>Ga0134126_10001520_pt1 | contig 29550 bp, 22 predicted proteins | sample KB31752_FD_96881 | JGI IMG/M metagenome (GOLD analysis project Ga0134126, IMG submission 96881) | Terrestrial soil microbial communities with excess Nitrogen fertilizer from Kellogg Biological Station, Michigan, USA - KB3-175-2 | ecosystem: Environmental > Terrestrial > Soil > Unclassified ... | reverse complement strand
GGAGCGGCCGGAACCTTCTGCGCAAATCGCGTTTAGCTTGTTCGGGTACAGCGTTGCGCGGGTTCCGGCGCGGCGGCGTTTGCGTTGTAAGGGGAGTTCGGCATGTTTTTCCGGCGTATAGATTTTTTTTGTTCTCTTATTCTGATATTCGCTTTAGCGAATGTTTTGACGGGATGCAGCGCTGATTCCACGGTCCTTAATGCGCAACCGGTGGGGGCGGCGTCGAGTTACGCGGGTCCCGGGCCGATGCGCGGCTCGAGCGGAGCCTACATTTTGGGGCCCGGCGACCGGCTGACCGTTAAAGTCTACAGCGATCCCGATATGTCCGGGGATTACGAGATCAACAGCGCCGGCGCCGTATCCATTCCGCTTGTTGGCGACGTCAAAGCCTCGGGAATGACCACAAAACAGCTTGAGCGCGCGATTGCCGCCAAAATGAAGGGCCGCGTCGCCAAAGAGCCGGATGTCAGCATCAGCGTTGCGGCCTATGCGCCGTTCTACGTCTATGGCGAGGTCAAAAAACCCGGTGAATTTCCGTACCGCATTGGATTGACTGTTGCCGATGCGGTTGCGACGGCTGGCGGCCTGACTTATCGCGCCGACGAACAAAAGATTCTTTTGCGGCGCGCGGGTTCAAGCGCCGAGCAATTAACGTCGCTTGATGTCCCCGTCAAAGTCTTTCCCGGCGACAATATTCGCGTCTCCGAACGAATGTTCTAGGACGCATGACCATCTTCGCATCTGTCGTTGTGCAGTGCGGAACGGACCGCCGTGCAAGGTGTTGAAAAGCGAGTCGGGATTCTCCTGGTTCCTAAGGCGGTGGAACCGCAGCATCGATCGGAGCACCAAAGCTTTTACTCAACTACTCGACTGAATGCGGAGGCGTTCGAATGGAACCGTGGCTGTGAACTTTCGCCATCTTGCCGTGGTGTTGCCCGGATGAAGTCAAACGTTCCTTGCATGTGAACGGCGAATTCGATTCGGATTTTCTTGCTCGTACCCACGTGTCACGTTGCGATCACGTTTGGTGGGGTTTGTGTCTGTGAGTCGATTATGGGCTGGGCAATGCCGGTCGCAACGGTGGGCTTTCGTCACTGTGGCGATCGTCATTTTAACTTCGCGCGCGCATGCGCAATTGATTCCGACGGCGCGGGAGCCCGTGATGCCACCTTGGAATGCACAACAAATCTTCGAGCCGACGCCGTTGCCACAATTGCCTTATCCCGACGACCGCGAGGTCGTTGCGCCGGAGGATACGCCGGTAAAGGGACGCATTTGGCCGGACTACCAGCCACGCGGCATCCGTTATGGCGACTGGATGGTCGACCCGGCCGTATCGGCGGGCGCGCTTTATGACAGCAACGTCTTTTCTTCGAACACTAACCGACAAAGCGATATCGCGGCCACGCTCGGCGCCGATCTGCGTGCCCACACTTTATGGGAGCGGCACGGTATCGACTTGAATTTCTCAACGCAGTCGGCGCTTTACGCCAATCACCCGGGCCTCGATCAAACCGACGTCAAGCTCAAGGGTAGCGGCCGTTATGATATCCGGCACGACATTCAATTGCTGACCTCGGTAGAAGCGGCCTATCTGCATGAAGGCGTTGGCACGTTGAGTTCACCCGCGGGCGCAGTGGAGCCGACGCCTTACAGCCTGTTTTCCGGCGATGTGACGCTGCGACGTGAATTCGGTCGCGTGACAACCTCGGCTGGCGCGCGGGTCGACTCCTACGATTTCGGATCGCCACACGCGCAAGACGGGACGATTCTCAATCAGGATGCCCGTGACGGCCAAGTTTACACGGCGCACGGCCGTGTCGATTATGCGTTTTCCGAAAAACTCGACTGGTTCACTTCTCTTGAAGGAAACCGGCGCGACCTGCGCGGAACGCCAATCCAATCGCTCGGGTCGGACGGCTATCGCGCGCTTTCGGGCTTCGACCTGGAATTCACGCATCTGATCAAAGGTGAATTAGCTGCCGGATATATGGAGCAGCATTTCTTCTCGCAGACGATCGGTAACATTCAAGGTCCGGCATATCGTGCCATCGTGACGTGGAGCCCCTCGCGCGCTTTCGACGTTCATTTCAATGCCGAGCAAGTGGTTTCCGAGGCGTCCGATACGAGTTCGACCGGAATTCTGGCCAACGCAATGCAGCTCGGCTTTGATTACGAGTTTCGGCCCAACATCGTTTGGTCGAGCGCGGTCACCTATGAAAGAGATAACTTCAAAGGTCAGTTTCGAAACGACAACGTCTATGTTGTCGACAGCCAGATCAAATATCTCTTGAACCGCGTCAGCTCGATTGCGCTGACGTACAAATATCTGCTGCGCGACAGCAACAGCCCGGGTTTCAGCTACGACAAACACCAGGTCGGTATCAATGCTACAGCCCGCTTCTGACTACGAACCCCGCCACGACCTGATGGAAGTGCCGCCGCCGCCCCCGGCCGGTGCGCAGCAGTTGCGTGGCGTGGACTTGCGTGAAATGACGCGCATCCTGCGCCGGCGGCGATGGATCGTGATCCTCACAACGGGCGTATTTGTAGCGCTGGCGATCGCTTTCGTCGCCATTGTGACCCCACGCTACACCGCGACTTCTACCGTTTTGATCGATCAGCACCGCAGCAGCGTGGCCGACAGCAACAGCAACCCGCCCCCACCACCGAAATTTGGCACCGAAGATTCGATCGTTGACAGCCAGGTATTGCTGATTCAATCGGATGCCGTGCTGCAGCGGGTGGTCGATCAACTAAACCTGACCAAGGATCCTGAATTCGGTCCCCATCCGGGCTGGCTTGACCCGATCAAGGCGCTGTTTCCCAAGCCCACGCCCGCGCCCGGCCAAAGCGCCGAGGACATCGCAAAGGCGCAAACCGTTGAATATCTGCAAAAACGGCTGAAGGTGACGCGTGAGGGCACGACTTACGTCATCGACATCAACGTAAGTTCGGAAAGCCCGACGAAAGCTGCGAAGATCGCCAACGCAGTCGCGGATTCGTATTTCTACCAGGAGGTTCAGAGCAAATACGACACCAACAAGATCGCAGCATCCTGGCTGAACAAGCAGATTGACGATCTGAAGTCGCGGGTACTCGCCTCCGACAGGGCTGTTGCCGAATTCCGCGCAACCCACAACCTGACGACGGCGCAAGGCGTCACGATCAATGAACAACAGCTTGCCGATCTCAACAACAATCTCATTGACGCGCACGTGAAGACGGCAGAGGCGCGCGCGAAATTCGAGCAAGTCCAGAAGATTGCGCAGAGTCATGGTGACCCGGGCTCGATAGCGCAGGCTTTAACGTCGGACGTCATCACGCGTCTTCGCACGCAATACGCGGAGGTCGCCAAAAACCTCGCGGATGCCTCGAGCAAATTTGGACCGCAGCACCCGTTGGTCGTGAATGCCAAAGCGCAATTGCGCGAAACGCAAAGGCTGATCAACGAGGAAGTAAAGCGGATTCTGACCAGCACGCGGCAAGCGTATGATGTGGCGAAATCGCGTGAAGACGCACTTCAGAATAGTCTCAACCAGCTCAAGCAGGTTTCGAACGATTCCGGCAGCGCGCAAGTGCGGCTGCGCGAATTGCAACGCGAGGCGGACGCCAATCGCACGCTCTATGAGTCCTTTCTTGCTCGCTATAAGGAAACCAGCGCGGAGGAGAGCCTCGATCTTCCCGATTCGCGGGTGGTTTCCAGAGCCGGCATTCCGATCTCGCCCTCGTTTCCGAAGACGCTTTTGATCGTTGCGCTTGCGCTTGTGCTTGGATGCGGCCTCGGCAGCGTCTTTGCCTTCGCTGCCGACTATCTCGACCGCCGGGTCAAGTCGCTGCGGCAAGCCGAAGATGTCACCGGCCTGCCGACGCTCGCGGCGATGCCGCTTATTGGGACGCGTGAGTTGGCGCAGCGCGCTGCCCGGGGCCGAAAGGATCTCGGCCGATACGATCCGACGACTGCGCGGATGCTGCCGCCGAACATGCAGCCGCCGCTCATGCGTTATGTTCTCGATGAGCCGACATCGCTGTTTGCGGAGTCGGTACGCGCCGTTCGCCTAGCGATCCAGCGCGTTGCGCGCCACGAGTCGGCGAAAATGATCATGGTTTCCTCGTCGATCGACGGGGAGGGAAAGACGACGCTGGCGGTCAACCTGGCGCTGTCGCTTGCTGCGATGGGCGCGCGCACGATTTTGGTGGAAGGCGACCTGCGTAACCCGGAAATGACCCGGTCGTTATGCCCGCAGGCTGCCGTAGGTCTCGTCGATGTCGCGACCGGAAATGCGGCACTGGAACGGGCTGTTTTGCTCGACCGGCCAACCGGCCTGGCAATCTTGCCGGCGCCAGCCGCGCGAACGACATCAACAGCGAGCGAATTCATTTTCTCCAACGCAATGCGCATGCTGCTCGGTCATCTACGAAACCATTTCGACTACGTCATTGTCGACGCGCCGCCGCTCGTACCGCTGGTGGACGCGCGCGGGCTGGCCGAACATGCCGATCGCATCGTTCTCGCACTGCGTTGGGACAGCACGCCGCAGGACGTCGTGACGCAAGCCGTAGAAACACTGGCGCCCGCGTTCGATCGTATCCTTGGCACGGTGCTGACGCGAGTCGATCTCGAACGCCTGCGGCTTTACGACTATTACCGCAGTTCGTCTTACATCGCGCCCTATACTTATCTCGGCCAGCCGCGGCCGGAGGCAGCGCGATGAATGCATTTGTGCGCGCGCCCGCGAGGCCTCACGTCATGTCGGGCTTTGCCGACTGGCTTATTGTCGGTCTTCTCGTGCTGGCGATAGGCATACTTGCCGTCGTCTCGGCGCCTTTGCTGACCGAATACAAGATCCACTACGTCTCGACCGGAGGCCGTTTTTTCGAAAAGCTCCATCCCGCAACTTATGCAGTGTTTCTTGCGCTCGGTGTGCTGTTGTTGCGTAACGGCAACCCGATGGGGGAAATCGATCGTATCGTCACGTCCGCAAAGTCATTGCTCGTCTTTCTGTTCTGCTGGAGCCTGCTGTTCGTCGAATGCCTGGTGATGCATCGGCCGTTTACCGGCATTATCGATACGTTTCTGTTGCCGGTAATTTTCAGCGTGGTCGTGTGGAACCTGACGCCAGCGGACAAAAGACCGCTGGTTTGGGTTGTCCATTGCCTGATTTGGTTCAATATCGCGATCGGTTACTACGAGCATTTTTCCGCGCATCGACTGGTTGTGCTGACCGTGGGTGGCGTTCCGGTCAATGGAGAGTGGCGCTCGACTGCGTTCCTCGCCAGCCCGCTCGCGGCCTCGAGTATCGTCGGGCTTTATGTGCTGGCGCTGGTCCTGCGGCCCGAATTGTGCCGGCCACTTTGGCTGCGTATCCCTGCAATTTTGTTGTCGCTCGGCTCGGTGGCGATCGCATTCGGCGGTCGAACCGCGCTTATGTCGGTGCTCGTAATTATCGCCTGCATTGTCGTGCTACGCGCATTTCGCGTGGCTTTCGGACAGCGCGTCGCTCTGCCGGCGGTCATGTTGACGATTTGCGGATTATTTCTGGTGAGCGTCGTCATTTTGGCGCTTTATGAATACGGCGCCTTCGACAAAATGCTTATGCGCTTTTCGTCTGACAACGGCAGCGCGCATGCGCGGCTGCAAAGCCTGCGCTTGCTGGCGTTGCTGGATTGGAAGGAATTTATCCTCGGCACGGATGCAATTCGCAGCAGCGCGTTGCAATCGATGACGGGTCTTCAATATGGCATCGAGGATTTCTGGATTGCATGCATCGTCCAGTACGGGATAGTCAGCACGGCGCTGATTACGATCGGCATGGGGTGCTTTTTTGTAGAATTGCTGCGCCGGTCGGAGAGCGTCGCCGGCATCGCCGTGCTGTTCATTACGATCGATGCGGCGAGTTCGGTCAGCTTTTCGTCCAAGAATACTACGCTCACTCTGCTGGTCGCGTTGATCGTGACCCTGTTTCCGCGCCGCGTCATGCGTCGCGCGGTGCCTGCCGGACGAATGCAAGGCAAGCCGGCGCATCTCCGCTTTTCATCCGTCGCTGCTCACTAGGAAATGACCATCCATGCGTATCTACGTGGATCACACCCATCTTTGGCGCCGAACGACCGGCATCGAGCGCATTACGGCGCAATTATTCTCGAAGGAGGCGCTGGCGCCGCTTGACGTCATTCCTGTGCGCGCCGGCGGCATGCGCGACATGATCTTTACGCAAGCTTTTGGGCTGCCGGCTTGTCTGGCGCGCGCGCCGTCATCCATCCTTCTGTGCCCCGGCTTTCCACCGATGCCGCTGGCGCACGTCTTCGGCCGGCGTGTCATTCCGTATGTCCATGACGTTTTCCTGCTGTCGCGCCGCGCGGATCTGACCTGGCGTGCCAGACTTTATTCGGCGTGGCCGTTCGGCCTGGCCGTGCGCCGTTTGCCGCGCTTTCTGGTCAATTCGGTTGATACGGCGGTAAAGCTCGCCGCTTACTGCCGCGACGATGCCGACATTGTCGTCTACCGGCCGCCCGCGCTGAATGTCTTTGAACTCAGTTCGACATTGCGCGCGAGCCGACCGAAGCGTCCCGCCGAATTTCGGCTGGTCGCGCTCGGAACCGTCGAGCCGCGCAAGAACTTGATCGCCGCCGCGCGCATCGTTGCGGCGTTGCGCGAGCGCGGCCGTAGCGCCACGCTCGATATCGTGGGCCGGCGCGGCTGGGGCGAAGATTGGCTGGCGCTCAAGGCCATGCCGGGCGTGACGCTGCACGATTATCTGCCGGATGCCGGCGCCCGCAAAATGCTCGACGGGGCGGACGCGCTGATTTGCACGTCGCACGAAGAGGGACTCGGCCTGCCGCTGCTTGAAGCGCAATACGCGGGCCTTCCGGTGATTGCGCCGGAGCAGCCGGTATTCCGCGAGGTTCTTGGCCGCTCCGGCCTGTTCATCGACCCACAAAATCCGGCCTCGGCTGCGGCGCTCATCGAGCGACACACCGCAACGGACAATTGGCGTTCGATTTCAATCAACCTCGCCAAAGACAATCTCAAGCGTTGGAATGACGCCGCTAAGTCGGATCGCGACCGCGTCGTCGATCTGATTGGCCGGCTTTCCCATAGCGATGAAGGCACGACGCCCCGATCGGGCACCGTCCACTAGCGTATCGAAATGAATGTTCAATCGGCACAAATCGGACCTTACACGCGGGCGCAAACCGGCGAAGCGGCTTCCGTGCGCGGCGCCAGGCAGGTGCGCAAACGCGACGTCGTCATCGATACGATGCGTGGCGTCGCGATCCTGATGGTTATCGGCATTCATTCACTGCCGCGCGGCGATAATTCAACGGTCGTGACCGTCGTCGATGCCGTGTTGCGGCCTTGCGTGCCGGTATTTCTGTTTGTCTCGGGATATCTGACGGCGCGTGCCGGCACTTTCAAATTGAGGCGGCGCACCGCGCGTGTCCTCGGCGCTTACACGGTCGCCTTTGTCGCGGCCTATCTGTTCATGGCGGCGGAAAATCCGCACATGAACCACCGCGCCGTCCTCATCTTGGCTCGCTATCTGTTGGCCTATGTTTTTGTTTATTATTACGTTTTTGTCTATCTCGGCTGCACGCTGATGCTCTGGCTTCTGCTTGCCGCCGCTGGTGACGGCAAATCCGGCCAGCAGCGGCTGATCCTTTTTCTCAGCCTTTCGATCGTTACTGGTCTTGCCATTGGCGCCTATCTCGATCCGCTTTTGTACCGTCTCGGCATTCCCGACCCGCTCATCGAAGAGGCGCGCATGCGAGACCTGCCGTTTTGGTTCGCATTCATGGCGGCCGGCGGGATCATCGGAATCGTTCGGCTGGAGGGCTCTCTCGCCGAGCTGCGCGTTCCGCTGGCGATGCTCGCTGCGGGAGCATATGCCGCTTATGCGGCGATTCGTATTTATCGTCTTGGCGATGCCGCCGATTACGATTCAATGGCGTATTTCGTCTATTCGGTTTCATTTTGCATGGCGCTGTTCGGCTTTGCGCCGAAATCAGCCGCGCTCGCTTTTCTCGGTGCTGCCAGCTACGCGATTTATCTCTGGCACATCTTTGCCATCATGTTGTTGCGCGATCATTTTCCTCTGCTCCCGGCAGGTGCGCGGTTTTTGATTGAATACGCGGCCGCGCTCGGCACATCGGTTGCTCTCGTTCTGACCGCCAAATGGTCGCGCGTGCTGCGTTTGTCGCAATGGCTGGGTGCCTGAGCCATGTTGTTCCGTCACACTCTGTTGTATTTGCCGGCGCAGGTGATCGGGCCGCTCTTCCAGCTCATATCGGTCGTCGCGTGGACTCACGTCACCAGCGAGTCAACGCTCGGTGTCATTACGCTCGTCGCCGCGACGCACGAATTGTTGCAGACGGTCTTCCTGGCATGGTGGTCGCAATTCGTGCTGCGTTTCTTCGGTTCCTTTCAGAGCAAAGAGAATCTCGACCGCTTTTATAGAACCGAAAACGTCGTCCTTCTGGGTTCTGTTGTTATTCAAAGCGCCATCGCGATACTCATTCTTTGGACGACGATTTCGCCGGATGCGCCAGTCGTGCTGTCGGTGGCAGTCGTCGGTTACGTCGTAACCCGTTCTTTCAACCTCTACATCGCCGAGCGTGCGCGTGTGCGGCACGAGGTCGCCGTCTATTCGATCCAGCAGATCACGGGGCCGGCGCTTGGTTTCATATTGGGACTGCTTCTGATCCATCTCTTTGGAGAAAGGCCGGAGTGGCCGATTGCGGGTTACGCGGCGGCTCAACTTGCCGCGGTCATCGCCGTTTTGCCGATGACGGCTTTCGGCTGGTCCGTGGGGCCATTCGATCGCTCGATCATACGCCAGGCGCTGAAATATGGCGTCCCGCTGATCGTCGGCGGTGGCTTGGGCTGGATAAGTCTCAACGCATCGCGCTTTATCGTCAGCCACATGCTGGGGCTGGCCTCGGCGGGCTTGTTCGCAGTCGGCTATGGGCTCGGCCAGCGGGCTGCGACGATGGCGGCGATGCTGGTGACGGCCAGCGCTTTTCCCATCGCGGTCAGACGTATGGAGGAACATGGCAGCAAAGCCGCGACGCTTCAGTTGACGGACAATGGCGCGTTGCTGGCGGCCATTTTGTTTCCGTGCGTTGCCGGCGTGTTCGCGCTGCGCGCCGAAATCGTTCACGTGCTGATCGCCGGCCCGTTTCAGGCCGCGACGCTGGCGATTTTGCCGCTGGCGGCACTCGCCGGAGCCATAAGAAATTTTCGCGCGCATTTCGGCGATCAAATATTCCTGTTGCATAGGCGCACGCCGGTGACAGTCATGATCAACGGCATCGAGGCTGCTATCACGATCATCGCGGGGATTATCCTGATCGCGAAATGGGGACCCATGGGGGGCGCTGCGGCAAGTGTGATTGCGGCAACTGTCGCCGCGGCGGCATCGTTTGCGGCCGGCTTATCGATCTTCAGGCTGAGGTTTCCTGTCGCGCATTTGGCGCGCATCTCCGCCGCCACCGCAGCGATGGTAGGGGTTCTGCATTTTATGAAAGGAACCGATACCTGGCCAGCGCTTGCGTTTCACATCGGCGGCGGCGTTGCGGTCTATGTAATCGCGCTCGCCGCGCTTTATGCGCCGATGTGGCTCAACAACCGGCGTCCCCAAGGCCCGGCCGTTCAGTTCGTCGACCGCGGCTAAACATGGCGCGCGTCCTGGAAGGCTTGCTCAATGGCAAACCACATCGGCTTGCGCTGCAGGCGGTTGTCATAGGGCAGGGGCCGGGGCAGCCGTTCCGTCAGCGGGTTCTTTTTCTTTGCGATGCCGGTGTAGAACGAATAGTTGTCCGCGAGTTGCCACGTGATCACACCCTTGACGGCGGGGTGCCGGAACACCGAACTCAAAAACTGTCGGGTCCGTTGCGCGACAGCGCGGTCGCGCGCTTCTATGTCGTCGGGGAAGGTATCGTCGCGCACATCGAATTCGGTGATGTAGATGTCGACGCCGAGACCGGCAAGCGCGTTCAGGAATTCGCTGTAGGCGGCCGGATCGTGCGGATATCTGGGTTGCAGATGTCCCTGCAGCCCAACCACGTCGAGCTTCACGCCGGCGTTCTTCAGATCGGTGACAAGTTTAAGCAATCCGCGCCGGATCGTCTTTCCTAATTCATCGTCGCGTTCGGTTTGCGCTTCGTTCAGCACTAGCTTTGTCTTGCTGTCGGCCTGCGCGGCGCGCACGAAAGCGCGACGAATGTAGTCGGGGCCGAAGGCGTCGTACCACGGCCCCATGCGATAGCCGCCCGGAGCATGGTGGCCCGGCCAGAACGGCTCGTTGACGATGTCCCAGGAGTGCAGGCGTCCCGCGTAACGGCTGACGACCGCGTCAATATAGGAATCGAAAAACTTCTGCCGCTCGTCTTTGCTCATAACCTTGATCCAAGCCGGGACCCATTCGTTCCAGATCAGGCAATGGCCGCGCATGGCGATTTTGTGGCGATTGCAAAACGCGAGCAGCCGGTCGGCCGGCTTGAAATCCTTCGGCCCCGATCTTGGCGCGATAGTGCCGATTTTCAGGGCGGTGTCGGTCGTGATGACACGCGTCTGCGTGACGTAGAGCTCACGATATGCCGCATCCGAATCGATGGAAGACCCGGCCGATGCGCCGAAGAAATAGCCGCGGTTCGCCGCGACCTCACCGAGCATCGATGGCGAGACATCAGATACAGATTTAGAAAACGCAATTCCGGAATGTGTCGATGCAATTCCGGCGGCGCAGGTCTGCAAAAAATGACGGCGCGAGAGGGATGCAAACATTTTTTCCTCGCGAGTTATTGGTGGTCGCATTTTTGTGAACGCGGCGCCATTGTTGCGACGCAATACCGCGATTTTATGACGACGAATGATCGTGCGGTTCGCCGCGATTGTTCCATTGCGAACTGTTCCCGTCGCGATGTTCCATTGCACATTCGTCAGCACATTCTGTCCAAGCAAAGTTTGTACCAACTTCGCCCGCAGGGCTGTCTACGGGAGTTGCATATGTCGAACGCAAATGTTGCGCGCTCCGATTTTCGAGTCGAAGGAATTACCGTCAATCTGCCGTCACTTGCAGAAGCCGTATCGTCCATTGTTGCCGCCACGGAGCACGAGGAAAGTTTTTGCGTGTTCACGCTCAACCTCGATCATTGCGCGCAAATTCGCAGCAACCCTGAATTCAGGTCTGCGTACAGGCGCGCGCAATACGTTACGGCCGACGGATTTCCGATTGTTGCGATCGGACGTATGGCTGGAGCCGCGGTGCGGCGGACAACAGGGGCCGATCTTGTGGAGCCGCTTTGTGTCGCAGCGGCGCGCAATCGGATGCCGATTACCTTATTCGGCCCGAACGTCACGACGCTTTTTCACGCGCGGGCCCGCCTGTTGGAGCGAGCCCCGGGACTCGAAATCCGCGATTCATTTGCGCCCGGCGATAAATTCGATCCGTATTCCGCAGAGGCGGATCGCGCCATCGCCCGCATCGGGGAGTCTGGCGCCAAAATCTGTTTCGTGGCCATCGGCGCGCCGCGGCAGGAAATCTTCGCGGCGCGATGTCTCGACATGATCCCGGGCGTGGCTTTGATTTGTGTCGGCGCGGCGTTTGATTTCATCGCCGGAACCCACGCGCGTGCGCCGGCATTCTTTCAAAACAACGGGCTTGAGTGGCTGTGGCGCCTGTCGAGTGATCCGCGGCGTTTGGGGCCGCGCTATTTGCGCTGCGCCGCGGCCATTCCGCGCCTGGTTGCCGCTGTAATGCCGCAAGCCGTTTCAACGAGACGGGGGCGCCCATCATGACAGCGATAAAGACTGCCGACGAAAGCCGGCCCGCGGCCGATTTTATGATCGGCCTCGTTCATCCCTTCGATATTCGCGGGACCAAGATCGGGGGGCTGGAAACGTATTTGCGCGATTTCGTGACGTTCTGCCCGGAAAATACGCGAATTCTATTCATTGGCGTCGATGCGGTCGGCGATCTTGCATTGGGTAAAATTCACCGGATGTCGTTTCGTGGGCGGACGTTCGATTACATGCCGGTTCTTCATTATCGGGACGAGCAGGCGCGGGAAGCTGCGCGAAAGGTGACTGATTCGATTACCGCGCAATTTTTCATGGGGCTTCTGCGTTATTTCCCGGCAATCGCCGGGGCGTTCAAGGCGCGGCGCTGCTCGATGGATTTGCGGCGCGTCGAATTTGCCTGGTTGCCGGTCGCCTTACGCGTTCCCTTCGTCCAGATGCTGCATGGCGAGGGTGTTCCGCGATTGGCGATGGATTCGCTGCTGAAAAAATATCGCTTCGTTCACAGCCTCGGCGAGCGCTTTGCCGTTGCCAGAAGCCAAAAATTTCTTTGCGTCAATCCGCACATCACCGAGCGGCTGCGTCGCACTTATCCAAAGCACGGGGCCAAGATCGATACGCTGTGGACGTGGGTGAACACCGACATTTTTAAACCGCAGCCGTTTTTGAGGGAAAAAAAGCCTTTCCGCGTGATCTTCGCCGGGCGCCTCGACGATTTCAAAAATCCGCCGTTGATGTTCAAGACCGTCGCGGCGTTATGGGCGAGGTTCTCGGGCGATCTTGAGTTTCACTACATCGGCACCAGCGATCCGTCGCGCTTTCCTGAGTTCTCCGCGATTGAGGGCATGACAGTGCGGCACGGTTTCAAGGACGCTGCGGGAATGGCGGCAACGTTGGCGAGCGCCGATGCCGGTATCCTCACTTCCGAATTTGAAGGAATGCCGCGCTGCGTGCTCGAGACGCTTGCAGTCGGCAGACCGGTGGTCGCTGTCCACCTGCCGCAACTTGAATTCGCTATCAAGGATGGCGTCAGCGGGTATCTGGTTTCTCGCGGGCAAACCGAAAAGGAAATCATCGCCGCCATGGTCGACCGCTTCGCCGATGTGAAAAAAGCCATCTCGGATGGAGAAATGACTCCGGCTGAGATTGCGGACATGATCAAGACTTTCACGCCGAATAACCAACTCGCGCGGGTCTATCGCTTCCATCACGACATCCAGCGCGGCGATGTGGCTCTGCCGGACGCGATGGCCCAATCGGTAACGGGATAGCTTGAACCGTCTGGCGAGGTAGCTGATGAAAATCCTGATGCTTACCAGTGAATTTTTGCCGGTCAATGGCGGCATCGCGACCTACGCGCGCGAGGTTGCGCTGGCTGCGTCGCGCCTTGGTGCAAAGGTCACAGTCGTGGCGCCGGGCTACGGTAGTTCTGCGCATGTGGACGACCGGCGGCTTCCTTATGAGGTCAGGCGTTTTAACGGGGGTTTGCATTCGCGTCGTGACGTTCCCGCCAAAATCGCGCTCACGCGCCGGCTAGTAAGCGCGGCAGACTACGACATCGTGCATGCGGCAGACTGGCCGTTTTTCATTCCGCTTGCTTTGTCGCGGCGGCTGACGGATGCGCGGCTGGTGATGACGGTGCATGGAACCGAGATCAACGAAACGCAGAAATGGGCGAAGCGTCTCGCCATCCGCATGACGGGCGTATTCGGCCCGCGCATGGAAATGACGGCGAACAGCGCCTATACACACGATCTGTTTCGCGCGCGTTTCAATATCCCGGCAAAACAGGTCCGTACCGTTCATCTCGGCGTGTCCGAATTCTGGTTCGGGCCCTGCGTGGAGCGCGATCTGACGCGCCGCGCACTTGGCCTCGCGCCGGATGCGGTCGCGATGGTTACGGTCGCGCGGCTCACGCGGCGCAAGGGCCATCTCGCGACGCTGGCGGCGTTGACGAAGCTGCGGCCGGCGGTACGCGAGCGCTTGCATTGGCTGGTGATCGGGCCGGACGGCGAAACCGATTACGTCAACGAGTTGAAGCGGGCGGTGGCGAGGTCAGGCTGTAACGTGCGTCTGATGGGTGCGCTGCCGGCGCAGCGAATTCGCGACATCTATCGCGCCTGCGACTTTTTCTGCCTGGCCGGCACGTGGGATCCCTCGGGTCGGGTGGAAGGCTTCGGGCTTGTGTATCTCGAAGCCGCGGCCGGCGGGCTACCGAGCGTTGCCACGGCAGTCGGCGGCGTCGCCGACGCGGTTATCGACAATGAAACCGGCCGGCTGGCAGAGCCGTCACCGGACGCGATTGCAAGTGCCATTGGCGAGATGGTCGATGACGGGATCAAGCGCATGTCTCTCGGAAAACGTGCATGGTCGCGCGCGCGAACCATGCACTGGGAGCGCTGCGCGGCGGCGACATATTATCTGCCATTGCCGAGCGAGCCATCACTGGTTCCGGACAACGATTATAACGGCGGCGAACTTCGCCACGGCCGTGTCATGGCTTTGCCGTCTGCCGCCGGATCGCTGAAATGAAATGGTTTCTCGTTCTGGCCAGCGTTCTGTGCTTCGCCGGTACGGCGGCTGCGGAAGATTGCGCCAAAAGCCGCGACTATATCCTCGATGGTCTCGCCGGCGACCTGCTGTCGCCGCCGGCCCGCTATCACGACCTGTTCCAGACCTGTCTTGCGGCGTTAAAGCTCGCCAACGTGAAGGACGCCTACATCTTGCGCGACGGCGGCATCGGCGTCATCGCCAAGCGAGATACGCTGACGGCAACGGCGCAGACACTGGCGGATTTTTGCGAGCGTTTTCCGAAGGAAACGCTCCGATTCATCACTCGGCGTGAACAAAAGCAGATGTTGACAGTCGGCCGTGTGGTCACGATGACGTCGACGACCGCGACATCGTGCAAGAAAATTCGCGGCGTGACGTGAAAGCCGCGGCCCGCGCGGCGTTAATTTCGTCGTGCGTTACGCCGTTTCTTCAGTCGGCGACCGCTATCCCCTGAACCTCGATCATGATGGCCGGATCGGCAAAACCTGCCACCGTGATGGCGGCGCTCGCCGGAAAGTCACTGCCGAAGATTTCCGTACGCAATTCGGTCATGCGCGTTGTGTGCCTGGCGTCGATCAGGAACACGGTCATCGTCACCATGTCCTTGAGCGTGCATTTTGCTTCGGCCAGCGTCTTTTCGATATTGCGGAAGGTCTGCCGGCATTGTGCCTCGAAATCGCCGGCGAGCGATTTGCCGCTGTCGTCCTTTGCCCCGGTGTGCCCCGCGATCCAGATCGTGCGTGCCGCGCTCTGGGTGATGACGGCCGGCGAAAACGCGCGAGTCTTCTGCCAAGTGCCGCGTACGAAATATTTTTTCACGTCGCTCTCCTTACTTGAAATTCGGCATAGGAAGCCCGGCGGCGCGCGCCGGGCTCCATTCGTCAGATAATCGACCAGCGACTTAGATAGTTACTTTCCGAACGGCTTCTCGGCGTCGAGCCGTTTCTTGGCCTCTTTGGCCACCGACAGATCGAAAAGCTGTTCGCGCGTGACTTTTTTCTCGACGTAATGGAAGTAATCGGCCCAATAGTCCTGCATGGCCATGATCGAATCGATCGGCGGGATGCCGTCTTCGCTCGTGTAGGACCAGAACGGCGCAATCGCCTTCACGAGCTCCGGCTTGTTGAGGAACGTGTTCTTGGCGAGGAAACCCAGGATGTCCTTGTTGTCGTCGGGCGCTTTGGCCGCGGCGTCGAACTCCTTGACGCCTTGCAGATACGCGATCGCGAAGCGCACCAGCACGTCGCGCTTGTTCTTGACGAAATTCTTGTTGGCAGCGTAAACGCCGATCGAACTATTCGGCTCGATCTGGTCGCCATTGGCGACGATCGGGCCCCACTTGTTCTTCTGCGCGAAGAACCCGAATTGATAGGCGAGGTCGGTCAAGTCGACCTGTTTCTGGCCGAGCATCTTCATGAGGTCCGGCTGCGAGACGCCGACGATCCACTTCACGTCCTTGCGCGGATCGAGACCGGCTTTTTGCAGCGCGCGCGCGGTGTCATATTGGTTGATGCTGCCGAGGGCGCCGACGCCCATCTTCTTGCCCTTCAGTTTCGCGAAATCGGCGGCGGAGTGGACGCCCTGATCGTAGACTTCCTGCGTCACGTTGACCGCAAGATAGCCGTAACCGGGCTTATTATGGCCGCGGTCGAGAACGACCACGAGGGGGGCGCCCTTGGCGATGCTGTTGAAGAAGCTGGCATTGGCGGTCATAAGCGAAATATCGAGCTCGCCCGCGAGCATCGCCGGCACGGCCAGCGCGCCGTCGTTGAACTTCTTGATCTGGATATCGAGGTTCATTTTCTTGAAGTAGCCGCGCTCAAGCGCGACGTAGAACCCGCCGCCGGTGATGAACGGTCCCTCGCCGACGCGTATGACGTCGGCGGCGCGGGCAAGACCGCCCGCGGTCAACGCCATGCAGAGCGCCAGCCCGCTGGCCGCAATTCGCAGCAATGTCTTTATCGTCATGTCACCCTCCCTTTGTTTTTTCAATGCTCGTCACGATAGGCCGTCCATGGCGCGACCTTCCGGTCGATCCATTCTTGCAGTTTGATGATGAGCGCGCCCACGACCGCGAGCACGATCAGGCTCGCGAATACCTTTTCCGTTTCCATCACCTGGCCGGATTGAATCAGCAGAAAACCCATGCCGCTCTGGCTGGAGCTGCCGATCATCTCGGCGGCGACAACCAGGATGACCGTCACGCCCATGCCGAGATGCAGCCCGGCGAATATGCTGGGAATGGCGGCGGGGATGACGATCTTCATTTGAATCTGCCGGCGGTTGGCGCCGAGATCTTGCGCCGCTTTGACCAGACCCTGATCGGTCTGGCGGATGCCGGCGTAGGTACTGATCACGATCGGAAAAAACGCGGTGATGGCGCTGATGACGATCTTGTAGACCTCGCCGGTTCCGAGCCAGATCACCAGCAGCGGGATCAGAGCGATCTTCGGCAACGGATAGAGCGCGGCGATCCAGGGGTCCGCGATGCGCGCGACGATGCGCGACATTCCCATCAGCACGCCAAGCGTCACGCCTGCGAAGGCGGCGACCGCGAAGCCGGCAAAGATGCGGAGGAGGGTGACGCCAAGATTGAACTCGATCGTGCCGTCGGCGAGCATCCGAAACAGATAGACCGCGATCGTGCTCGGCGGCGGCAGATAGATCGGCGCGATGCCGCGCAAGCGCACGAACATTTCCCAAATCACCAGCACGGCGACGATAACGAGCGCCGGCGCTGCCCGTTCAACGATTCCGGCGAAGCTGGTCTTGCCGGGTGTCATTTGGCCTCCAGCGCCATAGCCTGCTGCGCCATCGAGGTCATGACTTCTTCGCGGATGAGATGAAAGGCGCGGTCGAACAGCGCGCCAAAGGCCTTCGAATTGACCATTTCGAGCGAGCGCGGCCGCGGCAAACCCACCGGAAGAACTTCCTTGATGCGGCCCGGCCGCGCCGTCATCACGATCACCTCGTCGCCGAGCAGAATTGCTTCCTCGATTGCATGGGTAACGAACAGGATGGTTTTGTGGGTCTCGTCGAAAACGCGCAGCAATTCTTCCTGCATGACGATCTTGGTTTGCGCGTCTAGCGCGCCGAACGGTTCGTCCATCAGCATGATAGGCCGTTCCAGGATCAGCGCGCGCGCAAGCGCGACGCGCTGGCGCATCCCGCCCGAAAGCTGTCCGGGCAAATGCCCTTCGAAGCCGCTCAAGCCCACCGACGCGATCAGCGATTTCGCCCGCTCGTGACGCTCCGCTTTCGTTAAGCCCTGCATCTCAAGCCCGAAGGCGACATTGTCCAGCACGCTGCGCCACGGAAACAGATTGAGATTTTGCCAGACCATGACGGAATCGACGCCGACGGGACGCGTCACGCCGGGCAGGGCGGGATCGGAAATTCGTACGCTGCCGCTGGACGCCGTCTCGAGGCCGCCGACGATCTGTACAAGAGTGCTTTTGCCGCAGCCACTCGGGCCAAGCAGGCAGGAAAAACGGCGCGAAGCAAAGCGATGCGAGAACCGATCGAGCGCAACCACGCTCGCGCCGCCGCGACCCGGCCAGACCTGCGTTACGTCCTCGACGATTACGTCCATGCCGGGGTACTCACGACCGGGTATGCATCCAATGGTCCTTACTGCCGCCACGCCGGTTCCAGCCGGGCACTCAACCCGGCCGCAGCTAACACCTTTTTGCCGATCTTTTCCGCGTCCATGATGACGCGGCTGCTGTCCTTGAACCGCGGAAAAGCGCCGTCGCGATAAACGATGTCGCCATCCACCATGACAAGACGCGCGTCGCTGCCCTTGCCGGCACAGATGAAACTCGAAATTGGCCGGTGCTGCACGCCGACATAGGGCTTGTTGACATCGAATACCGCGATATCGGCGCGCTTGCCTGCTTCGAGCGAGCCGATTTCGTGGTCGAGCCCGAGCGCCTTGGCAGCATTGATGGTTGCCATCTCGATCGTGCGCTCCGCCGGCATGCGTGTCGGATCGAGGTGGCGGACGTGCTGCATCATCGAGCAGGCTTTCATCTGCTCGACCATATCGACGCTGTAATCGACCATCGGCCCGTCGGTGCCGAGCGCGACGTTGACGCCGGCGCGCCAGGCATTGGCGAAGGGACCTATGCCGCCGCCGCGAATGGATTCGCTGGTCGGCGTGTAGACGAAGCTGCAACCGACCCGCGCCATGTGCTCGATGTCGAGCTCTGTGACATGAATGCCGTGGATCATGATCCAATGCGGGTCGAGCAGGCCGAGCTGCATCAGGTAGCGGACGTCGGTGCGGCCGGTCTCGCGCAGATAGCGCAGAAAGCCTTTTTCAATCGAGAATGTGCCGCCGGCGATATGGGTCGATATCTTGGTCTTGAGCTTGCGCGCGAGTTCGTAGCCGCGGCAGATCAATTCTTCCGTGGTCATGCCGGCGGCAACCCAATGCGCATTCGTCTCGATCACCATCGCCATGCGAACGCGGCCGTCGGCACTGCCGTCCCACTGGCGGAATTCCTCTTCGAAGGAGGCAAGAGCTTCGTCCAGCGTGAGCGCGTGGTGCGGATTACCGGCCGTGCGGCAGCGCAATTCCTTCGCGAAGACCTGACGGATGCCGAGTTCGGCTTGTGGCTCGATGGTGGCGCGCACCATTTCCGGCGGCGTGGTCGTTACCGAATGATTGAGCGAGCAGGTCGTGCCGGTCGCCAGCATCTCCATCGCGGCAACGTAGCTCGACGCACGCATGCCTTCTTCGGGAAGGTGGCGCGTTAGCGGGAGCAGAAAATCCGTAACCCAGTCTTCGAGCAAGTAGCCGTCGGCGAGCCCCTTGAACAGCGTGTACCAGTGATGCTGATGGCCGTTGATAAGGCCGGGCATAACGATGCAGCCCGCAAGATCGACAATCTCGTCGAACCCGGCGGCATTTGGTGTCGCCGATGAAGGGCCGGTGGCGGAAATTTTCGTGCCGTCGACCGCGACAAAGCCGCCGGGATGGACGGCGCGTTTTTCGTCGACAGTGACGACGTAGCCGTTCTTCAGCAAAGTGCGAGGCATGGGTTCACCTTCCCGTCCCGAAAATCTTGATGTAATGTATCTTAATGTCAAGACATCTCGCCGCGCGAGCGCGGCCGGAGACACCAACGATGACGAAAAAGCCTGTCGGCGCCGGTTCCGGCGATTCGATCGACCATTTCGTGCGGCAGTGGCGGCGGGCACGCCCCGATCTTGACCCGGACGCATTTGGCGTGTTCGGACGGATTCACCGGCTTTCCGGTCATTTCATGCGCAAGACCGAGCAGTTGCTCGGCGACATGGGGCTGGGATGGGAATCCTTCAGCCTGATCGTGACGTTGCGCCGCTCCGGGCCGCCGTTTGCACTACGGCCGACTGACTTGTTGCATGAATCGCTTTTGAGCTCGGGTGCGATCACCAACCGCATCGATCGGGTCGAGCGGATGGGGCTTGTCCGCCGCACGGCCGATCCGCGGGACCGGCGCGCCGTCATCGTCAAGCTGACGCCCGCCGGCCGCGCGCTCGCGGACCGCGCGATCAAGCGTCATTTCGAGGCAATGACGGAAATGCTGTCGTCGCTCACGTCCAGGCAAGGGCGTGACCTTGCAGGCCTGCTCGGTGCATTGCTGCTGTCGATGGATCGTTCGCGTGTCCCGGCGAAGCGGACATCGCGGAAAACCTCCGGTCGCGGCAAAGCCTTGCGTGGTCTAAAATCGTCCCGCAAGACGCCTACACCGGCGCGGGCGGCAACAGGGACGTTCACATGAATGACAAGCAGGAAGAATTATCCTTCATCTATTTCCCGGAAAATTATCGGTGGTCGCACGGGCTTTTGATCGGGCTGAACATGGCGCCGTGGGGCGGCGCGGAAATCGGCGAGGTGAACCGCATCGGCTTGCGGCTGAAGAAAAAAGTCGGCGACGACGATGCCTGGTTTCAGGAATGGGCGCGCGAGGCGCGCACGGTCGAGGATCGCGGCCGCGAGCGCATGGCCGAAGGGCATGCCACGAGCGGCGCGCAATATCTCCAGCGCGCCAGCGTCTATTACCATGTCGGCGAACGCTTTCTGCAGCCGAAGAGCAAGGAAGGGCTCGACGCATACATGCGCGGCGTCAATTGCCTGCGCGACGCGGCCAAGCACATCAAGCGGCCGCGCCTGGAGCACGTGGAGATTCCGTATGAAGGAACGAGCCTGCCGGCGATCTATGTGCACGCGGAACCGGCGAACCGCGCCGGCAAGGTGCCGGCGATGGTGTTTTTCGACGGCCTCGATGTCACCAAGGAGATTCAATACCACAAGGGCGTGGCCGATCTCGCTGCGCGCGGCATCGCTTGCCTGATCGTGGACGGGCCCGGTAATGGGGAAAGCATCCGCTTTCGCGATCTTTATTTGCATCATGAAACCGAGCGTTACGCCACGCCCGCGTACGACTACCTCGCGGCGCGGCCGGAGATCGATCCGAAGCGCATCGGCGTGATGGCGATCAGCCTCGGCGGTTATTATGCGCCGCGTGCGGCGGCGTTCGAGCAGCGCTTCGCCTGTTGCGTCGCCTGGGGCGCGCAGTGGGACTACCAGAAAATCTGGCGCGACCGTTTCGACCGCATTGCGCGTGCGGAAACGCCGTCGCTGTCTGTGGCCTCGCAGCACATTCTCTGGGTGCTGAACGCGGCGTCACAAGCCGACGCGATGAAACGGCTGGAGCCATTCAAGCTCGATGGTGTAGCGCAGAAGATTACCTGCCCGTTCCTGATGTTGCACGGGGAGGGTGACGAGCAGATTCCGCTGGCCGAAGCACAAAAATGCTTCGACGCCGTCGGCTCGAAACATAAGACGGTGAAATTATTCACCCGCGACGAAGGCGGCTATCACCACTGTCAGATCGACAACCAAAGCATCTGCTCGGCCTATATGTGGGACTGGCTCGAGCAGGTGCTGCACCCGGCGCGGTGACTTGACCGCGCCGGATGGCAACCTTCTTTACTGATTGACCTTGATGTTGTTGTCGTTGATGACCTTGCCCCAGCGCGCGATCTCGCTCTTGAGGAACGAACGCGCCGCCGCCACCGGAAGCTGATTTTTCGGGAAGGCGCCGAAGCCTTCGACCTTCCAGCGCTTGATCAGCGCGGGATCGGAAACGACCTGCTGCAGTGTTGCGTTGAGCTTGTTGACGACCGCATCCGGAGTCTTGGCCGGCGCAAAAAGCGCCTGCCAAAAGATGATGTCGAAGTCGGGCCCGATGACGGTTGCGAGCGGAGCGGCGGTCGGAAGGGCTGGCAATTTTTCCTTCGATGTCACGCCATAGGCCTTTAATTTTCCGGCCGTGACCTGCGGCACGGCCGCCTGCGGCGTGGCAATGAAAAGATCGACATGGCCGCCCAAAAGATCGTTCATGGCCGGCGCCGAACCACGATACGGAATCTGATCGATCGTGGTCTTTGTTTCTTGCGCGAGCAGCGTTGTCGCAAGATGACCCGTCGCTCCATAGCCCGGGATTGCGGCCTTCAGCGTCTGCTTCTTCATGAGCGCCAGCAATTCCGTGAAGTTATTCGGCTTGAGGGTGTTGCGGCCCAGAAGCACCAGCCGGTTCTGGTTGACAAGCATGACCGGCGCGAGGTCCTTTTCCGTGTCGAACGGAAGGTTTTTATAGAGCGTCGCGTTCGCGGAAATCTGCAGATTGTGCAGCAGCAGCGTGTAGCCGTCTGGTGCTGCGTGCGCCACCTTGTTGGTGGCAACGATAGTGCCGCCGCCGGTGACGTTCTCGACGATGACGTTCTGCTTCAGCCTGTTCGAGAGCGCACTGGCGATTTCGCGCGCAGTCGTGTCCGTCGGGCCGCCCGCCGGATAGGGCACAATTATCGTGATCGTGCGATCCGGATATTGCTGTGCGAAGCCTTGAGCGGCGAAGACAAAGAAGCCAAGGACGGCCAGTGCGAGTATAGCGACGCGCTTCATGATCGAATCCTCCCGGTTTTCATGCTTTTGTTGACGAGCTTACGCCGGGGGAATGATCGGCAACAAGAGGTATGGCTCGCTACCCGACGCAATGTGCAGCGTGTTGCGGCAGGCAAAGATCACAGCCGGCCGATCGTCGGGATCGATGTGGAGAAACGGGCCGACGCCTTTCATCGGATAGGCTGCATTCGGCAGCGCGATGTCGGTGCCGTCAACCTCGTAATCCTTGCCGCGAACGGTCAGCGCGAGTTGGTAGCCGGACGGCACCACGATGCTGGTCGGCAAAATCTCGACGTCGAGCTCGACCGGGACGCCCGGCGTAAGCGGTTGCGCTTCGTCGTGCGGATGCCATGGCCGATAGGGCTTTGACATCTTTGGGTCAATCTTGCGATGCGAGGCGCGCAGCCAGCCGAGCCCGACCGGGGTGCGCGGGTCGTTCGAACCGATGAAGGTGACCTCCTTGCCGGCCGGATCGAGCACGCGCAGCACCAGAAAAACATCGGCATCGGCCGTCTCGGATGATAGCCATAGTTTGGCTGCGACCGGGCCGGTGATTTCGAGAGGCGTGGTGAGCGGCGCCGTGCGAAAGGTGAGGCCGTCGCCGGTCGTGTCGTAACTCAGTGACGCGCCGTTTTTCGGCTTGGCGCTGCCGAGAGTTTTGCCGTCTGGCTGCAGGAAATATTTTGTCCATTGCGTGCGCGCGAGCGGCCACTCGTTCTCGGCGCGAAGCACGAATTTTTCACCCGGATGGCGCACGTTAAGCGACACGCGCGGCTGCTTATTCCAGCCGGTGTCTTCTCCTTTAAGGAAGTGACCGAAGAACTTCTTTTGCAGGGTCTGGCCGTAGTTGCTGTAGAAATGCGTGAAGTGCGTGTCGCCGTGCACCTCTAGCCATTTTTGCTTCGAGCCGGCTTGCAGCCAGCCTTCGAAATTGCCGCGCGTATGCAGGCCCATGCCGCCCCAATTGCCGGCGGAGAGCAGCGGCGCTTCGATTTGAGAAAGATCCGCCGTGCGCGGCGTATAGTCCTTGCCGTCAAAACGCTGCCGCTTGGCTTTCGCCGGCGTATCGGCGCGATTCTTCGCCAATACGTCGTCCGGCAGCGTATCCGGGCCGGCCACCGGTTCGCCGGTCACGACGCTTTTGGCGCCGCGCGAACCGGCACCGTGCTGCACGCTCGCCACCTGGCGCGGATGCCAACTGGCGAGGAAGTCGCTCAGGATTCCGCCGTGCCGGCACAGTTCGCGGTAATAATCGGACGAGCCCTCCAAAATGCACAAAGCGGCAAGGTGTGGCGGCTTCAGCGCGCCGACCTGCCACTGGTTCATCGCATAATAGGAAATGCCGTTGATGCCGACTTTGCCGCTGCTCCACGGCTGTGTGCCCGCCCATTCGATGCACTGATAAAGGTCCTGCGTTTCGCGCGGCGACCACACATCGAGGTAACCCGGCGACCGACCGGCGCCGCGTGAATCGATGCGCAGGCAGGCGTAGCCGTCCGGCACCCATTTCTCGGGGTCGACCAGTTCCCAGTTCTGGTACTTGTTGCTGGAGCCTTGCAGCACCTCGGGCGCGGCCTTGGTCAGGCGTGCCCAGTTGAGCTTGTAGCTTTCCTGAAACGACAGGCCCTTAGCATAAGGACCATAGCTCAGGATGACGGGATATTTGCCTTCACCGGCGGGCCGATAAACATCGGCACGCAAGACGATGCCGTCATCCATCCCGATCGGAACATCCCAATCGATCTGCATTCCGTCGCGGATTTCGCTCTTCATCGTTTCCATGCGCAAAAGACCTGATTGATAATGGCGGATTAGCCGCCCTTATCATTTCGAGTTTCGCGAAATTGTCGAGGGCTGACGGCGCACACAAGCCGCGCGCCGCACTCATGCCGGCGGCATGAAAATTCGGCCGGCGGCCGCGTGGTTATTGCAGCGCGGCGTCGCTCTGGTGGCCGGCAAGGCTGACGTCTTGCGGCAGCACGAATATGCGTTGCAAGGCTCGGCGTTCGATCGGCTTCTGTAAAACCGGAATGCTGGCGTAACGGCGGTCGATGCTTTCGGGACCGTAGCCGGTCGCGAAGATAAACGGCACGCCGCCGGTCGTCAGTATGTCGGCGAGCGGATAGACAAGTTCGCCGCCCAGGTTGACGTCGAGAATGGCGGCGTCGATGTTGCCATTTTTCAGCGCAGCGATTGCTTCGCTCATTTTGCCGAACGGCCCGATGACCGAGAAGCCGAGGTCGATCATCATGTCGCGCGCCGCCATCGCGACTAAAGCTTCGTCTTCAACGACCATAATGCGGTTGCCCGTGATGATGAAATCGGCATCCTCGGCAGCCGCTTTCTTAACCGCCGGGTTGCGCCCCTCCTTTACCGTGCTGGGTGGCCTGATTGCATCGCTCATCGGAACGGCCATGACGCACCGCAGCCCGTCCGGCCGCCAATCGAAATTCACAGTGCCGCTGAGCTGACCCTGGATGCTGGCCAGAATAATGCGGGTGCCGAAGCCCGGCGATACAGGCGCTTCGGTCGCCGGCCCGCCGGTCTCGCTCCAACGAAGTACGAGGTTGCCTGCTTTTAGCTCCCAGATCAGCCGCATACGGCCGGCCGGCGTCGATAGCGCGCCGTATTTGGCCGCATTGGTTGCGAGTTCGTGCAAGGCCAATGCGAGAGTCTGCGCTTGCGCGGGTTGCAGCAATACTTTCGGCCCTTCCACGACGATCTTGCCGGGGTCGTTGGTTTTGAAGGGAGTGAGTTCTTCCTCGACGAGGCCGGCAAGGTCGGCGCCTTGCCAGCGCGCGACCGACAATACCGTATGGGCGCGGGAAAGCGCCTTGATGCGTCCCTCGACCGCCTCGACGTAATTTGTGACCGAACTCGCCCGCGTCAGCCGGATGATCGATTGCACCAGCGCCAAAGCATTCTTGGCGCGATGATCGACCTCGCGCGCAAGCAACGCTTGCCGCTCTTCGGATTCCTTGCGGTCCGTAATATCGACAGTGACGCCGCTGATGCGCATCACCTCGCCATTGGCATCAATGGTGGGGGCGGCGGTGCCGAGGCACCAACGGATCTCGCCGTTGGAACGCCGGACACGGAATTCCGCCTGGTGCGCCTTCGGGCTCTTGAACAATTTCTCGACCGCGACGCGCAACGTGTCCCAATCGTCGGGATGGATCAACGCGCGCACGTTTTCAGCCGTTACCGCAAATGTCTTCGGGTTGACCCCGAAAATCCGGTATTGCCCTTCATCCCAATGGCAGTCGCCTTTGGTGCGATCCCAATCCCACGCGCCCATGCTGCCGGCGACCAAAGCCAGGCCGCGGCGCTCTTCGCTTTGGAGGAGGCGGGCGGTCGAGGCTTCGAGTTCCGCGGTGCGGCCCGCGACTCGCTCTTCGAGTTCGGCGTTGAGCTGCTCGAGCTGGCGCGTCTTGCGATAAAGCTCGATGAAAACTTTCACCTTGGCGCGCAGCACTTCCGGGATTACCGGCACCGGGACATAGTCGACGGCGCCCATCTCGTAGCCGCGCAGCCGGTCCATGTCGGAGAGGTGAATGGCGGAGATGAAGATCATCGCCGTTTTCTGGAAGCGGGGATGCTCGCGGATCATGGCCGCGAGCTGGAATCCGTCGAGATCCGGCATGCACACATCGACGAGGACGACGGCGATTTCCGACCTTAACAAATGTTCGAGCGCCTCGCGTCCGGACGAGGCCTTCAGCAGGTTCTCGCCGAGGTCATGCAGGATGACCTCATAGCTCAGGAGTTTCGCCTGTTGATCGTCTACCAGCAGAATATTGACTTTGTCGTCCGGGGTCATTTTTTGTTCCGGTTCCTAACGGTGCAGCCAGGCACGCAGCACGGAGAGCAACTGCTCCGTATTCACCGGCTTCGCCAGATAGTCGGAGGCGCCGGCCTCGAGGCATTTTTCACGGTCGCCTTTCATCGCCTTCGCAGTCAGCGCGATGATCGGGAGCCGGCGGAACGAAGGCTTCTTGCGGATCGCCTCCATGGTCTCGTAGCCGTCCATTTCCGGCATCATGATGTCCATCAGGACGATGGCGAGATCGGGCGAGGATTCGACCAGCGTGATCGCCTCGCTTCCGGTGGTCGCCGTGAGGACGTTCATGCCGCGCCGCTCAAGCACGCTCGACAACGCGAAGATATTGCGCGCGTCGTCGTCCACCAGCAAAGCGGTGCGGCCGGCGAGGTCTTCATCCGAGCCGTTCAAGCGTTCCAGCATGCGCTGCTTTTCGGCCGGCAGGTCGGTGACGACGCGGTGCATGAATAGCGCAGTCTCGTCGAGCAGGCGCTCGGGCGATTCGACGCCTTTGACCACGATGCTGCGGGCCATGGTGTGAAGCTTGGCGTCTTCCTCATCCGAAAGCTCGCGCCCGGTGAATACGACGACAGGGACATCCGACACCGATTCATCGTCGCGGATTTTCTCCAGCACGTCGAACCCGGACATGTCGGGCAGGCGAAGATCGAGAACCATGCAGTCGCAGGATTGATTGTGGAGAGAGGCGATCGCGTCGGATCCGGTGCTGGCCGTGATGATCTCAATGTCGTCATGCGCGAGCAATTCGGAGATGCTCATTTGCTCCGCGACATTGTCCTCCACGACAAGCAGCCGTTTGCGGCGTGGCCGGGCGTATTCCTTGATCTTCACCAAAGCGGCCTCGACGCTCTCCGTCGTTGTCGTCTTGTTGACGAAGGAGAAGGCGCCGCTCGCGAGCGCGTGCTGACGGTCCTCATCGAGCGTGATGATCTGCACCGGGATATGGCGCGTCAGCGGATTCTGCTTGAGTTGCGTCAGAACGGTCCAGCCCAGCATGTCGGGCAGGAACATATCGAGCGATACGGCGCTTGGCTGGAATTGCTTCGCAAGCTCCAGCGCATCGACGCCGCGCATGGCGACGAGAACCTTGAAGCCCTTGTCATGCGCGAGATCCATCAGGATGCGCGCATAGTGCGGATCGTCTTCCACCACGAGCAGGATGGTATCGCCGGGTTCGATCTCGCCCCGGTCGTCGGGGATCCGCTCGGCCGGCCGTTCATGGGCGATCGAAACCGCCGCGGCGGCCGATTGCGCCAGCTCTAGCTGCGCCTCGGCCGGCGTGCGCACCGCGCTCGACGAGCCGACATATTTAACGGGCAGGTACAGGACGAACGTGCTGCCCTTCCCGGGGGTGCTGCGGAGCTGGATTTCGCCGCCGAGCAATTGCGACAACTCGCGGCTGATGGCGAGGCCAAGACCGGTGCCGCCGTATTTGCGGCTGGTGCCGGCATCGGCCTGCTGGAACGCTTCGAAGATGATCTTCTGCTTTTCAAGCGGGATGCCGATGCCGCTGTCGGACACCTCGAACGCAACGACGGCGGGCGCCTGGTTGAGGACCGGATGCTCTTCGCTCCAGCCGCCGACGGCGGCGGAAACGTGCAGGCTGACGGTGCCTTGCTCGGTGAATTTGAACGCGTTCGACAGCAGGTTTTTGAGCACCTGCTGGAGACGCTTCGAGTCGGTGAAGATGCTGCGGTCGAGGCCGGGATCGATAGCGACATCGAACGAAAGCGCGCGATTTTCCGCCTCGTGCCGGAACGGCCGTGCGATGGCTTCGCAGAGATTGTTGACGAATACTTCCTGCACGTCGACGGTGACGGTTCCGGATTCGATCTTGGAGAGATCGAGAATGTCGCTGATGAGATTGAGCAGATCGGTGCCGGCGCCGTGGATGGTGCGGGCGAATTCCACCTGCTTGGGCGCGAGATTCCCGTCCGGATTTTCGCTGAGTTGCTGGCCGAGGATAAGGATGCTGTTGAGCGGCGTGCGCAGCTCGTGCGACATGTTGGCGAGGAACTCGGACTTGTATTTCGAGGTAAGCGCAAGCTCGGAGGCCTTCTCCTCAAGCGCGCGGCGGGCCTGCTCGATTTCCTGATTCTTGCGCTCCACTTCGACGTTTCGTTCGGCGAGCTGTTGCGCCTTCTGCTCTAATTGCTCGTTGGTCTGCTGCAGTTCTTTCTGCTGCGTCTGCAACTCGCCGGCGAGCTGCTGCGACTGTTTCAGCAGGCCTTCGGTCTGCATCGTCGCTTCGATTGAATTGAGCACGATGCCAATGCTGTCGGTGAGTTGCTCAAGGAACATCGTCTGCAGCGTGGTGAAGGTCGAAACAGACGCAAGCTCGATGACCGCCTTCACCTCGTTTTCGAACAATATGGGCAGCACCATGATGTTGCGCGGAACGACCTTGAACAGCGCCGAGCCGATCGGCACCGCGTGCGTCGGCAGTTCGGTGATGAGCATCTTGCGCTTGTCGGCGGCGCACTGGCCGATCAGCCCTTCGCCTACGCGCAAAAGCGCCGGATGACCGTGGGCGCCGTCGTCCGCATAGGCCGACAACAGATGAAGGTTCCGAGCTTCTTCGCCTTCGACCTGATAAATGACGCCGAGCTGCGCATTGACCAGCGGGGTCAGTTCGCTGAGGAGCAGGCGCCCCACAGTCGTGAGGTCGCGCTGGCCCTGCAGCATGTTGGTGAATCGCGCGAGATTGGTCTTTAGCCAATCCTGCTCGGTGTTGCGGTCGGTGGTGAGCCGAAGGTTGTCGATCATCGTATTGATGTTGTCTTTGAGCTCGGCCACTTCGCCGCGCGCATCGACCTGAATTGACCGGGTGAGGTCGCCTTTTGTCACGGCGGTCGCCACCTCGGCGATCGCGCGCACCTGGTTGGTCAGATTTTCGGCCAGCAGGTTGACGTTGCCGGTCAGATCCTTCCACGTGCCGGCCGCGCCCGGCACCGCGGCTTGTCCGCCGAGACGGCCTTCCACGCCGACCTCGCGCGCCACCGTGGTCACTTGATCGGCAAAGGTCGCAAGCGTGCCGGTCATGTTGTTGATGGTCTCGGCAAGCGCCGCGACTTCGCCCTTCGACTTCACGGTGAGGTTTTGCTTGAGGTCGCCGTTCGCCACCGCGGTCACGACCTTCACGATGCCGCGCACCTGTTCGGTGAGGTTGGCCGCCATGACATTCACGGTATCGGTCAAATCCTTCCACGTGCCTGCGACGCCGGGCACTTCTGCCTGGCCGCCGAGGGCGCCTTCGGTGCCGACTTCGCGCGCGACGCGCGTCACCTCGGAAGCAAAGCCATTGAGCTGGTCCACCATCGTGTTGATGGTGTTCTTCAATTCGAGAATTTCGCCCTTCACGTCCACGGTGATCTTGCGCGACAGGTCGCCGCGCGCCACGGC
>Ga0134126_10001519_pt1 | contig 29552 bp, 31 predicted proteins | sample KB31752_FD_96881 | JGI IMG/M metagenome (GOLD analysis project Ga0134126, IMG submission 96881) | Terrestrial soil microbial communities with excess Nitrogen fertilizer from Kellogg Biological Station, Michigan, USA - KB3-175-2 | ecosystem: Environmental > Terrestrial > Soil > Unclassified ... | reverse complement strand
CGATGAAATGCGCGTCCCGTGCCGCGGATCGCCTGATCCTGCCACACCCGATGCGGCGTCCATCGGGCGCATGCGCAGAGCCAAGGAGATGCTCCGGCTGATTCCGCCGGAGCATCCTTCTATCAGTCGTCGTTGTGATGGATGACGGTCTTGCTGCGGTTGCCGTACTCGTCCTGCCTCTTGATCACCGTCTTGCGGTCGTAGTTGGGATGCTCCCTGATGACCCTGACGTGATCGCGGTCGCGGTCGCGATACACATGCGATTCACCGGTGGTCACGCCGGCGCCAACCGGGCCCACGTGCACGCCAACCTCATCCGCCAAAGCAGGCGTGGCAAGCGCTCCGATCAAAGCCGCCGCAAAGAGATACTTCTTCATCGTCGTCCCTCCAGTTGCAAGTGTGCGGAGGCAATGCCGATCTGAGGCCTTTGGTTCCCGGGAACTAGGTATTGTTCCCGGGAACTATGGGCCTACTCCTTCCCTTGTCGATCGCAAGCCCTCGTCGATTGAAGCCGCGAATGCGCGCTTGCCGTGGGGCGATTTGCGTGCGTTACCTTTCGCCCAGCGCGCCGACAATCGCCTCCAGCACGCGCAAGGCATCGACTGTGCCGTCGCCTTCGCCCTTCTCAAAATCCTGCTCCGCCACCGCCATGGTGTTTGTCACATGGGCAAGGCACAGAATATCTCTGCTCGCGGCGCGGGCGAATGCATAGAGTGCGGCCGCTTCCATTTCCACGGCGAGGATTCCGCTGGCGCGCGCCGCGCTGATCGCTTGCCTGGTTTCGCGAAACGGCGCATCGGTGGTCCAACTCGCGCCGACATGGATCGGCAAGCTCCTGTGCTCGAGCGCATCGACCGCCGTATGGACGAGCCTCGGATCGGCTTCCGCAAAGGCCTGCGGCGCGGCGTAGTGGTAGCTCGTGCCCTCGTCACGCAGCGCGCGATCGATCACCACGAAATAGGGCGGGTTGCCCACCGCATTGATCTGTCCGGCCGAGGTCAGGCTGATCAAGAGGCGGCAACCGAGCGCGAACAGCTCTTCCGCCACCAGCACCGCGAACGGGGCGCCGACCGCGCAACCGATGATTCCGCAGGTCCGGCCGGCCAGGGAAAATTCGTGGAGTTCGGTGTGGTAGCACGGCCAACTCTCCGAGAGTTTGGCTTGTCCCGATTGGCGCAAGTGGCGGACGATATCTCCGTCAGGATCGAGAATGCAGACGGCGGGCACCTCGGCGCGCGCCAATCCCTTCTGCCGCCGCGCCTCGCGCAACAGTGCCGCCGCTTCGAAGACCGACGGAGCGTCGGGGTGCTTGTGATCGAGGATCGGTGCCGACATCTCAACTCCTGACGAATGCGTTTGAGCCTCTCGCGGAATAACCGGATCGCGCCGCGCGCGCCGATTCGGCCCGGCGGGCAAATCAGAGCCGTTTTTTCGCCGCGCGTCGCTCCCAACGCCGCGCCGAAAGACAAAAATGGCCTGCGTCAAAAAACTAATTTTGCGAGCCATTTCAAGCTGATTTGGGCTGTCCAGCCCTCGGATCAAAAATATTTCTATTTTCGAAAATCGGAATTTATGGATAGATGCGCCCGTCCCGCGCTCATGAAGAGGGGCGTACGCGTCGTCACGAACGTGGAGCGCGGGATGCGATGGACGCGTTGGCATCAACTGACGAGTGATGTGAGACGCGGACGGCGAAATCGCGTGGTCCCGATGCCCCGACGCTGGCAGCAAGTCTGCCGATTGATGAATCGGCAGGCGACGGAGGCTAACAAGCCCGGCACTCCGGGGAGATCGCGTATAAGCCGTAAACCATCGCGCAGGGAATGCCGGTTGATTTGGCTGCCCTGTTGTTGCTTGCGTGCGCAAAGTGCACTGTCTTTTGCACGCAAGGCTCGCGGGTGCGGCCTGCATCCGGCATTCCCTGCGCCCTCTCGATTTCGAGGGCGACCGCTAAATCAAAGCTCGGACACGTTTCGTGCCGCGGGAATGCGGCCTCGCGTCCATCTCCACTGCCGTGCTCCGCCTTGTGGGTATCAGCATTCCAGAGACGCCTCGGTTGAACACTAGCCGTCTCTGGAGTCCTGGATTCCGCGGTCAGGGCCGGCCGATGACAGCGCGGTCATCTGCCCCTGGAACGGCGATGCATACCCGCAGGACCATTTCCCCCCGTCACAAAACCCATTATGGTGCCCGACCGGTCCGGCGCTGGGCGACCTTTTATAATGAAGCAAAATCAAAGGTTTATGTGGACGTAAGCCTTTGGAGGACAGTTTGACGCGGTATATCTCGACGCGGGGCGAAGCCCCCGCTCTGGGCTTTTGCGACGTGATGCTGACCGGGCTTGCCCGGGACGGCGGCCTTTACGTCCCCGAGACCTGGCCGCGGCTTTCGCCTGACGCCATCGCCGGCTTTTTCGGCCGGCCCTATTGGGAGGTTGCGGTCGACGTCGTGAAGCCCTTCGTCGGCGGCGAAATCTTCGACGCCGATCTCGGCCGCATGGCGAACGAGGCCTACGCGACCTTTCGTCATCCGGCTGTGGTGCCGCTCGACCAGATCGGGCCGCATCAATTCCTGCTCGAGTTGTTTCACGGGCCCACGCTCGCCTTCAAGGACGTTGCGATGCAGCTCATCTCGCGCCTGATGGATCATGTGCTGGAGAAGCGCGGCCAGCGTACCACCATCGTGGTTGCGACCTCGGGCGACACCGGCGGTGCCGCGGTCGACGCCTTTGCCAATCTGGAAAATGTCGACCTCGTCGTGCTGTTTCCGAACGGGCGTATTTCCAACGTGCAGCGGCGCATGATGACGACGGCGGGCGCGGCCAACATCCATGCGCTCGCGGTCGAAGGCACCTTCGACGATTGCCAGGCGATCGTGAAGGGCCTCTTCAACCACCACAAGTTTCGCGACCAGGTCGCGCTGTCCGGCGTCAATTCCATCAACTGGGCGCGCATCGTGGCGCAGGTCGTCTATTACTTTACCTCGGCGGCGGCGCTCGGCGCGCCCGCGCGTACCGTCGACTTCACCGTGCCGACCGGCAATTTCGGCGACGTTTTTGCCGGCTATGTCGCCAAGCGCATGGGATTGCCGATCCGGACCTTGCGTATCGCCGCCAACGTCAACGACATCCTGCCGCGCACGCTGACGAACGGCATCTACGAGGTGCGCGAAGTGCACGCGACCGCCTCGCCCTCGATGGACATCCAGGTCTCCTCGAATTTCGAGCGGTTGCTGTTCGAGGCCTGCGCGCGCGATGCGGCCACCGTGCGGCGGCTGATGGATTCGTTGAGGCAGTCCGGGCGCTTCTCGCTGCCGGCGGCGATGCTGGCCCGGATCCGCGAGGAGTTCGAGGCTGGCCGCGCCGACGAGACGGAAATGGAGGCCGCCATCCGCGCCGCCTGGCGCGAGGCCGGCGATCTCGTCGATCCGCACACGGCCGTGGCGCTCGCGGTCGCCGACCGCGACAACACCGATTCAAGCATTCCGAACATCGTGCTGTCGACCGCGCATGCCGCCAAATTCCCCGATGCGGTGGAAGCGGCCTGCGGCGTGCGGCCGCATCTGCCGGCTTGGCTCGACGGCCTGATGGCGCGGCCCGAGCAGGTGAAGATCATCAAGAACGACCAGGCCGAAGTCGAAAAATTCGTGGCGTCGGTCAGCAGAGCAGCTAAGCAGGGAGTAGCCGGATGAGCGTTGAGGTCACCAAGCTCGATTCCGGCCTTACTATCGTAACCGACACCATGCCGCATCTGGAGACCGCGGCGCTCGGCGTCTGGGCCGGCGTCGGCGGCCGCGACGAGAAGCCGAACGAGCACGGCATCTCGCATCTGCTCGAACACATGGCGTTCAAGGGTACCTCGCGGCGCAGCTCGCGCGAGGTCGTGGAGGAGATCGAAGCGGTCGGCGGCGATCTCAACGCCGGCACCTCGACGGAAACCACGGCCTATTATGCGCGCGTGATGAAGGCCGATGTGCCGCTCGCGCTCGACGTGCTCTCCGACATTCTCGCCAATCCGGCCTTCGAGCCGGATGAGCTGGAGCGTGAGAAGAACGTCATCGTGCAGGAGATCGGGGCTGCGCAGGATACCCCCGACGATGTCGTGTTCGAGCATCTCAACGAGCTCTGCTATCCCGACCAGCCGATGGGCCGCTCGCTGCTCGGCACCGCCAAGACGCTGAAGGGTTTCGACCGCAACATGCTGCGCGGCTATCTCGTGACCCATTATCGCGGACCCGACATGGTGGTGGCCGCCGCCGGCGCCATCAATCATGCCCGGGTGGTCGCGGAGGCGACGGAGCGTTTCAGGAGCTTTGACGGCGTGCCGGCGCCGAAGCCGCCGCCGGCGATGTTCGGCAAGGGCGGCTCGCGCGTGGTGCATCGCGAGCTGGAGCAGGCGCATCTGACGCTCGCGCTGGAAGGCGTGCCGCAAACGGATCTGTCGCTGTTCTCGCTGCAGGTCTTCACCAACGTGCTCGGCGGCGGCATGTCGTCGCGGCTGTTCCAGGAGGTGCGGGAGAAGCGCGGGCTCTGCTATTCGATCTACACCTTCCACGCGCCCTATACCGACACCGGCTTTTTCGGCCTCTATACCGGCACCGATCCCGCCGATGCGCCGGAGATGATGGAAGTGGTGATCGACGTCGTCAACGAAGCGGTCGAGACGCTGGCGGAGGCGGAAATCGCCCGTGCCAAGGCGCAGATGAAAGCGGGGCTATTGATGGCGCTCGAAAGCTGCTCCTCGCGCGCCGAGCAGCTTGCGCGGCATGTGCTCGCCTATGGACGACCGCAGACGGTGGAAGAGCTGGTGGCGCGGATCAACGCCGTCAGTATCGAATCGACGCGAGATGCCGCGCGCGCGCTGTTGTCGCGTTCCAGGCCTGCGGTGGTGGCGCTTGGCAGCGGCCGGGGCCTCGATAAAGCCGTCAGCTTCGCCGAAGGTCTGACACGCTCCAAGGCGAAAGCGCGGCTGCATTAGCTCGGCGGATTTGCTAAGGTCCGCGCATCGGGGAGCATCACGACATGGCCCTGTTTCGTTTACCGACCGGTGGTCCGCCCGCGCTTGCCCCGCGCGGCAACGGCCTCTTGTTGCGCGCGCCGCAGATGGCGGATTTCCTGCAATGGGCGCATTTGCGCGAATACAGCCGCGACTATCTGACGCCCTGGGAGCCGATCTGGCCGTCCGACGATTTGACGCGCTCGGGTTTCCGCCGGCGCCTGCGCCGCTATGCCGAGGATATCGCCGCCGACCGCTCCTATCCCTTCATCATCGTCCGCGAGCTCGACGGTGCCATGATCGGGGGCATCACGCTCGCCAATGTGCGGCGCGGCATCGTGCAGGCCGGCACCATCGGCTATTGGGTCGGCCAGGCCTTTGCCCATCGCGGCTACATGACGGCGGCGCTGCGCGTGCTGCTGCCGACCCTGTTCGGCGAGCTCAACCTGCACCGCGTCGAAGCCGCCTGCATCCCGTCGAACGCACCCTCGATCCGTGTGCTGGAGAAATGCGGCTTCAGCCGGGAGGGGCTGGCGCGGCGCTATCTCTGCATCAACGGCATCTGGCAGGATCATCTTCTGTTCGGCCTGCTGCACGAGGATTTTCGCGGGTGATACGAGCATGATCCAGAAAAGTGGGTGCCGGTTTTCCGAAAGGATCATGCTCAAACGCAAAGAGCGACTTTGGGATGAAGATCGGTGCCTTGGGTTCGCCGCGATCCGGCGTTTATAACGCGGCCCGGGAGGGCGGAAGCCGCTAGGCATTCAGGGTCATCACATGGGTGAAAAAACTTTCAGCTCTATCGCGCGCATTGTCGCGCTTTCGCTTGTGATCGCCTCCGGCACGGGCGTATCTGGCGTCTCCGCCCAGTCGTTTACCGACAAGCTCAAGAGATTTTTTGGCGGCGGCAGCAAGTCGAGCGATCAGCCGCCGCCTCCGCTGGTCGATCCCTCGCAGGCCCAGCCCGACATGGACTGTCCGCAGGTCACGATCCGCGCCGGTGCGTCGACCTACGCCGTCGCCGTGCCCGGCAAGCAGCCGATCGGCGATGACGTGCGCTTCCAGGCGAGCATCACCAAGATGGCGCGTGATTGCACCAAGCTGGGCGGTGAGATCACCGCGCGCATCGGCATCCAGGGGCGCGTCATCGTCGGCCCCGCAGGCGCGCCGGCGACGGTCGAGGTGCCGCTCCGCGTCGCCGTGGTGCAGGGCGGCATCGGCGAGAAGGTGATCGCGACCAAGGCCTACCGCACCACGGTGAACGTGGGCGAGGAGGAGAGCGTGCCGTTCACGCTGGTCGCCGACGACCTCGTCTATCCCGTGCCGGCCGCCAGCGTCGCCGACAATTACATCTTCTACGTCGGCTTTGACCCGCAGCTCGTGTCCGCCGAAAAGCCGAAGCCGGTGAGGAAAAGGAAGTAGCCGCAGACTTGAACGCCGCGCACGCCCTCGCCATGTGACGCCATCGTGGTGTGGCAAAGGCGCGCAAGCGCCGTTCCCCTCCAAACTACAAACAAAAAGGCCGCCGCAATTTCCCGCGGCGACCTGGTTTGAATGACGAAAGACTTTTTTGACTCAGTTCAGTTTCTGCCGGACTTCGGCGATGCCCTTGGCGAGCAGGTCCTCGGCGAGCGAGCCCTTCACCGACTGCGACAGGACCGTCGATGCGGCCCGCACAGCAGCGTCGGCTGCTGCTGCGCGAACGTCGGCCAGGGCCTGGGCCTCGGCAAGGGCGATCTTGCTCTCGGCGGTCTTGGTGCGGCGGGCGACGAAATCTTCCATCCTGGCCTTGGCATCGGCCGCGATGCGCTCGGCTTCGGCCATGGCGTTGGCGACGATCTCCTCCGCCTCGCGCTCGGCGCTGGCGCGACGGTCCTGGTACTCGGCGAGCACCTTGGCCGCCTCTTCCTTGAGGCGCAAGGCCTCGTCCAGCTCGGCCTTGATGCGCTCGGCCCGATGGTCGAGCGCGGTGAGCACCGTGCGATGGACGCCGAGCCAGGCGAACACGCCGATCAGGATGATGAACGCAATGGCGACCCAGGTCTCCGGTTCTTCGAACAACATCACACTATCCCTTCAAGGACGCATCGACTGCGCTGACGACGGTCTTGCTGTCGGGGGCCTTGCCTGTGAGCCGCTGTACGATGGCGCCGGCTGCATCTGCGGCGATGCCGCGGACGTTGCTCATCGCGCTCGCGCGGGTGGCGGCGATGGTCGTCTCGGCGTCGGCAAGGCGTGCCGCAAGCTTGTCCTCCAGAGCCCTACGTTCGGCCTCGGAAGCCGCATTGAGCTTCTCTCGGGTCTCGACGCCGATCGCCTGGGCCTTGGAGCGCGCACTTGCGAGCTCGCTTTCGTAGGCCTTCACCGCCGCGTCCGTCTCGTCCTTGAGCTTCTGCGCCTCGGCGAGATCACCCTCGATCTTGTTCTGCCGCGCATCGATCACGGCGCCGACGCGCGGCAGCGCGATGCGCGAGACGATGAGGTAGAGCACGACGAAGGTGATGACGAGCGACACCAGTTGCGAAGGAAAGGTGGAGGGATCGAACGGCGGAAACGCGCTGGCGCCGCCGTCGGCCTCGGTGTGGCTCGTGGTGTTCTGGCCTTTTGCTGCGCCATGACTGTCAGCCATGGAGTTCTCCTGTTGCGGTCATGCGCGCCGCTTGCGACGGCGCGATGGGCATCGCTCATGCAAGCGGGACGAACAGCAAGAGCAACGCGATCAGCAGCGAGAAGATGCCCAGCGCCTCGGTAATGGCGAAGCCGAAGATCAGGTTGCCGAACTGACCCTGGGCCGCGGAAGGATTGCGTATCGCGGCGGAGAGATAATTGCCGAAGATGACGCCCACGCCAACGCCCGCACCGCCCATGCCGATGCACGCGATGCCCGCGCCGATAAGTTTAGCTGCTGCCGGTTCCATTTTTAGCTCCTTGCGAGAAAGATCGGATGTGGTTGGGAATTCTCCGGACAGCTCAGTGTCCCGGGTGAATGGCGTCGTTGAGATATATCACGGTCAGGATCGCAAACACGTAAGCTTGCAGGAACGCGACCAGGATTTCGAGAGCGTAAATGGCGACCGTCAAAGCCAGCGGCGCAACGCCGCCGATCCAGCCGATGGCCCCGAGCGAGACACCGAGCATGGCGACGAAACCCGCGAACACTTTCAGCGCGATGTGACCCGCCAGCATGTTGCCGAACAGGCGCACGCTGTGCGAAATCGGCCGCAGGAAAAAGGAGAAGATTTCGATCACAACGACCAGCGGCAGAACGGCGATCGGAATGCCCGACGGCAAGAAAATTTTGAGAAATTTCAGGCCGTTCTTGTAGAAGCCGTAGATCATCACGGTGAAGAACACCAGCAGCGCCAGCGTCGCAGTGACGACAAGATGGCTCGAAATCGTGAACGCGTAGGGAATGACTCCCACCAGGTTCGAAACGCAGACGAACATGAAGATCGAGAACACGAAGGGGAAGAATTTCATACCTTCCGCGCCGGCGTTGCCGCGGATCGTCGCGGCGACGAATTCGTAGGTGAGCTCGGCCATCGACTGGAAGCGGCCCGGCACGAGCTTGCCGCCCGCGACACCGCCGATCATCAGGATGAGCGTAAGCACGACCGCCAGCACCATGTAGGCCGACGAGCTGGTGAAGTAGATCGGGTGGTCGCCGATCTGCGCGATCTTGAAAAGATTATCCAGTCTGAACTGGTGGATCGGGTCGAGGGTCATCCGCGCGGCTCTTGGTCCACCGGCTTCATGCCGGCACTCGAAATTGTAGATGTCGTGACTTCCGCCGACTCTAGCGATCGCGAGACATGCCGCCGGCGGATCTCACCACGTTCACCACCCCGGCCACGAAGCCGAGCAGCACAAACCCGATGAGACCGAACGGCGATGTCGACAGCAAGCGGTCGAATCCCCAGCCAATCACCGCCCCGACAACAACGCCCGCGACCAATTCGGAGGAAAGGCGAAGACCGATCGCCATGGCCGAGGCCCTGGCTGCACCGTCTCCGCTTTGACCTCCTGGTTGGTCAGTCCCGATGCTCCGGTTGCCGCGAATTTCGGACAACCGCCGATCCAGACTTCCGAGCCTTGCGGAAAGCGAAGCTTCGTCAGGCGACTTGTCGCGATCTCCGTTTCCGTTGCCGTCCGTGCCTTCCGCCATGTCGTGGAGACCCGATACGATGCGCCTGGATCAGGAAATTGCGCCCCGCCGCCTTTAAAAGCCGCGCGGACCATACTGATGGCATCTAGCCAAGTCAAGATTGCGTGTTGATTGCTTAGCTCGTTGATTCACTTGAATTTATTCCAGGTATTCCAGGCGCGCGACGGTCCAATCGCCGCACTGCAAAACCCTTTAATAGCCATGACGGTGATCGAATGTGCCTGAGGACGGGCTTGACTAATTCATAACTTATGAGTTATGGGAATTTATGCACAGCGCGTCCGACCTTCTGTTCAAGACCCTCGGCGATCCGACGCGGCGCGCGATCTTCGAGCACCTTGCAAGCGGCGGCGAACGCAACGTCCGCGCGCTGACCGAGTTTGCCGGCGTCTCGCAGCCTGCCGTTTCCAAGCATCTCTCGGCGCTGAAGCTTGCCGGGCTTGTTCGCGACCGGCCGGAGGGACGCGAAACCCACTACAGCGTCGAGCCGAAAGGGCTCGCGCCCCTGATCGACTGGATGGAGCACTACGGCGCCTTCTGGCGTGACCGGTTCGATCGCCTCGAAACCTTGCTCAAGAGGATGGACCAATGACTACTACCGCTACCGCCACGCGCACCCTCGTCGTCGAACGGCTGATGCAGCACCCACCGGAAAAGATCTGGCGCGCGCTGACCCAGAGCCCTCTGATCGAGGAATGGCTGATGAAGAATGATTTTGAGCCCCTGGTCGGGCATCGCTTCAATCTGCGCAGCGAACCCATGCCGCAGTGGAACGGCGTGATCGACTGCGAAGTGCTGGCCATCGAGCCGAACAAGCGGCTTGCCTATAGTTGGGGTGCGTTGGGGCTCGCGAGCGTGGTCACCTTTACGCTGACGCCGGAAAAGGGCGGCACGCTGTTGCGGATGGAGCAGTCGGGCTTCCCCCAGGGCGCCGAGAACGACCGCTACTATCAGGGCGCCAACTACGGCTGGCAGAAATTCCTGGGCAATCTCGAACAGGTGCTGGCGAAGCTGCCATGAGACTGGTGTCGCGTTATCATCCGCTGCTCGTCGCGCTGCATTGGCTGCTTGCCGTGCTCATCATTCTGATGCTTGCGGGCGGTTTCTTCCTGCTCGCGCGGCTGGCGAATGCCGATCCGCAGAAGATCGGCGCACTGTTGGTGCACATGTCGCTCGGCATGGTGATCGCCGGCCTGATGCTCGTGCGTCTTGCCGTCCTGCTTTTCAGTGCGAAGCCGGCGGAAGCGAGCACGGGCCATCTGGCACTCGACCGCCTGGTGCTGTCAGCGCATTATGCCTTCTATCTGATTGTTGCGCTGATGGCCGCCTCGGGACTGGCGACCGCGATTCTTGCCGGCCTCAACCGCAGCGTCTTCCAGGGCACGGGCGAGCCGCTGCCAGCGGATTTTTCGGCCTATCCGACCTTCACGGCGCATGTCGCGCTCGCGCTGCTGTTGTCCGCGCTCGTCCTGGCGCATGTGGTGGCCGCGCTGTATCACCAGTTCTTCAAGCGCGACCAGTTGTTGCGGCGCATCTGGTTTGGCCGCCGTGAGGGCGCTGCCAACTGAACTGGACCGGCTCGCCCGCGCATTGAAATCCGCCCGCAAGTTCCATACTTCAATTGCCGGCGCATCATTTCCGACACGATCCTGCGCCAAAACGGAGGGGCGCTGATTGTTTTGCGAGGCGGAGCCACGCCATGAACCTTGCGACGTCGACCCTCAGACTTTCCATCCTTCTTGCGCTCGCTACCCTTTGGCTGGTGAGGATCGGCGCCGCCGTGGCCGCCGATCCTGCGCCGGACAGCGAGAACGGCCGCTACACCTTCTCGCCCGCTCCGGACGGCATGGTCCGGCTCGACACCAGGACAGGCACGGTCTCGACCTGCAACCATTCGGGCGCGGGCTGGGCCTGTTACGCGGTGCCCGACGAGCGCAAGGCGCTGGATGAAGAGATCGGCCGGCTCGAGGCGGAAAATCAGAAGCTGAAGGCGCAACTTGCCGCGCGCGATCCGGCCACTTCCGATAAGCCCGACGGCGCTGGCCAGCGCAAGATCGAGATTCCGCTGCCGAGCGATCAGGACATGGACCGCGTCGTGTCGTTCCTGCAGCGCGCCTGGAAGCGGCTGGTGGACATGGCGAACCAGATGCAGAAGGACGTCTCGGGCGACGGCAAGATTTGACTGCGCGGCGTCGTCATTGAGAGGTGGTTCGTGATCCCTTCGAAATCGATCTCCCGCACCTCGCATTCCGCGGTCACACCCGTATCGATCGTGACGTCGGAACTCGCCGTGCAAACGCGCGGCAAGGGCTTTGTCGACCTTACCGGCGAGGTCGAAAAATTCGTAGACGAAGCAGGCGCGAAGGAGGGGGCGGTCACGCTGTTCATCCGCCACACCTCGGCATCGCTGACAATTCAGGAAAATGCCGACCCGTCCGTGCTCACCGATCTCGGGACCGCACTGTCGCGGCTGGCGCCCGAAAATGCCGGTTGGACGCATGGCAGCGAAGGGCCGGACGATATGCCCGCGCATATCAAGACGATGCTGACCTCGGCTTCACTGCAGATCCCGGTTATGAACGGCGAGATGGCGCTCGGCACCTGGCAGGCGATCTATCTGATCGAGCATCGAGCGCGCGCACACCGGCGCGAGGTGGTGCTGCAGTTCATCGGGGCCACCAAATGAAATCGGTCGCGAATTGCCGATGCAATGATGTTCAAACGATCGGGTCATGTTGACGTCGACGCCCCTGGATCATCAGTGCGCCGAATGGCCGCACCACCGGGCGTCCGGCCCAGGACTAGTGTCACGAAAGGTCCGCGTCCCCCCTCCGGCCGGGCCCGGGCTGACGCCGACAGGTTCTTCGGCACGGTAATATATTACAGGTAACCTCTGGGAATAACCCGCTCAACATGGAGTTTGGTCGTTGTCACGACCAACTGACACGATCGCCGACGGGCGGAAACAGTTGGCATGCGCGGCGCTACCGCACCGCAATACGGGCGTTAACTGCTTTGGCGAGTAGGAAGCAATCGACGCTTGCATGCGTTATACCAACGAACAAGAATCGAAGTTGAAACTTTCTCCGATCAGGCCTTCAAGAGCACTGGCGGATCACCAAAGGGACGCGCAAGAAAGAAATGACGGTTGCCAACACCCATCTTGTCATCGCCGATGACCATCCGCTGTTCCGCGACGCGCTGCGCCAGGCAGTGGGCAGCGTCGTGGCTACCGCGAAAATCGATGAGGCGGGATCGTTCGAGGATCTCACCTCGCTCCTCGAGCAGGATTCCGAAGTCGACCTGATCCTGCTTGACCTCAGCATGCCGGGCATTTCCGGCTTCTCGGGTTTGATCTATCTGCGTGCACAATATCCGGCGATTCCGGTTGTGATCGTCTCCGCCAGCGACGACGGCGCGACGATTCGCCGCTCGCTCGATTTCGGGGCGTCCGGATTCATCCCGAAGCGCTTTGGCGTGGAGACTCTGCGCGATGCGATCGTGAAGGTGATGGACGGCGATATCTGGGTGCCGCCGGATACTGACCTGTCATCGGCCGCCGACCCCGATATGACGCGCTTGCGCGACCGCTTGGTGACGCTCACCCCGCAGCAGGTGCGGGTTTTGATGATGCTGTCGGAGGGACTGCTCAACAAGCAGATCGCGTACGAGCTCGGTGTCTCCGAAGCCACCATCAAGGCGCACGTGTCGGCGATCCTGCAGAAGCTCGGTGTCGAGAGTCGCACGCAGGCCGTGATCGCGGCCGCCAAGATCGCGGGCTCCCAGTGGCGGCAAAGCACGCCGTCGGAGCAGTAAGCTCGGCCTACTCGGCCGCGACCATCTCCTGGATCCGCCACTGGCCGAGCAGGGCACGCAGCGAAGCGGGCTTCACCGGCTTGTTCAGCACCGCGATCTTCTCGTCGCGCGCCGCGGCGCGGACATGCGGGCTGCGGTCGGCCGTGATCAGGATAGCCGGCAGCGTCTCGCCGAAGCGGCGGCGGATGTCGCGGATAGCGGCGATGCCGTTGCCGCGGTCGAGGTGGTAGTCGACCAACAGGCCCGTCACGCTGCCGCCGGCCGCCTCGATTGCCTCCATCGCGGCGTCGGGGTCGTGCACTGCGATCACGTCGGCCTTCCATGCCTTCAGCAGCGTCTTCATGCCGTCGAGGATCGCCGGATCGTTTTCGATGCACACGATCCGCGCGCCCGAAATCGGTGCGCGCAACAGCGACGTGGCGCTCGTCACTGCGGCCGTGTGGTTGACGACGGTCGCGGTCGGCACCGCCACTGAAAATAACGACCCGCCGCCGGCGTTTGCATCAATCGCAAGGCGATGATTGAGCACGCGGGCCAGTCGCTCGACGATCGAGAGCCCGAGCCCCAGGCCGCGCGCGATCCGCGCGCCCTGTTCGAGGCGGTGAAATTCCTTGAAGATCTCGCCGCGCTTGACCACCGGTATGCCGACGCCGGTGTCATAGACGCAGATTTGCAGCGCCTCGCCGCGCCGGCGGCAACCGACCAGCACGCGGCCATGCGGGGTATATTTGATGGCGTTAGAGACGAAATTCTGCAACAGCCGCCGCAGCAGCAGGCGGTCCGACTGCACCGCCAGCGAGCACGGCACGAAGGCAAGCTTGAGCCCCTTGGCGCGTGCGCTCGGCATGAACTCGATCTCCAGCGAGCGCATCAGGTCGGCCATCTTGAAGCTCGAGATCGACGGCGTCATCGCGCCGGCATCGAGCCTGGATATGTCGAGAAGCGCGCTCAGGATTTCCTCGATCGCCTCGAGCGAGTCATCGATGTTCTCGACCAGGCGGGCATCCTCGCCGCCGTTCTGACGCTCGACCAGGCTCGTCACATAAAGTCGTGCTGCGTTCAGCGGCTGCAGGATGTCGTGGCTCGCGGCCGCGAGGAAGCGCGTCTTGGAGATGTTGGCATCCTCGGCGGTGCTCTTGGCAAGCGCCAGCTCGGAATTGAGCCGGGTCAGCTCTTCGGTGCGGTCACGGACGCGCTTTTCCAGCGTCGCATTGGCGCGTTCCAGCGCTTCCGCCGCCTCGATCGACGGCGTGACGTCCGTGAAAGTGATGACGAGGCCGCCATCCGGCATGCGGTTGGCGCGCACCTCGATCGCCATATGCCGGTCCGGCAGGCGCTCCAGATAGGGTTCGCCCTCGGTGGTATAGGAGGCAAGCCGCCGCGTCATCTCGCTTTCGTCGTCGCCGCCGGGTGGGTTGATCGCCCCCATGAATTCCAGGATTTCGCGCAAGGGAATGCCGATCTGCACCAGATGCGGCGGCAGGGAGAGCAGGTCCGAGAATTGCCGGTTGGAGCAGATGAGCTGCAGGTCGGTGTCGAACACGGCGATGCCCTGCCTCACGTGATTGAGCGCGGTCTGCAGGATCTCGCGGTTGAAATGCATCGCGGCATGGGAGTCGTCGAGCAGTTTCAGCGCGGCCTTGGCCGAAACCGTCCGCTTGCGGAGCAACAGCGACATCACGAGCCGCGAGGATGCCGCGCCGATCGACGAGGCGATCAGGTGCTCGGCATGCTGCAGCAGCTCGAAATCGGCCGGTGCCGCGGGATCGAGCCCGATGTGATCGCCCTTGGCGAACGCCTCGAATGAGAGCTGTGCGCGTTCGGCGCCGATATATTGCGCCACCGTGCTCTGAATATCCTGCACCGTGACGGTGGTGCGCCAGCGGCGGAAGCTTGGTGCGATCGGGGCGAGCTCGTTCGGCGCGAACAGGTCGCCCTGCACCCGCTCGATCGAGGAGGGCTGGCGCGCCAGCGACAGCACGACATAGGTCAGGAGATTGAGCGAGAGCGACCACAGCACGCCGTGCAGCAACGGCGGCAGATCGGTACCGAACAGCGCCTGCGGGCGCAGCGCCTCGATGCCGAGCGGTCCGTGCTGCAGCATCAGGATGCCGGCCGTACTGTTGTCGAGGAAGGACGGCACGAACAGCGTATAGAGCCATGCCGCAAAGCCGACGACCATGCCGCCGATGGCGCCGCGCGCGGTGCCGCGGCGCCACAACAGGCCGCCGAAGAAGGCCGGCGCGAGTTGCGCGATCGCAGCGAACGACAATAGCCCGATCGCCACGAGCTGAATGTTGCCGAGCGCGCGGTAATAGAAATAGGCCATCACCATGATGGCGAAGATCGCGAACCGCCGCGCTTTCAGCAGGAAGTCGCCGAAATCCTTGCCCTCGCGCGACTGCGGCGAGCGCTGCAGCACCATGGGTACGATGATGTCGTTGGTCAGCATCACCGACAGCGCGACGCATTCCACGATCACCATGGCGGTCGCCGCGGACAGGCCGCCGATGAAAACCAGCAGGCTGAGCAGCGGCGCCCCGCCGTTGATCGGCAGCGCCAGCACGTACATGTCGCTATCGACCGCGCCGAACGGGAAGGTGATGAGGCCGGCGAGCGCGACCGGGATCACGAAGATGTTGATCGCGATCAGGTAGAGCGGAAACAGCCAGCGGGCGCGGGCGACCTCGCTGTCACTGGAGTTCTCGACCACGCTGACATGGAACTGGCGCGGCAGCAGCATGATCGCGCAGAAGGACAGCACGACCATGCAAAGGAAATTGCCGATCGTCGGCGTGTATTCGATCGCGCGGACCGCCTCCGGCGTCTTCATCGCGCGATGGATCAGCTCTTGCGGTTCGAACATGAAGAAGGTGACAAAAATGCCGACGGCGAGGAAGGCGATCAGCTTGACGACCGATTCCGTCGCAACCGCGAACATCAGGCCATGCTGGTGCTCGGTAGCGTCTGCCTGGCGCGTGCCGAACAGCACGGCGAACACGGCCATCGCCAGCGTCACCATCAGCGCGATATCGCCGAGGATCGGGATTTTTGAGAAGGCCTGGTCCTCACTCAGGATCGTCTCGAGCGAAGAGGCCATCGCCTTGAGTTGCAGCGCGATATAGGGAATCGAGCCGATGATGGCGATCAGCGCGACGGTAGCCGCGACGGCCTGGCTTTTGCCGTAGCGCGCGCCGATGAAATCGGCGATCGAGGTGATGTTCTGTGCCTTGGCTAATTGGATCACGCGCCGCAGCAGCGGCGTGCACAGCCCGATCATGAGGATCGGGCCGACATAGATCGCGAGAAAGTCGATGTTGGTGTGGGTGGCAAAGCCGACCGAACCGAAGAAGGTCCAGGACGTGCAGTAGGTCGCAAGCGACAGCGGATAGATGAATGTGCCGGCGCGCCCGCGCTCGGCCGGCGACAGCCGGTCGCCATAATAGGCGACAAAGAACAAGAGCCCGATATAGCCGAAGGCGGTGGCGATCACGCCCCAGTCATGCAGCATCGCTGCCTAGCTCCTTGTGCCGGCCCCCTTTTGCGATGAATCTAGCGCCTTGCGCGGTGGCAGGCGACAGGGATTTTCCCGTCCAATCCGGGAATTGCGGACGTCGTTAAGGTCCAGACCCGTAGCCTGGGTGAGCAGAGCGATACCCGGGACCCCGGATGTCTGCGCTCATCCGCGCTACAAGAGACCGTTCGCGGCTACTCCGCTGCCAGCGATCGCTCGCGCAAAGGCAGCCCGAGCCGCTCCCAGACCTGAAGCAGGGCTTCAGCCAGCCGATCGATCAAGCCGTCGTCATGATAGGGCGAGGGCGTGATGCGCAGCCGCTCGGTGCCTTTGGCCACCGTCGGGTAGTTGATCGGCTGAATATAGATACCGTGCTCTTCCAGGAGAATGTCGGAGGCGCGCTTGCAACGCTCCGGGTCGCCGACGAACAACGGCACGATATGGGTGTCGCTCGACATGACCGGAAGCCCCGCAGCGGACAGGATCGCCTTGGTGCGCGCGGCGCGGTCCTGGTGCCGCTCGCGCTCCCAGCTGGACGTCTTCAAGTGACGGATCGCGGCGGTTGCGGCCGAGCAGATCGGCGGCGGCAGCGCGGTGGTGAAGATGAAGCCCGGCGCATAAGAGCGCACGGCATCGATGATCCCAGCGCTGCCAGCGATATAGCCGCCGAGGCAGCCAAACGCCTTGGCCAGCGTGCCCTCGATGATGTCGACGCGGTGCATGACGCCATCGCGCTCGGCGATCCCGCCGCCGCGCGGGCCGTACATGCCGACAGCATGCACTTCGTCGACATAGGTCATCGCGCCATATTTCTCCGCGAGATCGCAGATTTTCGCGAGCGGCGCGATGTCGCCGTCCATCGAATAAAGACTTTCGCAGACGATCAGCTTGGGCCGGTCCGGCCCGGCGGCGATCAGCAGCTCTTCCAGATGAGCCGTATCGCTGTGGCGGAAGATTTTCCGCTCGCAGCCGGCCTGGCGCACGCCTTCGATCATCGAATTGTGGTTGAGCGCATCCGACAGGATCAGGCAGTTCGGAATAAGCCTGGCGATGGTCGCAATGCCGGTCTCGTTCGAAACATAGCCGGACGTGAACAGGAGTGAAGCTTCCTTGCCATGCAGATCGGCAAGCTCGGCCTCGAGCTGCACCAGCGGATGGTTGGTGCCGGCGATGTTGCGGGTACCGCCGGCGCCGGTGCCAACGCGCGTTGCTGTCTCGACCATGGCGCCGACCACCTTCGGGTGCTGGCCCATGCCGAGATAGTCGTTGGAGCACCAGATCACGACGTCGCGCCTGCCCTTGGGCGAATGCCAGACCGCGTGCGGGAACCGGCCTGCGATGCGCTCGAGGTCGGCGAAAACGCGGTAGCGCCGCTCATCATGGAGCTTGCCGAGAGCGGCACTGAAAAACTGGCTGTAATCCATCGCAAAAGCCTGAACCGGAGGGGATTTGGTCTTCTTTTTAGAGCGTTTCCAGCTTCGCTGTCGAGCCGGAATCGGGGTCAGATCGTCGACCCCGGGGCAAAACATCGCCCAAAACAGGCACGTCCGGCTTTGGTCCGGATCAACGAAATGTGAGCGCGGAGGTTCGCGTCCAGTCAGGTGGTCCGGAACCGCAGCACGCCATCACTTTGCTGCGCCGTCAGACGGCCCTCGACCAGCATATAGTTGACATGCGCGATCAATTCGCCAGAGGCAAAGCCCATCTGATGCGGGTCCAGCACATGCTTGTGGAACACGACCGGCACCAGCTCTTTTGACGTCTGCGGCACGTCGCGGCAGGCATCCGCGATCAGGCGGCAGCGCTCCTCGTGATGGTCTGCAAGCTGCTTGATACGCGTCTTCAGGCCGTAGAACGGCACGCCGTGACCGGGCAGCACCAGCACGTCATACGGCAGCGTGGTGGTGAGGCTTGCGAGCGATGCCAGATATTCGCCGAGCGAGTTCTGCTCGGGCTCGACCGCCCAGACGCTGACATTGGGCGAAATCTTGCTCAGCACCTGATCGGCCGAGACGAACAACTTGTCGGCGGCGCAATAGAGCATCACCTGGTCGAGCGCATGGCCGCCGCCGGTGATCACCTTGAAGCGGCGGGACCCGATCACAACCTCGTCGCCATGGGTGAGGCGACGGTAGGCCGGTGGCAGCACTGAGACGCGCTTCAGATAGTCCTGGCCGCGGCCGAGCAGCTTCTCGGTCATCGCCTCGTCCATGCCGTGGCGGCGGAAGAAGAGGCGCTGCGCATTGCGCCGCTCCTCGGTGCCACGGTTCTGATGGTAGACCGACTGCAGATATTCGACCTGCGACATGAATAGCGGGCAGTCGAAGCGCTCCGTGATCCAGCCCGCAAGGCCTACATGATCGGGGTGCGAATGGGTCACGATCAGGCGGGTGATCTTTACATGCTTCAGCGGACCATCGAACAGCGCGGTCCAGGCCGCGATCGACTCTTCATTGCCGAAGCCGGAATCGATCATCGTCCAGCCGTCGCCGTCGGCGAACAGGTAGATGTTCACATGGTTCAGACGGAACGGCAGCTTGAGCCGTACCCACAACACGCCGGGCGTCACCTCGACGACCTGATCAATGCCGGGGTGATTGTCCCAGGGGTAGCGCAGGGCGTCGGCCGAGGATTGGAGAGAGTCTGTTCGCGTGTCCATGGGGCAACGGCTTAGCCGCACCCGGGGGACGGCGCCAGCCGAAAAAACAGCGTGCGGGGCAGTCATTCCGGGGCGATGCGGTAGCATCGAGCCCGGAATTTCGAGATTCCCCGCTGCGCAAGGGCGCATCTGAGGTCTGGTGCCAGTGCACCATCGCGGAATGACCTGCGGATATTACGCCGCGCGGATATTGGTCAGGAACGCGTCGATCCCGGCGCGCAGGCCCTCGGCTTCGCGGCGCAGTGCATCGGAAGCGCCCAGCACCTCGGCTGCGGCCGCGCCCGCCTCGGCGGATGCGGCCGAGACGCCGGCGATGTTGCCGGAGACCTCGGTGGTGCCGCCTGCGGCATGCTGGATGTTGCGGGCGATCTCGCGCGTCGCGGCACCCTGCTCTTCGACCGCCGCTGCGATCGCGGTGGTCACGTCATTGATCTCGCCGATGGTCTGGCCGATGTTGCGGATCGCGTTGACGGCCGAGGTGGTGACCGACTGCATGCTGGCGATCTGGGCGCGGATCTCGTCGGTCGCCTTCGCGGTCTGGCTCGCAAGGCTCTTCACCTCGGAAGCGACCACAGCAAAGCCGCGGCCGGCTTCGCCGGCGCGCGCCGCCTCGATGGTGGCGTTGAGCGCAAGCAGGTTGGTCTGCGAGGCGATCACCTGGATCAGATCGACCACGACGGAGATGCGGCTCGCATTGTCGGCGAGTCCCTGCATGGTGGCGTCGGTCGCGCCGGCTTCCTCGACCGCCTTGCGGGCGATCTCGGCCGACGTGACCACCTGGCGGCCGATCTCGGCGATCGACGACGACAATTCCTCGGTGCCGGCGGACACGGTCTGCACGTTGACGGAAGTCTCCTCGGCGGCGGAGGCTACCGCGTTTACCAGCGCATTCGACTGGTCCGCGGTGGACGACATGCTCTGCGCCGTCGCCTGCATCGAATTGGCCGACTGCTGCAGATTGTCGAGCGCCGCGCGCACGGTCGCCTCGAACTCGGTGATCCGCGTCTCGATACGCGCGGTGCGTTCGGCCTTCGCGGCGCGATCCTTGTCCTGGTCGGCGGAGAGCGCGCGGGCTCGAACCATGCTGTCGCGGAACACCTGCAGCGTTTCCGACATCGCCGCGATCTCGTCATTCTGGGTCGAGCGGTAGATCTCGGCATCGAGATCGCCATTGGAGAGCAGCTGCATCGAATGCTGCAGGGCGCGGATGCGTCGCAGGATGTTGCGGCCGACATAGAGCCAGACGAACAGCGCGGAGCCGATCAGCGTTGCAACCCCGAGCCCGAGCATCACCATGGTGGCAAAGGAGATCTCCTGCCGGGCCTGGAAGGTCGAGGCATTGGTTTCCTTCTGCACGCCGGCGACGAGCTGCTGCACGCTGATGTCGAGACCGACGTTGAGCTTGCGGGTCTCTTCCAGAACGGTCTGGCCGTAGTCGGCAGCGTCAAGCTCCTTCTGGCGCAGGCTGAACACGCCGGTCTTGCCGGTGCCGAGCGCGAGCAGCTTCTCGGAGGCGGCCTGCAGCGTCTTGGTGCCCTCGCCGTCCGGCAACATGTCGAGGTTGGAGCGCAGCCGTCCCTGCGCCGCCTTGAACTCCTTCTCGATGTCGTCGAGCTGATCGCTGGAATTGGCCGATAGCGCCGCGCTCAGGTCGGCGGCCGCGAGGTTGCCGCTAGCGACGATATTGGCGAGCTGGCCGAGGGTCTGGGCGGCCTGGTTGGCATCGCTGGTGTTGGGGTTGGCCGAGGTGAGGATGGCGTTGACCTGGGTCTGCGCGTCCAGCATCGCCGGGCTTGCGGCGCTCACGAAGCCCTCCTGCGCAGCGCGCAACGCGTCATACTGCTTGTTATGGAGGGCGATGGCATCGAGCCGCTCGCGAGCGGCCTTGGCAAGGCTGTGCGCCGCCTCGTTGATGTTCTTCATGGTCTGGTTGAGCGCGCTGACGACGTCCTTGTCGGCGCCAAGCTCGATGATCTCGCCGAGCTTCTGCGCCGTCTGCTGCTGTAATTCCTTCAGCTTCTTGGTGCGCACGTTCAGCGCATCGCCGTCCTGCGCGGCGAGCAGCGCCGGTCCCTGGGCCGCAAGTCCCGCGCTCTGGGCTGACAATTGCAGGCTGGCGACAAGCCGTGGAATGTCGTGTCCGGAGAGGTCGACCATGCGTACGCCGAGCCGCTGCAGCACGTAGCCGGCGCCGGCCGAAATCACGATCGCCATGGCGGCGATCACAGCGAAGGCGGCGAACAGGCTGCCCCTGACCCCCCAACTCGGCCGCAGAAACCCAAAGACCTTGCCAAGACCCAACCGGATCGCCATGCGCCGCCCCCCGCCACTACCTCGATAAGAAAATGCGAGCGGCAGTATCGCGGTACGGAGTTAACAAAATCGCGAAAAGTGTAAGATTCGGCGCAATAATATGGCACACAAAAAGAGAAAGGCCGGCGTTTCGCCGGCCTTTTCTTAACATCTGGTTGCGGACGCCGCGGTTCAGTAGCGCGCCATCATCGGGCTTGCCCAGTTGAAGCGGTAATTTACGCCAAGCTTGAAGACGTGATCGTCGGTGGTGAAGCTGCCCGTCGGGATCAGCGCCGCCGGCGCGATGAAGTTGGCACTGCCGAAATTATAGTACTGATACTCGGCCTTGGCCGACCAGTTCGGGGCGAACATGTATTCGACGCCGAGGCCGACCGTGTAGCCGTTGCTATGATCGCCGCTGGTGGCGAACGCAACCGGCACGCCGCCGAGCGTCACGCTCTCGTCGTTGTTTGAATGGGCGTAGCCACCTTTTACATAGAGCAGGCCCGGACCCCAGGTGTAGCCGACACGGCCGGTGATCGAGCCGAGACCGCGCTGGCCGTTGGTGTAGGCGTAGCCGCCGGGGAAGACCGCGCCGACGCTGCCGGATAGCCAGCTATACTGGCCTTCAGCGCCGACGACCCAGTTCGGGTTGACCTGCCAGTCCGCACCGACCTGCAGACCGCCGAGGAAGCGGCCGTTGCCGTTGTTGCCGGTGCCGAGCCCGTTGTTGAAGTTGCTGTCGCTGGAGAACGCGCCGCCGGCGTGCGCACCGAGATAGAAGCCGGTCCAGTTGTAGATCGGCGCCGCGTAGGCGGGCGCCTTCTGATAGTAGGGGGCGCGGTAGCCGAGGTCGGCGGCATAGGCCGGCAGCGCCGCGCCGAATACAGCGATCGCCACTGTGATGAGCAGGAATTTCTTCATCGGTCTTACTCCAACACACATTAACCGAAGTGGCGCCACACGGGGCGCCATCTGGTTAATGCAGATAAGCCGCACTTTAATAAAAAGCTGTCACTCGCTGGCCGCAGCGATTGGCATTCCAGCGCGCGGGAAGCGAAACGTTTTCTTGTGCTTAAGGAGGCGTTAACAAGAGCTGACGAAAGGCTTGAAGAGCGGCTCCCGCGTGCTGCTTCGATACAGGCCGGTTAAGGCCTGTTGATCGTCTCGTGCATCGCCACCGAAGGGGCAGGGTCGCAACGCTCGGGAGCCTTCTCGCCCCTGTTGGCACAAAAGCGAGAGCGGCTTCGGCCATCGAAATAGAGCGTGCCGGAATAGAGATTTCCGGCCACCACGCCGTAGAACACGTAAGCCAGGTCGTCCTGCCGTAACACCATGCGCGGTCCTTCGCGGCTCCAGCGTCCGGAAAGCGTGGGCTGGATCGCTCTATTGGTGCGCGCATCGCGTCCGTCTTCGCGATAGCTGCCATCCCCTTTCATGCGCCAGGTATAGATGTAGCCCGGAAAGGCATCGGGAATGACCGCGGTCCAGATTGCGCCCGCCTCGCCTGCCTCGCCCCCCTCGATCGCAAAGCCGCGTTGAAGGGGCACGCCCCACAGCAGCGCGCACGATAATGCCAATGCGGAAAGGCGGTGCTTCATGCGTTGCTGTCATCCTGACCGAGACGGCGGCGTACTTCCTCTTTCATCTTATTGCGAAACTCGGCGCGGCGCGCGGGACGATCCTGCTCGCGGATGTCGTGGCGGTCGAAGACGTTGAAATTGTCCAGGATCGGATGCTTCTCGCTCGCCATCGCCAGGATGCGGAGCAGCTCTGCGGCGGGGCCGCTCGGTCCGCTCACTTCCCAGCGGCGGATCGTATCGGCACTGCCGGCCGGCAGCCCGCACAGCCTGGCCATGTCGGCTGCGGAGAGCTCTCGGCCAACGGCCGAGCCGAGGTCGGCACGGAGCTTTTTCAGTTCGGGACCCGTCATCATCTGAACCGTCTTTCGCAACGTGGCGGGCACCTCACTGAGCCGCCACGGTGCTTCATCGACGATTCTTGCGGCCGGAAAAAGATGGCGCGTCAGCGCATGATCCGCCTGCCCCGCACGTGATGCATATGTGGATGCCGAAACTCGGGAGCACCGCAACGTTACGCACGCGACCGGGGGAAGCTCAATCAATCGGCCAGCTGGTATCCCCAGCTGGCCGCCTGCCTATTTACACTGCGTCACTTTCTTGCGCGGCCTCACTCGCTGGGAGTCATTGGTTGGCCTGCCTGCTGATGCGACTCCAGCCAATCAGCAATGACCTTGTACTCGCGCTCCATCTTCTCGAGCTCTTCTTTGGTCGTCTTGTGGTCCGTGATGGCAGCCTGGGTGCGACACTGTCGCTCCAACGCACGATACTTCCGATATGACATTTGTCATTCCCCCGTCACAAGGAGTCCGTCGCTAGCAGGTGGCCCGTAATCCGGAACTTACCTGTGATAAGCCGAGTGCGATTTCCTGAGTTGTCGAGAGTCTCTTTGGGACATGTCGGAGCTTCAAATTGACATACGCAAGGCGTAATACGAACGGGTATGCGAACAGATCGCAATATGTGAACGCAGCGCGAATGCGCGGACCTTGCACCGAACTGCACGAATTTCCGTGTGTTGTTTGCGCGGTGCAATGGGTCGAGCTTCTTGAAAGTAGTTGATTTCATTGCACGTCTGGTGCTGCCGGGGAGGATTGAACTCACGACCTCTCCCTTACCAAGGGAGTGCTCTACCACTGAGCTACGGCAGCATGCCCGGGACATAAAGGGAATCGGCCAAGACGGCATCTGGCGGGCGGCCGGTTCTTGCCACAAGGGCCCCGCGTGCGCAAGCACGCTTGGCTCGGTCGCGGATAAATCGCCGCAAAATCAACGGTGGACGGCTCAAGCAGTGTCAAAAATGCGCCAATTCAGGGCGTCAATTCGAGGCACCAATTCATCCGGGACGGTTCCTTTTTTCCGGCAAGCCCTTGATGGCGCAGAACGCGCTATGCTGAGCGAGGGCGGGGGGCGAAATGGCGGAGCGAATGGCGAAGGCGGACGACAACCCCAAAGGCGAGGCAAAAGCTTCGAGGCGGGATCGCCTCAAGGTCGCGCTGCGCGAAAACCTCAAGCGGCGCAAGGCGCAGGCGCGTGAGCGCGGCAAAGTGAGCGATGCGTCCTCGTCCGGTCGCCAAACCTCCCTGGATGGGGAGGTTGGCAAGCGTGGCGACTAGTTGTATCGGCGCGCGGAGTGGTTTTCGAGTTGAGAGACGTGGATGGCGAACGACGGCGGGCCGGCTAGTGCGAAGGATGTGAACATCGGACCGGGACGGGTGTTTCCCCGCCACGAGCAGACCTTTCCCAGCCTGACCCAAGCCGAAATCGCGCGGATGCGTCGGTTCGGCGAATTGCGCCGCTACAAGGATGGCGAGCGGCTGTTCGAGGCCGGCAAGCGCGGTCCCGGCATGTTCGTCGTGCTCACCGGCCACGTCGCGATCACCCAGCGCGACGGCTTTGGCCATGTCACGCCCATCATCGACCAGGGCCCCGGACAGTTTCTGGCCGAGGTCGGCCAACTCTCCGGCCGCGTCGCTCTCGTCGACGGCCATGCCGAAGGCGAGGTCGAGACGCTGCTTATTGCGTCGGACAAGCTGCGCGCGCTGCTGGTCGCCGAAGCCGACCTCGGCGAGCGCATCATGCGCGCGCTGATCCTGCGCCGGGTCAGCCTGATACAGGGCGGCGTCGGTGGACCGGTGCTGATCGGCCCGCCGAATTCCGCGAGCGTCGCCGGCCTGCAGAATTTCCTCACCCGCAACGGCTATCCGCATCATCTGCTCGACCCGCAGCGTGATCATGATGCCGCCGAGATCATCGCACGCTATTCGCCGTCGCCTTCGGATTGGCCGCTGGTGGTCGCAATCGACGGGACGGTGCTGCGCAATCCGGGCGAAACCGAGTTGGCGCGCGCGGTTGGCATGATCGGCGGCCCGCGCGATGACCGGATCTATGACGTCGCTGTCGTCGGCTGCGGACCTGCGGGGCTTGCCACCGCCGTGTATGCCGCCTCCGAGGGCCTGTCCGTCGCGGTGATGGATGCGCGCGCCTATGGCGGGCAGGCCGGCGCCAGCGCGCGCATCGAGAACTATCTTGGTTTTCCGACCGGCATTTCCGGCCAGGCGCTGGCCGGGCGCGCCTTCAGCCAGGCGCAGAAATTCGGCGCCGAGATCATGATTCCGGTCAGCGCGAAGTCGCTCAATTGCGAGCGTCGCGACGGCGCCTTCACGCTCACGCTCGAAGGCGGCGAGGAGGTGCGCTCGCGCGCCATCGTGGTGGCGAGCGGCGCTCGCTACCGGCGGCCGGATATCGCAAACCTCGTGACATTCGAGGGCCGCGGCGTCTGGTACTGGGCTTCGCCCGTCGAGGCGCGGCTCTGCGCCGAGCAGAACGTGATGCTGGTCGGCGGCGGCAATTCCGCGGGGCAGGCCGCGGTGTTCCTGTCGGGACACGCCCGCAAGGTCACCATGGTGATCCGCGGCGGTGGCCTGGGAGCCAGCATGTCGCGCTATCTGATCGAGCGCATCGAGGCGACGCCGAACATCGAGCTGATGTTCAACACCGAGATCGTCGCGATCGAAGGCGCAGCCGACGGCTCGCTCGAGCGCGTGCGCTGGAAGAGCCGTCTATCCGCCGATGAATATATCTCCGACATCGGCAATCTCTTCCTGTTCGTCGGCGCCGATCCCGCGACCGGTTGGCTCGGCGGCTGCGGCGTCACGCTCGACCGCGCCGGTTTCGTGGTCACCGGCGCGCAATCCGAGCTCAATCCGGGCAAGCCGGTCGCGCAACTGGAGACTTCGGTGCCCGGCGTGTTCGCCGTCGGGGATGTGCGCTCAGGGTCGGTGAAGCGCGTGGGCGGGGCGATCGGCGAGGGCGCGCAGGTGGTAGCCGCGCTGCACAGCTTTCTCGGCGATGTTGCAAAGCCGGCGCTTTAGCACGATCGTGTGACATCATGGCAAAGCGTGGTCGGCGCGAAGAGATGACGCACGTCATCTTGCGTGTGGCAATCTGTCGGACATCGTCGTAGCATCGTCTCCTATTCCAACGGGGGAATACGCCATGATGCTGGGCCTGAGCCTGTCCGCCTTCACCACCCTTCACGTCGTCATCAGCCTGATCGCCATCGTTGCCGGTCTCATCGTGATGTTCGGCATGGTCGGGCTGCACCGGCCCGGTGCGCTGACCGCGATCTTCCTGCTGTTCACGATCCTGACGAGCGTCACCGGTTTCATGTTTCCGTTCAACGGCGTCACGCCGGGGATATTGATCGGAATCCTCTCGGTTATCCTGCTCGCAATCGCCTGCCTCGCGCTTTACGGCATGAAGCTTGCCGGCGCATGGCGCCGGATCTATGTGCTGACCGCGCTGGTCTCGCTCTATCTCAACGTCTTCGTGCTGGCGATCCAGAGCTTCCTGAAGATTCCGCCGTTGCACCAGTTGGCGCCGGGCAATCCGCCGGCCGGACCGGCTTTCGCGGTCGTGCAGGGCATCGTGCTGGTCTTCTTCGCCATCATGATCATCCGGGTATGGCGGCGCTTCAAGCCAGCCTGATCCAGCCTGTCTTTCAGCATCGCCTCGATGCGGCGCGGTTGTCCGAACGTGGGCACGTTCCGGACAACGCCTCGCCGCGGTCTTACCCCTTTTCATGGCTTTTGGCCGTCGCCGCTTCGCCCTATAGTCGATGTCTCAAAACTCAGGACTTGCGTATGGATCGTATCCGTATCGTCGGCGGCAACAAGCTCAACGGAATTATTCCGATTTCGGGTGCCAAGAATGCGGCGCTGCCGCTGATGATCGCGGGCCTCCTGACCGAGGAGACACTGATCCTTGACAACGTGCCGCGGCTTGCAGACGTGGCGCAGCTCCAGCGCATCCTCGGCAACCACGGCGTCGACATCACCTCGGTCGGCAAGCGGCCGGGCGACCGCGCGTATCAGGGTCAGACCCTGCATATCTCGGCGGCGAACATCATCGACACGACCGCGCCCTATGAGCTGGTGTCGCGCATGCGCGCCAGCTTCTGGGTGATCGCACCATTGGTCGCCCGCATGCGGGAGGCGAAAGTATCACTGCCCGGCGGCTGCGCCATCGGCACGCGGCCGGTCGACCTGTTGATGATGGCGCTGGAAAAGCTCGGCGCGGACATCTCCATCGACGGCGGCTATGTGATCGCGAATGCGCGCGGCGGCCTGCGCGGCGCGACGATCGATTTTCCCAAGGTGACGGTGAGCGGCACCCACGTCGCGCTGATGGCGGCGACGCTCGCAAAGGGCACGACCATCATCACCAATGCCGCATGCGAGCCCGAGATCGCCGACGTCGCCGCGTGCCTCAACAAGATGGGCGCGCACGTCACCGGCGCCGGCACGCCGCGCATCGCCGTCGAGGGCGTCGAGACATTGCACGGCGCGCGGCACACCGTGCTGCCCGACCGCATCGAGGCCGGCACCTATGCCATGGCCGTCGCCATGACCGGGGGCGAGGTTCAGCTCGCCGGCGCGCGGCCGGAGCTGCTGCAATCCGCACTCGACGTGCTGCAACAGGCGGGCGTCGAGATTTCCATCAATACCGACGGCATTCGCGTCGCGCGCAACGGCGCCGGCATCCACCCGGTCACGGTCGTGACCGCGCCGTTCCCCGGTTTTCCCACCGATCTGCAGGCGCAACTGATGGCGCTGATGGTCTGCGCGCAGGGGGCCTCCGAGATCACCGAAACGATCTTCGAGAACCGCTTCATGCATGTGCAGGAGCTGGCACGGTTCGGCGCCAGGATCAGCCTCGATGGCGAGACCGCGCGGATCGAGGGCATTGCGCAACTGCGCGGCGCGCCGGTCATGGCGACCGATCTGCGCGCCTCGGTGTCGCTGGTGATCGCGGGGCTCGCCGCCGAAGGCGAGACCATGGTCAACCGCGTCTATCACCTTGACCGTGGCTTCGAGCGGCTCGAGGAGAAGCTGCAGGCCTGCGGCGCTTTTATCGAGCGCATCAGTGACTAACGTCTATTTAAAAGTGGGCACCGGTTTGCGATAGGAATACGCGCCAAATGAAGGTGGGCGGATGTCTCCGCACCTGAAACTGATTGCGCTCGATGCCGACGATCTCGCGGTGATCTCAACCCATGTGCAGGATGCTCGCGTACGGGCTGCGGATATCATCTGGCGGCAGGCCGAGAAGCGGCTCGTGATCGGCATGAACCGGCTCGACTGGGAGCAGACGCTGTCGGGCCACACCACGCCGCGCCGGCTGATCGCGGCCCTGCGCTTCGACCGCGTGCTCGCCTGCAAGTCGCGCAATCTCGATCTGGCGAAACCCGACGGGGCGCTGGAACTGGTCGGCATCGAGTTTCATGATGCCGATAGCCCCGGCGCCAGCGCGCTGCTGATGTTTTCAGGCGGCGGCGCGCTCCGGCTCGATGTCGAGTGCCTGGAATGCGAGCTGACCGATCTGGGGCCGGAAGATCTCGCGGGGGATGGGGCTTGACGTCATTCCGGGGCGATGCGTTGGCATCGAACCCGGAATCTCAAGATTCCGGGTCTGGTCCTTCCGCCTACGCGCGCAGGCGCTTCGGCGGGCTCCTGCCATCCTGGAATGACGGAATGAGTTGACGGGAATAGCCGACCGCGCCATTGCAATAGCTCACGAATCCCGGCATTCGAAAGCTCCCATGCCCCTTCGCCTCGACTGCTCCAGCGCCGATTTCGACGAGCGATTTGCAAAATTCCTCGGTGCGAAGCGCGAGGTGTCCGCCGACGTCGAGGCGGCCGCGCGCGCGATCGTGCAGGACGTCGCCGCGCGGGGCGACGCGGCGCTGATCGAGGCGACGAAAAAATTCGACCGGCTCGAGCTCGATGCCAATGGCTTGCCCGTGAGCTCCGCCGAGATCGACGCCGCCGTGAAGGCCTGTGAGGCCAGGACGCTCGACGCGCTGAAATTCGCCCGCGACCGTATCGAGTCCTTCCATCGGCGGCAGATGCCGAAGGACGAGCGCTTCACCTACGCCGCCGGCGTCGAGCTCGGCTGGCGCTGGAGCGCGGTCGATGCGGTCGGCCTCTACGTTCCCGGCGGTACCGCGGCCTATCCGTCCTCGGTGCTG
>Ga0134126_10001518_pt1 | contig 29560 bp, 19 predicted proteins | sample KB31752_FD_96881 | JGI IMG/M metagenome (GOLD analysis project Ga0134126, IMG submission 96881) | Terrestrial soil microbial communities with excess Nitrogen fertilizer from Kellogg Biological Station, Michigan, USA - KB3-175-2 | ecosystem: Environmental > Terrestrial > Soil > Unclassified ... | reverse complement strand
GCCGGTTCCCGCACCGACTCGCCCACCTCGATGAACGCCGCCATGTGGATGACGCCCTCGATGCCGTGCTCACGCAACACGCGCTCCAGCTTGGCCTGGTCGGCGACATCGCCTTCGACGAAGCAAGCGCCTGCCGGCACCGCGTCGCGGTAGCCATGGCTGAGGTTGTCATAGACGACGACGGCGTGGCCACGGGCGAGAAGCGCCTCGGTCATCACGCTGCCGATGTAGCCAGCACCGCCGGCGACGAGAATATGCATTTCCGACAACCGATCCCGGAGACTGTGTTGCTTCTAGTGTAGGGCGGACCAGCCCGAACCTCAGCAGGTCTGCGGTTCCGACGCCTGGCCAACGCGCCAATGTTGCTGTTGCGAACGGCCGGGAGTTTCGCTATGCTTTGGACCGGCACGGCCCGCTGTATTGGGCCGGTCCTGCCCGATGGAACAGTAGTGAGGAAATCATCCTGCCAAGCAAGTCTGGAGCTTGCGTCCCGCCCATGTTGCCGCCTTGGAGCCGCTCGGCCCCACGGCATCGTTTCAGCCGGTTTGGCAGCCCTTAGCCGAGAGCGCAAAGATGCTGCCGGCAACCGAGAGGGCGTTTCTTTGACCTTCGGATCTGTGCGCGCGGTCGCAGCATGGCACGGGCGCTAGAGGGCGCGGCCCCGGCCGCCTTGGTTCCGGTGCCCGCCTCGAGCGAGCCGCCGCTGCGTCCCGCGGAAGAATCCGCGGCAATGCCTTTGGCATTCTATTTTGGCTTGATCCGCCGCCATGGAGCGGCAATCGCCACCGGCTCGGTGATGGCGACTATCATGGCCGTGTTGATTGCGATGGCGCTGCCGAAGCAATATCAAAGCACGGCCGTATTGCGGGTTGATCCCTCGGGCGCGCGCACGGTCGGGGAAACGGATGCGGGCCAAGGCATGTCGCTGCCGAGTGATGATCGTTTGATTACCACCGAGGCGCGCGAGGTGACGAGCCCCGGCGTGGTCATGAAGACCATTGAATCGCTCCGCCTTTTTCAGGTGCCGGAGTTCGCCCCCGCCGGATTGGCGCGCGACGCGCAGAGCGTCACTGCGCCGCAAATGAACGAAGTCTTGGCCAAGGTTACTGCCGCCGCCGCCGTTGATCAACCGCTGGATACCTATCTGCTCCGCGTTTCGATTCGCTCGCGGGATCCGTTGCTCGCGGCCAAAGTGGCCAACGACCTGCTCGCAAGCCTGATCCAGCATGACGCGGAGACGCGCGCCAAGGCGCTGACGGGCTCGACCGAATCCATGCGGTCGCAATTGACCAATTTGAGCGCGGAAATGGAACGAAGCCAACGGGACTTGGTGAGCTACGAGAGCAGCAACGACGTCCTCGACGCCGATTCCAAGACCAATTTGATGCAATCGCGCCTGGCCCAGGTCGGTCGCGACTTGGGCGATGCCCGCACGCAGCGCATGCGCTTGCAAGCCGTCTACAGTTCGGCCAAGAATGGCGATTTGGACGCGCTCATGGCCTCCGACCAGGGCCGCGACTTGCTCCCTCTCTATCAGCGTTGGCAGAGCGATCAGCGAGACCTCTCCCGCATGGCCCAAGTGCAGGGTCCGAATTATCCCCTTTACCGCGAACAGCAGGCCTTGGTGGCGCACGACCAGCAGGCGTTGCTGCAGCAGCAGCAGCTGATCGCAAATTCCCTTCAAACTCAATATGCCAGCGCCGCTCAGTTTGAGAGGTTGCTTTCGACCGAGCTGGACAGCCAGAAGACGCGAATGGATGAATTCAATCTCAAGTCCATTCGATACAATGCCTTGAAGGCCGCCGCCGACAACTACCAGAAACTTTACGTCGAGCTGCAACAACACATTCAGGACGCCGAAGTAGCGGCCAATCTTCAGACCGAGAGTCTGCGCGTCGTCAGCCCCGCGCAACCAAATTGGAAGCCAATCTATCCCCGGCCGGTGTTAGCTGGATTGCTGGTTTTCTTGATCGCTACCGCCGCTGGCTGCGGCATTGCCTTGGTTGCTGGGTCGTTGAATCGAACCGTTGCACAGCCGGAAGAGATAGAACATTGGTTCGGGCTGGCGGTCGTGGCGACGCTGCCGCTGGTAGCGAGCGGGTCAGCCGGAGAACTGGCGCCGTTGCAATTCGGCGGTGCGATGGCCGACGACCGCCGAGCCGGCCAAAGCCTCGTCCGGCATTCTCAATTTCGCGAGGGTGTGCTTACCTTGCACAGTTCCATCCAGATGAAGTTCGAGGGGCTGCAAGTATTGTGTATTTGCAGCTCGATGCCTGCGGAAGGCAAGAGCACCCTGGCCGCCAATCTGGCGAGCGCGTACGCTGGCTTGGGCTCCAACTGCGTCCTGGTTGATGCCGATATGCGCAAGTCTAGCATGCATCGGCAATTCCAGATCCCCAACCGGCGCGGCTTGTCCAACCTGCTGCGCGGCCAGTCGAGCTTGGACGAGGTGCTGACGCCCGCTCCTGGCATGCCGAATCTTTCTTTGATCACCGCGGGCCCGGCCCCGAGCGGCCCCACCGAACTGCTGCACAGCGGACTGCCCTTGCTGATGGAGCAATTGCGCGCCCGCTTTGCGATGGTGCTGGTCGATTGTCCGCCGGTGCTGGGCTTTGCCGATTCGCTGGTGGCCGCAAGTTTTGCCGACGGCGTGCTGCTGGTGGTGCGCGCAGGCAAGACCGAGCGGCAATTCGTAGCCGGCGCGCTGCGACAATTGCGCGCGGGTCGCGCCCCGTTGCTGGGCGTGGTTTTGAACAGTGTTTCGGCCAAGCTCGGTTCCTATTACAGCTATTACAGCAAACCCTACGGGGACGAGGACGCCGATGACGATTAGATTATTCCCATCCAGGGCCGGCCACCTCTGCGCGCGATGCGCCACCCTCGCCCTGGCGGCACTTGTCAGCCTTCCTCTCGGCGCACAGACAGGCGCGTCCGCGCAGCTCGCCAATCGGCAGGACTCCACCCCGCTGCCACTGCCCCCGCCGGTAGAGATTTCCAGCACGTCGCCCAATTTGGCGACCCCGGCGGCGCCGGATTCCTATCGCATCGGAGACACCGATTTGCTCTCCATCTTCGTCGCGCAGATGCCTGAGCTCACCCGCCAAGTTCGAGTCAGCGGAAACGGCACCGTCAATCTTCCCTATGTGCGCCAGCCCCTCGCGGCCGCCGACAAGACTGCCCCGCAGCTGCAGCAGTCCATCGCCGCCGAACTGGTGCGCGAAGGACTGGCCCGCGACCCGCAGGTACAGGTGGTGGTGGTGCAGGTCGAGAGTAAGCCCATCGTGGTGGCCGGCGCAGTCAACACTCCCCTCACGCTTCAAGCCGCGCGCCCGCTGCGCTTGATCGAGGTGCTCTCGCGCGCCGGTGGATTGAGCGAGGCTGCGGGCGCCTCGGTCGTGCTCACCGAAGGTCCAACCACCACCGTCATCGATCTGGATCCCTTGCTGCACTCTGCCAGTGGCGCCCTCAATCCGCTTCTCAGCGGTGGCGAAACCGTTACCGTGCTGCCGGCCAAATACGTGTATGCCGTCGGAGCGTTCCAAAAACCCGGCGCCTTCGCGTTGCGCTTGGGCCAGCCCATTGGCGTAATCGAGGCCATCGCGCTCGCGCAAGGGCTGAAGGCCTCGCCCGACAAGTCCAAAGCCGAGATCATTCATGCCCAAGCCGGCGCCCCGCCTCAGGTCCAACTGGTGGATGTCGACAAAATTCTCAAACACAAGGTGCCGAATCCCGCCTTGCAGCCGGGCGATATCCTCTATGTCCCGGAAAATGGAAAGCGCGCGCTCATGATCACAGGACTTCAGGACGCAGCAGAGATCATCACCTTAGGGACCGCGTACCGGTTTTGAGCCGCGCACCCCAGCGTTCAGTGTCGCAACGTCCCTACCGCGTCGGAATGATCGGGGCCGGAGCGGTGACGGTGGACTACCACCTTCCGGCCCTGTCTGCGGCCGCCGGTGTCGAGGTGGCGTGGGTGCTGGACCTAAGCCTGGCCCGCGCTCGCCAAGTTGCAGCGAATTTCCGCGTTCCGCAGGCGTTCACACGGCTGAGCGAATGCTCCGCCGTGGATGCGGCGCTGGTGGCGGTGCCCCTGGGCCAGCGGGCGGAACTGGTCCCGGAGGCCTGCGCCCGCGGTTGGGCTCTCCTTTGCGAAAAGCCTTTCGCGTTCGATCGCCAGCAGCATCTCGACTTCCTTGGCCGGGCCGCCGCGGCGCGCGTGCCCATCGCTGCCGGATTCATGCGCCGGGGCTATTGGAGCACCATCACCGCTCGCAAGCTGCTGCGCGCAGGCCTGCTCGGCCACCCGCGCAGCGTGTTCGCCGCCAGCAATGGCACCGTGCGTGGCACAGGACGCGGGCGCGGCTGGTATCAGGCCGATCCTCGCCAATCCGGCGGCGGCGTGCTGGTCGAAACCGGCAGCCATTTGATTGACCAACTCCTGTTCCTGCTCGATGTCGAGTCCTTTCGCCTCGACTCCTGCCGCCAGCGCCGCGCGCTCGACATCGAATACGACACCCAAGCCGAAGGATCCCTGCGCTGCGCCGGAGGCGCGGACCTGCCTTTCCAGCTTCGGGTCTCGGCTTTGACCGAGATTTACAACGGCATCGTGGTGCGCTGCGACAATGGCGAGTTGCGCATTGGGCTGCAGCCCGACAGCGCCGTGGTCCTGCATTCGGCCGCCGGCGAGCCGGTTGCCAGCTTCAATTCGCCCTTGGCGCTGATGCCGGCCGTCTTCGCCGCGTTCCGCTCCGAGTGGGACGGCCTGCGCGCCTCGCTTGCGGGCCTTTCGCCGGAACACGCCACCGGTCTGCTTACCACCGATTTCCTCGACGCATGCCGCAACACCGCCGCCTGGGAGAGCCCAAGTGCATAGCACCGTCGCCATCTTGGGAGCAAACGGCCAGATTGGCCGGCGGCTGACACGCGAATTGGCCGACGCCGGTCTGGCCACCGTAGCGGTGTGCCGGAATGCGTTCAGCGCCGGCGCCCTCATGGCGGAAGGCCACAAGGTGCTCGTCGGTTCGCTCGAACACGACGGCCCCGGTCTGATCCAAGGTTGCGATGCGGTGGTGAATTGCGCACTGCCGCTTGGGCTCCCGGACCAGGTGCGACTTCACGACCAGGCCTTGGCCGCCTCGCTGCGCCGCCTTGCTTCCTCCTGCCACGTCATCCATTTCAGCTCGGTTGCCGTGTACAATCCGTTTTTCCCCGGTCCGGGCTGGAAGCGCTCCGGAACCGTCTATGGACGGCGCAAAATCCGAATGGAACGTCTGTTGCGGGCCGCGCCACAGGAGCGCATCACCATCTTACGATTGGGCCATGTTTACGGCCCCGATCAATGGCTCTCGCGCTTCATCTGCACGCTCATCGAGACGCCGGAGGCGGGTCTGCCATTCGACGGCCAGCGCCCCTCCTATGGGGTTCATGTTCGCAACGTCGCCGCCGCCGCGCGCACGGTGCTTGCACGCGGCCTGCTCGGCACCCACGACGTTTTCGATCATCCCCAGCGCAGCTGGCGCGAGCTGTCTGATTGGCATGCGGCCGCGTTGCAGCGGCCGACCCTCCCCGGCTTGGACGAGGCCGAGAGCGACGTGCACGCGCAGAGCGCGGCTCGCGCTTATCTGCCATTGGGCTTGCGCTGCAGCCGGCAATGGGCTGCTGGTCTGGCGCAGTGGCCGCGCAGCATGATCCGATCGGCCTCGACCACGCGGGAAATCGCCGATCGAATTCTCGCCTTGCGACCACGCGCCGACTGGGGTGCGCGCATGGTGGCTCGCTACCGTTCGGGCTTGGCGGCGCAAGCGCCCGAGCACCTCGCCCGACAGCCGGAAGAGCACCTGATGTGGCGGTTTGAGCCGCAACAGCTCCTGCAATATGCTTCCGCCTTGGAGGAGCAGGATCAGGCTGAGTTGCGCCAATGGCATTTGGACCGCACCCGCGCGGAGCTCTGAGTGTCGGCCGCCGCTCCCATTCCGTCTCCAACTCCGGCGTCAGGCATCCCTTGGACCCGCCGGCTGCGCATGGTAGCGGGCGGCACTGCCATCGGAGTTGTGAATTCGGTGCTCGGCGGCAGCCGCTCAGTCCTTTTGCTGCCGTTGCTGCTAAAGGTTTGGTCGCCAGCCACGGTGGGATTGTGGCTGGTATTCCGTGCCATTTTCGCCTGGTTCGGCCTCGGCGACCTGGGCTTCACAGATCCGGTGCAGATTCTGTTCTCGCGTTGGGATCCGGCTGACGAAGCCAGCGGCCAACGCCTTTTCAACACCGCCCTGCTCGTGTTTGCCGCCATTGGGGCTCTCCTGGGCGGTGCGGCAGCACTCAGCGGCGGACTGCTGCCCTGGGCGGAAATGCTTCATCTCACTCCCGATCTTGCCAGCCAAGCCCAGACGGCCTTCATCTGGGGCGGCGCGGCCATGGGCATCTGGATTGTGGGCCGGCTCCCCGATGCGATTATGATCGGACTGCGGCAGTCCCCACGCGCGGGGGCCTACCGCATGGCCGCACTGTTGGGCTCGATTGCCGCCATCGTGGCCTGCCTCCTGCTGCGCGCCTCCCTCGCCCACACCTTTGTGGCGGCAATATATGCCGAAATCTCGGTGGCCGCGGTGCAGCTGTTCGAACTCTGCCGACGTTATCGCTGCTTCCGTCCGCATCTCCGCCTGCACCGGCACGAGCTCAGTTGCTTATCCGCGCCCAGCGGTTCCTTTCTGATTCTCAAGCTTACAGGCCTGGTGTTCGCCCAATCCGGCGTCCTTGTGCTCTCCCATTTTCTTGGGCCGAGTTCGGTGACCGGCTACGCAGTGACCCTCCGACTCGCGGTGCTTTGGTACACTCCGGCGAGCATCGGCACGGTGCTCCTACAACCCGAAGTGGCGCCGTTTTGGAACCAGGCGCAGCTTCGTTTTGAATCCCTCTCCGCTCAGTTTGAATCCGGATGGCTGCTTTCCATTGTCATCGGTTCGGTGCTCGCGTTCGGCTTCCTGGGCAGCGCGCGTCCGGTGGCCCACCTCTTTATCCATGGCGACCAGCTTTCTTCCTGGCCCACGGTGGCCGCATTTGCCGTTCTCGTGTTTCTGATGACGGTCTACACCTATGGCTGCACCTGGGTGCATTCGGCCATGCAGATCCGGATGGAAGCCCGCCTGGGCTGGGCGCTGGTGGCGGTCAACCTCGCGCTTGCCATCTGGCTGGTGCCACGGTGGGGCGCGTTTGGAGCAGCCACGGCCGGGCTCCTCGGGTATGCTCTCACCTATGCTTGGTATCTGCCTTGGAAGGCCGCGCGCCTAGTGGCGCAGGCATCCGCGGCCAAAGCGTTGATGCAAATGCTCGTTTCCGGCTTGCTCGTAACCGCCACGGTGGCAGCGTTCGCGGTCTTGGCCGCGCACTCGCGGCTGAGCTATGGAATCGCGCTGGCGGCCCTTCCGGCGATCGAAATCGCACTCGCTCTTTGGGCGTGGAAACGCCTCTTCAGCGAAACGCACCGCGCGATGGTGCGGCGGCTGCTGCGCTTGCGGCGGTGCGCCGAGGCGCCATCATGAGCGCCGCCTCCCCGGAAGCGCGGTTTTTCCCGGAGCGGGAGTTCGGCGGCTTCACACGCCGCGATGGCACCGTCGCCTTCTACGGCCGCGTGCACGCGCTGCTGCAGCCGCACTACCGGGTGCTCGACGTCGGCTGCGGCCGGGGTGAGTACGCCGCCGATGCGGTCGGCTATCGACGCGAGCTGCGCACATTGAAGCCGCGATGCGCGCGCCTGATTGGACTCGATCCCGATCCAGCCGCGGCAGCCAACCCGTTCCTGCACGAATTCCTCCAGCTCTCCGGTCCGCGCTGGCCGCTGGAGGACGCCAGCATTGATTTCTGTCTGGCCGACTGGGTGCTCGAGCATGTGGACGAGCCGGCCACTTTTTTTTCCGAGTGCGCCCGCGTGCTGCGGCCCGGCGGCTTGTTCGCCGCGCGCACCAGCAACCGCAGCAGCTTGCTCGGGCTCGGGTCCCTAGTGCTTCCCAATCGCGTTCACGCCAGCGTGCTGCGCCGTACCCGTTCGGGCCGCAAGGCCGCCGATGTGTTCCCCACCCGGCTTCGCTGCAACCGGCGGCGCACGCTGCAGCGCCTGCTGGCCGAGCACGGCTTGCGGGGCGCGGTGGTGTTTCATCGCGGCGAGCCAACCTATTTGCATCATCCCCGCTGGGCGTATTTGCTCGAGCTGTCGCTGCTCAACCTCGCCCCATCGCAGTGGTCCTACTCGCTTTTTGTCTTTGCGCGCAAGCTCGATCCGCGACCGGCCGCCCCCGAGGGGGGCTTCTAGCCCATGTCCCGCCTGCCGCGGATGCTCATGGTGGGAGAGTGGCATTGGCCATGGTATGAAGCCGCCTGCGCTGGTGCCTTGCTGCGAGAGGGCTGGGAGGTGCGGCCCCTGAGTTGGTCCCGGTATGTCCGCCAGCCACAGGCGGTGCTGGCCCCCCCCCAGTACCGCTCGCGTTGGCTGCGCCTCCAAAATCGGCTGCAAGCCGGCCCCGCTCTGCGCGCCTTCAACCGCGAGATCATCGCTGTCGCCGCCTCCTGGCGGCCGGAAGTGGTTTGGTTCTACAACTGCATGCCCGTGTTTCCCGCCACCCTCGAGCGCTTGCGCAAGGTGATCCCAGCATGCACCCTCGTCCAATACGCCAACGATGACCCGTTCTCCGCCTGGCGAATCAACCCCTGGCGCCACCTGCTCGCCGGCATTCCCCTCCATGACATCCATTTCGCCTTCCGCCACGCCAACCTCGACCAGTACCGGCAACGCGGCGCACGCCGCGTGGCGCTGCTGCGCTCCTATTACATCGCCGAGGAGAACTTCCCCGAATCTTTGGCCGCCGCCGATGGCCGCTTCTGCTCGGATGTGGCCTTCGTCGGCCATTTTGAGGAGGACGGCCGCTTCGAGGCGATGGCGCAACTGTACCGCGCGAAGTTGCGCGTGAACCTGTTTGGCCTCGGCTGGGAGGCGGCGCTGCTCCGGCAACCGCGGCCGCAGGGCATGCCGGAATCCTGCGTTCCAGTGTACGGGGCGGAGTATCGCAAGGCCATCTGCGGCGCCAAGATTGCGCTCTGCTTTTTGTCGCACCTAAATCACGACACCTATACCACGCGGAATTTTGAAATCCCGGCCATGGGCACGTTCCTGCTGAGCGCTTATAGCGATGACCTATCCACACTGTTCCAGGAAGGCGTGGAAGCCGAGTTTTTCCGCGATCCTGGCGAATTGCTCGACAAGACCCTCTTCTACCTGCGGCACGAGGCCGCGCGGACGCGGGTTGCCGCCGCCGGACGGGCCCGGGTGCTTCGCGACGGCCATGAGGTGGCGGACCGCATGCGCCAAGCCCTGGCCGTGATCGCGTCGCGCCCAGCCACGGCGGCAAGCACCTCCGCACGACCTCTGCCATGATGGCCGCAGCCTATTTCTTGTTCGGCCTGTTGCTCCTTGCCCTCGAGCCGGGATCCGCCGGCCAGTGGTGGTATCTGGCTCTGGGCGCGGTCGGCACGCTTGGATTGTGCTGGATCGCGCGCCGGAAAATGCGCAGTTGGCTGATCCTTTTTGCGGTGGGATTGAGTCTGGCGCCAGGGTTGGATTGCCTGCTTGTCCTGCTCTTGCGTCGCGCCGGCGACCATGCCTTTCTCACCGGCACGCCCTTCTCGGTGGACACGCAAACCAACCCCGTGCTTGCTGGTGCCGCAACCGCAACATTTCTCTTCGTCCTGGGATTGGGGGCCGGATGGCTCCTGGTTGCGCACCGTCTCCGAGGCGTGTCTCTCGATCTGCGGATGCCGATGACCTTGCCCGTCCGCTTCCTCCTTGGGGGCGTTTGGCTGTTCTGCCTGGTGTCGTTTTATCAGGAGGTCGGCGGCCGGACCATTCTGGCCGCGCAATACGGCAGCAGCACCGGCGAAGCGGTTTTTTATTCCGGCATGTACGCCGTAGTGGCCAATTTGTCGCTGATGGTGCTCGATGCCAGCATTCGCCACCGTAGTCAGCGCAGCTGGATCAATGCGCTTTGGGGCGTAAATTGCCTTGCGTTGTTGCTGCTCGGCAATCGCGTGGACGTCATCTTCGCCCTGATCCTGATCCTGCTGGTCCGCTTCCGCTCGTTCGGGACGCAAGTCCGCGTGGCCGTGCTGGCCTGCGCCGTGCTCGTGCCCTTCTTCGTGTTCTGGGGCTTCTTCCGCTCCATGGCTTCGTTCGACTTGCACCGCGACAACTTGATTTCCTATTTCCTTGCCGACGCGACCACACGGCTTCCCACCGTCGGGGGCATCGGTCCGGCCGCCCTCACTACGGCCGATGCTGTTTTTCTGCAGCGCAGCCACCGCCTGGAGGAGCTCCAAGGCAGCGGCTATTGGGATTATCTCGAACGCACCATGCCGCTGGCCTTGATGCCCACTCGCCCGCCTTCGCTGGCGTTGAGCTTCAGCCAGTACGGCTTGCCCACCCTGGGTGGACTCACGCCAGTTGCCGAGGCATTGCTGAATTTCCCCCTGGGCGGCGCGCTGGCCGTGGGTCTGGTCATGGGCCTGCTGCTCGCCTTGTTCGAGCTTCGGGTCTGCGCCTCCGCCAACCCCTGGATCCATGCCGCATACGTTGTGGCGGTCGCGATTTCCTTTCGGACGTGGATGTATGAGGTGTTCAGCTTATACAAATTGTTGGTCGTATACGCTGCCTTTGCCGCCATCTGCGCCCTCGCGGTGCGCGCCACCATGCAGCGCGGATCAACCCGCCAATCCAACTATGCACCTCGCGCGACTACTTGAAGGCAGCGTCGGCGCGGAGCCGGCGCCGGTAATCATCAATGCCGCCAGCGCCTACGCCGGCGGAGGCGCGACGCTGGCGCTGAACTTCTTGCGCTGGCTGGCGCAGCAACCAGGCGCGGCCGTGGTCCTGGTTCCCGACCTCGAACCGTTCCGAAAGGTTGGGCAAAGCGCCGGGTTCCGCGCCGTCTTCCTGCCGCCGTTTTCGATGCGGGGCTGGGCCCGCTGGCAATTCGACGAGCAATGGCTGCCTCGGTACTGCTATCGCCAACGGGCGCGGCTGTTGTTTACCCTCGGCAGCATTGGACCGGCCCGGCCTCCTTGCCCCCATGCGGTGCTGGTGCAAAACGCATTCTACGTCTACGGCCGCTGTGCCGCGCGCCGCCGGCTGTCGCCCCGTGCGCGTCTGCGGCTGCTGCTCGAGGTGGCGCTGTTTCGCCGCTGCGTCCGCCGGGCCACCCGCGTTATCGCCCAAACCCCGGTGATGGCCGAGCGCATCGCCGCGTCGTGCGCGGTCGCGCCCGAAAATCTCCGCATTGTGGAAAATGCGGTTGAAGCCGACAGCCTCATCCCGCTGCCGCGGCGCAGCGCCTCCCATTTTCGCCTGCTAACGTTGGCGCGCTATTATCCCCACAAAAACCTTGAGATCCTTCCCCAGATCGTGCGCCGCCTGGGAGAACGGGCGGGCGGCTTTCGCTTCCTCACCACAGTGGATGCCGCGGACGGAGCCGCGGCCCGCCGATGGCTGCGCAGCTTGCGCACCCTTGGGGTTGCCCAGTACTTCGAGAACCTCGGCCGGGTGGAATATGATCGTCTTCCCGAACTCTATGCCGCCGCCGATGCCGCGCTGGTGCCTTCGCTGCTGGAATCCTCGACCGCCTGCTATGCTGAGGCGATGCACTTCGGGTTGCCCATCGTCACCTCCAATCTGGATTTTGCTCGGGCGAGCTGCGCCCAAGCTGCAATCTATTGCGACCCGTTCGACGCCGACGCCTTCGCGCGAGCGGTGCTGGCGCTGGCTGCCGATTCCCAGCTGGCAGGCAGCTTGACGCAGGCGGGGCGCGAGCACGCGCGAGCCCAAGGTCTGACCTGGGCCTGCGCCGCTCCCCGCCTTGCGGTGGCCGCCGGGATCCTATGACCCGCCAGCGCTCGCCAAGCGAGCAGCCGGCCGCAGCGCACGCCCTCAAAGCCCGCGTGGCCGATTTCTGGGGCCAGCAGCCCTGCGGCAGCCGCAGCGGCGCCGGCACGGCCTTCGCCAGTGCGGAATTTTTCTCCGCGACCGAGCAGGCACGCCATCGCCTGGAGCCGTTTGTGAGCCGCTTTGCGCAATTCCAGAAGTGGCGCGGCCGCCGCGTGCTCGAAGTTGGATGCGGGATCGGCGTCGATCATGCGCAATTCGCCCGCCATGGCGCGGTAGGCTTCGGGATTGATCTGACACCGATCGGATGTCGAGTCACCTCTGAGCGATTGGCCCATCACGGCGCGCCGGCACGAATCGCCTGCGCCGATTGCGAGCATCTACCCTTTGCCGATCAAAGCTTCGATTTTGTCTATTCCTGGGGCGTGATTCACCACAGCCCCGATACCAACACCGCCGCCCGGGAACTGGTGCGGGTGCTTCGCCCCGGCGGAAAGCTTCTCGCGATGGTCTACAATGCCCGTTCTCTGGTCGTCCTGCAGGCCTATCTGGTGCATGGGTTGCTGCGCGGAAAGCCGTTCCGCCGCCCCCGGAACTTGGTGGCCGAGCATCTGGAGAGCCCCGGAACCAAGGTATACTCGCGCCGCCAGGCCCTAGCGCTGCTGCCCGGCATGCGCAGCCTTCGCGCCTCTACCGTGGTCACCCCTTACGATCTGCGTGTGGGCCGGCACCGTTTCCTTCCTCCCTGGGTGCAATCCTGGGTGCCGGCGCGTTGGGGTTATTTCCTCGTGATCGAAGGCGAGAAATAGACTGCGCATGTGCGGAATCTGGGGAAGCATCAATGCCGATTTCGTCACCGATCCCGGGCGCCTGCTCGCCCATCGCGGTCCCGACGGCCAGCACCAGCGGCGCCTGCCCACGCCCGGCGGCGACCTGATCCTGGGCCACCGGCGGCTGGCCATCGTCGACCTCAGCGCCGCTGGCATTCAGCCCATGGGCGACCCGCAAGGCAACCTGTGGGTCACCTTCAATGGTGAAATCTACAACTTCATCCAGCTCCGCGCCCAGCTCGCCGGCTTGGGCTACGCCTTCCGTTCCCAGACCGACACCGAGGTGCTGCTGCATGGCTACGCGGCTTGGGGCGACGATCTCTGGCCGCGCCTGCACGGGATGTTCGCCTTGGCGCTATGGGATGCGGTCCACCAGCGTCTTACGCTGGTGCGCGACCGCATCGGCAAAAAACCGCTCTTCTATTATCTTGACGCCGCCCGCCTGGCCTTCGGTTCTGAAATCAAGGCGGTGCTCGCTGCCCGCGGTGTGCCCCGTGAGATGAATCCAACGGGTCTGGATCACTTCCTGACCTATTTTTATTTCCCCCACCCGCACACGGCGTTCCGCGGGATCGCCAAGCTGCCGCCGGCCACCTGGATGCGGATAGAGTTCGCCCCCGATGGCACTCTGCGGTCCCGCCAGAGCCGGTACTGGAATGCGCTGGCCGCCGCCGCCGCCCGCCCCACCCTCGACGGCGAGCAGGCAGCCGAATGCGTACGCCACGAACTCACCGAGGCGGTGCGCCGGCGCCTGATCAGCGATGTTCCGCTGGGCGCATTCCTGAGCGGCGGACTCGATTCGAGCGCCATTGTCGCCCTCTCGGCCGCCGAATTGGCACACCCTCTGGACGCATTCAGCCTCAGCTTCCCCAACCACCGCCGCTATGATGAGAGCGCGCGCGCGGCCGAGGTGGCCCGGCGCTACGCTCGCCAGCATTTCGTGCTTCCGGTGCAGAGCGCGATCGCGCAATGGCTGCCGAAAGTGATCCGCCACTTCGACGAGCCCTTCGGCAATCCCACCGCCCTTCTGCAGTACCAGCTCACCCGGCTGGCCAAACCGCATTTGACGGTCGCGCTCTCCGGCGACGGCGGCGACGAACTGTTCCTCGGCTATTACCGCTACCGAGGTGCGCACTGGTCGGCGCGCTATCGCGCCCTGCCACAACCGGCTGTCCGCGCCGGGCGGCGCCTCGCTGCCCTGCTCCCGGAATCAACCAGTGGCTGGCACGCCCCGCGTCGCCTGCGCGAATTTTTGGAATTCGGCGGCCTGCCCGAGGCCGAAGCCTATGCGCACTGGGTGGGCTACTTTACCGCCGACGAGAAACTGGGCCTTTATACCCCGGAATTCCGGCGGCAAGTGCAAGGCAGCACGCCCGAGCAATTCCTGCGGGACCTGTTTCACGATGCCCGGAATTTGGATGCTCCGACCCGCCTCAGCTACGTCGATTTGTGTTCCTTCCTGAGCTGCAACGTACTTGAATATTCTGACCGCATGTCCATGGCCAATTCGGTGGAGGTCCGCTGTCCATTCGCCGACCATTCCCTGGCGGAATTATGTTTGGCCATGCCCGCGGCGACGAAAATCCCGGCGGGAGAAAGCAAAGGACTCTTGCGCCAAGCACTGGCCCATCATCTCCCGGCCTCGGTGCTGAAGCATTCCAAGCAGGGCTTCAGCCCGCCTCTGGAGCGCTGGATGCGGCACGATCTGCAGACCCTGCTGGATCGCTGGCTCGGTCCGGATGCGGTCCGGCGGCGCGGGCTGTTCCGCCCGGACGCGATCGCCCGCCTGCGCGCGCAACATCGCTCCGGCCGGCGCGACAACTCCGTCCGCCTTTGGGGCCTGCTCGGCCTCGAGGCGTGGCACCGCATTTATATGGACGGCGCCCAGGAAGAGGATTTACACTCTGAGATTCAATCGGTGCTGGCGGCTTCGGGCGCCGGCACCGGTGCGAGCACACGTGCGGATTCTTTTTATCAGCCACCTCTATCCTCCTGAGATCGCCGCTGCCGCCGCGCGCGTATCGGAGCTTTCGCAACGCTGGGTCTCGGCCGGCCACGCGGTCACCGTCATCACCGGATATCCCAACCATCCAACCGGCCGGGTTCCGCCCGCTTACGCCGGACACTACTGGTGGCGCTACCAGCGCGAATGCGCCCATGGCGTGCACCTGCTGCGATCCCCGCAGTGGACGGCGGCCAACGCCGGTCGCCTGCGCCGTAGCTGCGCCTTTGCCAGCGCCTCCCTCTCGGCCACCCTCGCCGCACCCCTGCTGCGCGGCATCGACGTCGTGGTGGCGACCAGCCCCCATCCCCTCAGCATGGTTCCGGCCCTGGCCACCCAGCTCCTCCGGCGCACCCCGATGGTGCTCGATCTTCGCGATTTATGGCCCGAGCAAATGCTGGGTCTGGGGTTTTCTCCCCACTCCCTGCCCGTGGCTGCGCTTCGCCGCCTGGTGGCCTTGGCCTACCGCCGAGCGAATTGCATCGTGACCGTCAGTCCGGCCTACGCCCCCGTGCTGACGCGAGATTATTCCGTGCCGCCGGACAAAATCGAATACCTCCCGAATGGGGTCGACCTCAGCACGTTCCTGCCCTCGAGTCCGCCGCTGCGCCAGCAATTCGGGCTCGACCCCAGCCATTTCGTGGTCGGATTTGTTGGTACCTTGGGAATGTCTCAGCGCTTCGGGCCGATGCTGGAGGCAGCCGAACGGCTGCAAGCGCACGCCCCCGACGTGCGATTCCTGATAGTTGGCGAGGGCGCCAGTCGCGCCCGAATCGAATCCGAAATTCGCCGACGCAATCTCGGCAATGTGCGCCTGTTCGGCCTCCAGCCCCGCGCCCTGATGCCTGGACTGCTGGCCAGCTTGAATGCGGGCTTGGTGCTGCTGGACGAGAATCCCTATTTCCGGGTCGCCTTGCCCTCCAAGCTTTTCGAGCTGATGGCGATGCAGTTGCCCATCGTGTTGATGGCCGAGGGAGTGGCGGCCGATCTGCTGGCGCGCAGCCGCTCCGGCGTCGCAGCCGCCGATGCCGTTGAACTCGAGCATGCCATCCTCGGCCTGCGTCGCATGCCCGAGCGCGCACGCGCCCTCGGCCGCCAAGGCCGCGCCTTTGTCGCGGCTGAATTTGACCGCGATCAGCTCGCTGCCCGCTACCTGGATCTGCTGCGTCAGGTGGCGGCCGCGACCGCGAAGCGCGCGCGCGCGCGCGCCTCGGGGTGAGCTCGACCCGGACGCTGCCCATGAAACAGCTTTGTTGGAACCCGAAATCACGCCAAGCCGTCGTGCTGGACCTCCCCGAACCGTGTTGCGAGCCGGGATTCGTCCGCGTGCGCTCGTGCTTTTCCGTCATCAGCGCCGGCACCGAACGCAGCAATGCCTCCCTGTCGTTGCGCCATCCAATCCAGCTCGTCCGCAGCCGCCCCGATCTGGTGCAGAAAGTCAGGCGCATGGCTCGCGCTCAGGGCTGGGCCCGCACCTGGGAGGCGATCCAGAACCGCGTTGGCGACCTCCAGCCGGTGGGGTATAGCAGTGCCGGCATCGTCGAAGCTGTGGGCGATGCCACGGCGCCGTTCGCCATCGGCGACCGGGTCGCCTGCGCTGGCGCCGAGTATGCCGTGCATGCCGAACAAGCCTTGGTGCCCTACAATCTTTGCGCCCGTGTCCCTGCCAGCTGCGAATTGGAGGCTGCCGCTATGGGCACCCTGGGCGCCATCGCGCTGCACGGGTTCCGCTTGTCGCATGCGGTCGTCGGCACGCGCGTGCTGGTCATCGGGCTCGGCCTGATCGGCCAGCTGGCCGCGAGAATTGCGCTGGCCGCTGGCTGCCAGGTGGCTGCCGTGGATCCGGATCCCTTCCGCGCCGAACTGCTCGCCCGCCTCGGGGCGCTTGCGGTCTGGTCCCCTGAATCGGCGCCCCAATCCGGCAATTTCGACGTGGTGCTGGTCGCGGCCGCTGCCCAGGATGCCACGCCGCTGGCGTTGGCCGCGCGGCTCGCCCGCAGCCGCGCCCGCATCGTCGCTCTCGGCCTGTTTCCCCTCGAGCTGGCCCGGGATGTTTTCTTCTCCAAGGAACTGAATTTCGTCGTCTCCCGCTCGGGCGGGCCGGGCCGCTACGATCCGGAATACGAAGAGCTCGGCCTGGATTACCCGCTCGAATATGTCCGTTGGACCGAGCAGCGCAATTTGGAGGCATTCCTGGATCTGGTTGCCACCGGCCGCCTGCCGCTCCAGGATCTGATCACCCATCGCTTCCCCATTGAGGCCGGCGCCGCCGCCTACCAGCAGCTGCTGGCGCCGCAAGCCCGCCAGCTCGGATTGTTGATCGAGTATCCCTCCTCGGCGAGCGCGGGCCCCGCCAGCCAACGCGTTCGCCTCGTTGAGGCCCGCACCTCCCCCCATCCGGCCCCCGCCATGGCCCTGATTGGCGCTGGCCGCTTCGCCCGATCGGTCCTGATCCCGGCCCTCGCCAATGTCCCGCTGCGGCGCGCGATGATCTGCTCTCGGCGGCCCCTGCCCGCCCGCGGCGCGGCGGAACGTTTTGGCTTCGAAGAGACAGTAAGCGATTCCGAGCTGGTGTTCCAGGATCCCGACATCGCAGCCGTGATCATCGCCACTCGGCACGACAGTCATGCCGATCTGGTCCTGCGCGCGCTGCGCGCCGGCAAAGCGGTGTTCGTCGAAAAACCTCTGGTTCTCACCTGGGACGAACTTTCCAGCGTCACCCGCGCCGTGCTGGCCCAGCCCACGCCGCTCATGGTGGGATACAACCGCAGATTCGCGCCTCTGAGCCTTGCTGTTCGGGACCATTTCGCCGGCAATGAATCCGGCCTGCTCATTCAGTACCGGGTGAATGCCGGCCGTTTGCCCGCCGGCGACTGGACCCAGATTTCCGACATCGGCGGCGGACGCATCATAGGCGAGGCGTGCCATTTTGTGGATTGGATCTCGTTCGCCACCCAATCCCTTCCCGACACCGTTTCCGCGGTCGCAAACCGCAATTCATCCACCGGCGACGAGGTCGTTCTCATCCTCTCCATGGAGAATGGCGCCATCGGGGTCATCCTCTACACCGCCAGCGGCAGCACCGCCGTGTCCAAGGAACGAGTGGAGTGTTTTTCCGCTGGCAAGACCGCGATCATCGAAGACTGGTCCCGGGCCGAGCTCGCCGATGGCGGCCGACGGCGGCGGGTGAAGCGTCCCGGCAAAGGCCACGCGCAAGAGCTGTCGGCCTGGGCAGCCGCCTTGTGCGCGGGACAAGCCATGCCCATCAGCGTCGCCTCGCTCCTGCGCACCAGCGCCGCCACCTTGGCTGTGGCCCGCAGCCTGGAGGAAGGCAGAACGATCCGGATTGCCGATTGCATGGCCGAAGCCGCTGCTGCGCACCATGGCTGAGCGTGCTAAGCTTCGTCGCTGGTTCGAGACCCTGCGCCAACTGGCGCCTGCCCAACTGGGCTGGCGCCTCTATTACAACTGCGAAGGCTGGCTGGCAGCGGCGCCCCCGGTCGGGCCTGCCCCGTCCACACGCCGGCTGTGCAGCCGCGCCTTTGCCCTCGAGCACCAACGATCATCGACCGACGGCGCCAGCGCCGACAGGATCCGGGCGGGCCTAGTCGAGTTCCTGAATCAGGAATGGCAGGTGAGCGCTCTCGACGGCGCCTGGGATTGGAGCCTGCAACAGTTCCAAGGCGGCAGTGGCCCGAGCCGCCTGTGGAAATTTCAGCTCCATTCCTTCCGCTGGATGGCTGTGCTGGCGCGGGGCCATGGCCCCGGTTCGCTCGATTTAATGGACCGCTTGTCGCGGAGCTGGATTGCGGCCCATCCGAGCCCACGCCGCCGGGCCCGGGCGCTGGCTTGGAACAGCTACACGATGGCCAACCGCATCGAGCAATGGGCGTATGCCGAAACACTTTGCGGTCCCTTCCTCAGTAGCACGGTGCGGGCCGCCGCTCGCCAGCAGGCCCAATTCCTGGCCCGACATTTTGAATGGGACCTGCGCGGCAACCATCTGGTCCGCAACGCCACCGGACTGCTCGTGGCCTCACTCTGGCTGCAGGTGCCCGAGTCCGGGTTCTGGATGGATCGGGCGGCACAAGTGCTCCGCGGCGCGCTGCGTCGCCAGCTTTGCTCCGACGGCGGCCACTATGAGCGCAGCCCGATGTACCATCTGGTGGTCATGGAAGATTTCGCTCAATGCTTAGAGCTTTTGCGCTGCGCCGGGCACCTCCCGGCTCTGCAGCGAAGCCTTGCCGAAGGCCTGCAGCGCATGGCGGATTGGTCGTGCTCGGTGATGTGGCCCGACGGAACCATTCCCCTGTTCAACGACTCGGCGGCCGGCGTGGTGCCTGCCCCTGCGCAGTTGGTGGCCCGCGTAAAACGACAGTGCCAGCCCGACCCCGGCGCGTCCCCTGCCGCCAACGCCGATCACCGGCCCACCAGCGGCTTCGCGGTGCTGCGCGCCGGTTCCTGGCTGGCGATCGTGGATGGCGGCCCCTTGGGGCCTCGCGAGCAGCCCGGCCACGCCCATTGCGGACTTGGCTCCATGGTCGCCAGCTACCACACCGAACGTATCTTGGAGGATACCGGCGTCTTTGAATATGAGCACGGAACCAGGCGAAGCTACGCCCGCTCCACGGCAGCACATAGCACCCTGCAATTCGAGGGCGAAGAGCAAGCCGACTGTTGGGGCGAATTCCGCATGGGCCGTCGCGTGCGCCGGATCGGATGGCACAACGACGCGCGCTCCTGCCAGCTCGAGTATGCTTGGCAGTCCGGGCGCATTCACCGCAGATGCGTGGTGGTTGACCAAGGCCAACTGGTGATAGATGACGAAATCCTCGGTGCTCGCCTGGAGCGCATGATCCTGCGATGGCACTGGGCGCCCGGCGTGATCCCGGACGGAACCGGACCCAGCACTTGGGTCACGCCCGCGAGGACCCGCATCCATGTCGAATTGCCATCTGCCTGGTCCTGGGAAATCGACTCCACTCCTTTTTTCCCTGCATTCGGGCAGGAGCGCCAACGCTGCAGCCTGGTTGGTCGCCTGCATGCACGACTTCCCGTCCGCGCCCAGGCGGTTTTCACCGCCGCCCGCCAAGGATAGCTGCCGACCCGCGCCTTGGCGGCGTTACGATGGTTCATGCCAACCGGGGCTGCCAAGCAATCGCCCAAAGCTGCGCCAAGGCTGCGCGCGGCCCCGCACCGCGAACAGCACTTGTATCAGCAAATGCGTGCGCTAGCCGCCGTCTTCGCTGCCGTCGCCGCGTATGTGCCGGCCGTGGCCATTCGCACCCAGTTACCGTGGCTGCATGGCCAGGTGAATTTCGCCACCCGCGGCGCCTGCCTGGCGCTATGCATCGCCCTGCTGGCGTCGGTCGGCTTGTTTCCCCGCGGCGCACCGCCCAAATCAGACATCGCCGTGGTTGCGCGCGCCGGCCTGACGGCCGAGTTTCTGGTTTTTTCTTCATTGTTTTTCGCGCGCGGCCTCGGCGTCAACGTCAGCCGACCGATTCTGCTGCTCTACGGCGCGTTCGCCACGTTCGGGATCATGGCGGTGTATTTGATCGGCGATCATTGGCAGGGCGCCCAACTGCGCCGCGCCCCGATACGGTTGGCGCTGGTGGGCCACCCCGAGCGCTGCCGCCTTCTGGCCGACAAGATCGCAGCCTCGCCGCACTGGCAGGTGGTGGACTGCATCCCGGACCTCGGCGGCCGCACCATGGAACTGGTCGATGAACGCTTGCGCCGCGCCATCCGCGATCTCGACCTCGATGCCGTCGTGCTAAGCTCTTCTCCCGCCCATGAATCCGCCGCTGCGCTCCATGCCCGCGTGCTTAGCATCTGCGAGCAGACCGGCACGCGCCTGCAGCTGCACGCCGATTGGCTCGACCGTTACAGCCACTTCTATCTCGATCGCATCGGCACCGACCAGGTCCTCACCTACAGCTTCACGCCAATGCCCTCCTGGCCGCTGGTTTGCAAGCGGGGCCTTGATGTGCTCATTGCCGCCTCTTTGCTGCTGCTTTCGCTGCCGGTGCTGGCAGCCGCAGCCGTCGCAATCCGCCTGGAGTCTTCCGGCCCGGTGATATTCAAGCAAGTCCGCTGCGGCCGGCGCGGCCAGCCGTTCCGGTTTTTCAAGCTCCGCACCATGGTGTCGGACGCGGAAACGCTCAAGCCCGCGCTCGACCGGTTCAATGAAATGTCTGGCCCGGTGTTCAAGATGCGCAACGATCCCCGCGTCACCCGCGTGGGGCGCTGGCTCCGCCGCACGAGCATTGATGAAATCCCGCAATTCGTGAACGTGTTGCGGGGGGAGATGTCCATCGTCGGCCCGCGACCGCCGCTACCAGCCGAGGTTGATCATTATACCGATTCCGATTTGCGCCGCCTTTGCATGCGCCCTGGCATCACCGGGCTGTGGCAGGTCCGGGGCCGTAATCAAATCAAGAGTTTTGCCGATTGGGTCCAACTCGACGCTGAATACATCCGCAACTGGTCGTTGTGGCTCGATTTCGGCATCGTGCTGCGAACCGTGGCCGAGGTGCTGCGCCTCAGCGGGCGCTGAGCTCTAGCATGCCGCGCAGAATCGCCAATGCCGGACTCGCAGCGACCGCCCTCCTCGCCTGGCTCTTCTTCGGCATCTGGGGCGTGCGCACCGCCCTCGCCGATGCCGCTCTGCATCAGTTGGCGGGGCTACCCAATGTCGGCTCCGAACAGGAGCTGGCGCTTCTCGGCCGCGCCCAGCGCTTGCGCCCCGACCTGGGAGAGGCCTGGAGGATCGCCGCCGATCGGGACGGAGCCGCGGCCCCGATGCCGGCCTTGGCCATGGCCCGGCATGCGGTCCGCGTAGATGCGTGGAATTGGAATAATTGGCTGACGCTGGGCACCTTGCAATTGCAACTCGGTCAGATCGATGCCGCGCGCTCCAGTTGGCGCAAAGCCACCACCCTCAATGCGGGATTCGAGGCCCATTACGCTGCCGCCAACTTCGCGTTTCTCCTGGGCGACGATGCAGGGTTCTGGCTCGAGTTGCGCCGCGCCCTGCGGCAGGCGCAGGCGGGCACCGCGGTGCTCGCCCTCCAGGATGCCTACCGCTTGCTCGGCGACCGCCCTCGCCAGTGGCTTGCCGTGCTTCCCTCCACGGTGGAGGTTCGCGCCGCCGCCGCCCGCTTTCTTGCAGACCACCAGCACCTGTCCGAGGCATCCCAACTCTGGGAATCGCTGTCCTGCTCCGCCGCGGCGCGCCCGCAATGCGGCGATACCGCGCTCGCACTGGTGCAGGCTTGGCAGCGAAACGCCGATCCCGTCCCGCGCCTTCTTCCCCCGCCGCCCGCGAATGCGGCCGCGCAACCCCGGGCGCCGCTGCCGACCCAGATGGCGCTGCAAATCTGGAATGACGCGATCAAGCGGTCCGATCTGCGCGCCGCGCCCGCGCGCGCCGGAAATCTCGGCGACAGCAATCTGGAGTTCCCCTGGATCGGAGGCTTCGCCTGGCAGCCTGTTACCGGCCCCCAACGCCTGGTTCCGGACAGCGATCGAGCGAATGCCAACGATTTGGACTGGATCGCCCAGGGCGATCAACCCGATCATCTCCCTTTGATGTGGCAATGGATGGCTCTTGTTCCCGGCCAGCAGCCTGGATTGCAAATCGCCTCCCGCTGTCTCGGCTGCGGCCCCGGCGCTGCCGGGATCACGTTGGCGGCCGAGAACCCGGACGGTGCTGCGCTCGCCACCTTGGCGATCCGCCTCGATGGCTCCTGGCAGGACAACCAGATCGCGCTCGAAGGCCGCTGTTCCTGCGCCCTCATCCGGGTTGAACTCTACTATCAGAGGCCGCCGGGCGTGCCGCCTCTGCACGGCGAGATACAACTGCGCGATCCCCGTGCCACTGCCATTCCGGGCCAAAGTGGTTCCCATTGAGCGCACGCAGCGACAATCCGGAAGCCTGGGCACTCTGGGCGGTGCTAGCGCCCGTGCTGGGTGCGGTGGTCGGCTTCGGCGGCGCGTACAGCTATGTTTGGGTGCCCGTCAGCATTGCGCTGCTGTCCGGCCTCGTGGCTCTCGCCGTCCAGCGCCTGCTTCGGAACCGGCCCTGGCGCTTCCACCCCCTGCTGCTGCCCATGAGCGCCTTCGGAGCCCTGGTGGCAGTGCAATGGCTGTTCTCCCTTTCCGCCTATCCGGGCGCGACCCTATCCGCCTGGATCCTGCTGGCTGCCGATGGCTGCGCATTCTATCTCGCATGGACTGCCGGCCAGCGCGCGTCGGCCATCCGCGCTTTCGCCCGGGTTTTATGGCTGTTCTGCGGCGCCCTGTCGGCCGAGGCGCTTCTGCAGCACTTTTCCTCGGGCAATTTCATCTATTGGTTTCACGACGCTTCCTATGCTCAACCCATGGGCCCGTTCGTTTACCACAATCACTTTGCCGGCTGCATTTGCCTGTTACTCCCAATCGCAGTGACCTACAGCTGGGGTGTCGACCGCACGACGGATTGGATGCTGCGCTTGCGCCGCGGGATGGTGCCTCTGCTCGCATTCGTGGCCGTGGTCGTGTCGCAATCGCGTGGCGGCGTCCTGGCGATCTGCGCTGAGGCGGGGCTGTGGATCGTGTTCTCGTGGCCGCGATTGCGGAGCAGCCGGAGCTTGCAGGTCGCCCTCGCCAGCGGGTGCGGGTTGGCGCTGCTCTTCGCCTTTCTCGCCGGCAGCCTGCCGCTCCTGCAGCGGTTCGCCGCCCTAGGCAATGGCGACATCAGTTTTCAAGCCCGAGTGCGGATCGCGCAAGCCGCCCTGCGCATGTTTCGTAGCCATCCATGGATCGGGATGGGCTTCGGCAGCTTTGCGAGCGTATATCCGGGCTTTCAAACCTTTGAAAACGGCCTGCAGGTGCTCTACGCCCATAATGAATTTGCCCAGGTTCTGGCCGAGACCGGCCTGGCCGGCGCCATCTGTGTTCTCGCTTTTCTGATCCTTTTCCTGCGCACCGGCCTTTCCCTGCGCCGCCGCAGCACGGAGAGCGCGGGCGCGGTGCAACTAGCCTGCTTTATTGGCGCCTCCGGCCTGATTGTCCACAGCTTGGGAGATTTCCAGTTCCATTCCCCCGCCAATGCCCTGCTCTTTTTCGTCTTGGCCGGCGTGGCCGTTTCCGAGGGCAAGCGCCGCGACAAACGGCCGAGATCCCTGGAACTGAAGATCTCCAGCGAAATTTCCGCCAGCCCCTGACTTAATACGGCATGCAGCTTACCGCCAGTATGTCGTGCGCGCCCCAAGGAGCCACCGCACCGCTGGCATTGAAATTGGAAAGCGTGATTGAGTTGGCCGTGTCCGCCGATTGGCGCGTGTTCGCGGTTCCAGGCGCGCTGACATCGGTGGCATAGCAGTTCCATCCGTTCGCCGATGCCGGCAGCGTGACCACGCCGCTGCTCGCCGTCCCTCCGGCACCAACATCCAGCCGGAATGCCGTCGGACCATTGTTCTGCACAACGGTCGAGCCAACCCCGAAACCTGAACCTGGAATCGGGGCCGCGGTCGAGGTCAAAAGTGCTGCGCTCATATTGCCACCCGTGGCTGCAGAAACCTGCCGGCCTGCTATCTTCAGTACGTTTCCGCTCGCTCCGGTATCAAAGGTCTTGTTGGTCAATGCATCAGCGGTAGCCGCTCCCACCACCACGTCTGCGCTGCTCCCATTGTTGCGGAACGAGAGCCGGTGCGTGCCCGAGTCTCCCCACAGCTGTTCCACACCGGCTTGGCTCTGGGGCGCCCCCCCCTCTGGCCATCCCGTGGTAGCGGGCAAGCGGACGCTGGCGCCATTGCTGAAATCGAATGCCCCACCGCCGGTCAGTGATCCCCCGGCAGGCACCACGGCGCCGCCGCTGAATACGGCTGCGCCATTCAGGAACTCGGTGCTGCTCGATTTGATTTGCAGGGGCAGATTTCCGCTGCCATCCGGACTGAGCGATTCCAAGTGACTGCTGCCCGCGCTGAACGATGCCATAAGGCTGCCATTGGCGCTGGTCAGCCGGCTCGGGGCGCCAGAGAAAAGTAGTCCAAGGGACGCGACCTGGCGCACGCCAAAGGGTTGGAACGCCGCACTCGGTCCGGATTCCACCCAAAGCACGCTGCCGTCGGAGGTTCGGCTCCCGGCTCCGGTCTGCCAGCTGGGCTCCGCCCCGGCGCTCGTGCCTGGGGTGACACATTCGAAGACATGGCTATTGTCCGGCACCGCCGCCACCATCTGCCCCACGGCATACGGTTGCGCCGGTTGCCACGCCGGCGCCGCCTGGCCGCTGGCCGTGACCTGCCATCCCACCGGTCCGCCGGGGTCGGTCTGGATGTTTTCTACTGCTGTCCCCGATCGCCATATGCCGGAGGCGGGCTGCGCGCTTGCCTGCCTCGCATTCCATTCGGTGATGAAGGGGATCAAGGCCGCCGGGATCTCGTTGTCAACGGCCATGGCTCCGGTTCCGGACAGCGAAACTTCAAACACGCCATCAAAGACGCCGGCTTGCATGGCCTGATTCAGATATGCGTCCAAGCCGAATCCTGGCGCAAGTGCCACAATGTACGGCGTCAGGACGCTATTGTTGCGCTCCAGCACCAATTGATTGGGCAGGGCGCCCGCAAGCTCGACCACGCACCGGCAGGCGCTGGCGGTGCTGTCGGAGGCTGTGATCGGCGAGTCTGTAATGCTGACCACGCTGCCGCTTCCGCCGCTTCCGCCCAGGAATTGCGGGGCTGCGCCGTAGCCGGCGAAATTATAGACGATCGGTATGCCGCCGCCGTTCTCACCTCCCCAGCGCGTGCCCGCCGCATAGAACGAGTCGTAATTGTCGAACCAACGTTGGCCCAGCAGCGCTGGTATTCCGACCGTCACATCCCGATCGAAATGGAGCACGCCTTCGTACACATATCCCAGCGCGGTATTCGGGTCGGCCAGCGCGTCGGCCCCGGTCTCGACCCACCAGTCGCTTGCGTTCACCACGTCTGCCGCTTGGAACAGTAACCGCCGGTCCTCGAACATCCGCACCCGCGTTAGCGTCGCTTGCATGCTCATATGCACATCGCTGGCTCCTGTTCCCAACAGCACGATCGCGTAATCGAGCGAGGAGTTGCTGTCCAGGTCGCTGGCCGAAAACGTGGTGGCATCGACATTGTCGTTTTGTGCCACGATATGGTCCGTCCCTCCGACCAAGCTCAGCCCGGCCACGCTTTGATCGTAGGCGTCCGGGAACTCCAGGATGGCCGCAGCGGGATTGGTTTGAATGAGGATCGGCCGGTTGGCTCCGGCGATCGAGACGTACGCGGGCACCTCGATGGCGGCACTGATGCGGTAGGTTCCAGTGGGAATGACCACCGGTGCGCTGGTTCCCACGCTGTCGCCTTGAACAATCGCATAGGCGCTGGCGGCATTCAGCGCCGATTGCAGCGCCGCGGTGTCGTCGTGCAATACCGCGGCCTCGGGGTTGTCGGCCAGGGCTTCTTCGGCCAGGGTGAGATGGACGGTTCCGCCCCCGGCAGCGACCGTGGTCACCAGCGCATCCGCTAGCGCCGCGGGTGGAGCCGTGCTCGCCACGCCGGGCGGAATATAGAATCCGGTGGCGCCAATCGGGGCACCGCGGTCAGTCCAGCTCATCGCCCTGGCCGTGAAGGTGACGCCGCCGCTGGTCACCGTGCAGTTCGCGCTCGTGCACCAAGTTGGCTCGGTTACCGCAGCGGCTCCAGACGTGGTCACTTGATAGACCCAGCCGTTGAATGCGCTGGCGGTTGGTTGCACCAAAGACCCGACCGAGTAGGCACGAGATTGCTGGAAGGGAAGATAGTATCCAGGTATCGGCGCCAATCCGACGAGCGGGAGCGGACTGGCGCCGCCGCAGCTGCCGTAAATGGCGTATCCGCGCGCTCCCGCAACCGCCGTCCAGGCTATCGAATTGTACGCCGTCACCCCGTCCAGAACCGCGCTGGAGTTGGACACCGTGCCGGCAGCGCCGATTGCACTCTCCCCTCCGGCGCCGTCATACGCGGCAATGGCGTATTTGCACACAGTCCCGCCTCCCCCGACTGCGTTGACTGCGGGAGCGGCCGGCGAGGCAAGCGCATAAGGCGCTCCGGCGTGGACAATCTGAATGCCTTGCCCGTTGCGGAAGTCCGCCACGGTCGCCAATGTCAGCGTTGCGCTGCCCGCTGCCGCCGCGCCCTGGGCGGTGATGGCGCTGCCAGAGGCGCCAAGCAGATCTGCGTATACGGTCGCTTCAATGGTGGTCGGCGTGATCGCGGGTGCGCTGCTGTGCAGCTGCGGAACGGTGGTGCCTTGCCCGACGCCTGAGATCGCCAGCGCCAGGGCATAACCGCTGCCGTTCCAGCTGTACCAACCCCTCTGCGCAGCGCGCTCGTCCTCGAGCGCAATCGCCGTCGTGCCCACGGCCGCCGCAATCATGGCATCGGTTCCCGGCCACCGCGGGTCCAGGATCACTGCCGCGCTGCCTTTTCCCACGAAATCGATCGCCTCTTGCAGGCCTGCGCTGGCCGAACGCACCGCGAACGGCGCCGCGTGGGCGCGGGTGAGCGTCACCGTGATCGAGCAATTTCCGCCCGCCCACGAGCAGGCAACCGCGGTGGGCGTCGCCACCTCGGCGTTGGCACCGCTGTCGAGCAGCAGGGGCGCGTTGGTCGCCAAGGGCTGGAACGCCGGACCTCCCAGGATCACCGGTCCCTGCGCGGCATCAACCCGCAAGGTGTAACTGCCCGGCTCCGGCACGCTGGTGGCAATCTGCAGCGACCAATCGTTGAACGACGACGCCCACACCTGGCCCCACTGCGACCAGGGTTTTGACTGCCCGTTGGCCCGGGCCGCAGCCAACGCCAGCAACGCCGCCAGCAGCAGGCGCGGCCCGCTGCGGCTGGGGTTTGGCCGCCTTCGCCCTGCTGTAGCAGCGCAAGGCGAGCCCACCGCCTCCCGTTGCTGCCACCCCAGCGCGCGGGCCCACTGGCGATGTTGCGGCCGCGCGCTGCTGCCCGCGCCACGGGTGCGAGCCCGTTCCCGCGCGCGCGGCAGCGAGCGCGCGCGGGCCTCCAGGCCGGCCCGGGCAAACGATCCGAAGGCTGCATAATTCATGTCCCAGTGTAAGATGCCGCTCGTTGTCGAACTTTGTTGATCGATTTGTCACCGAAACGTGACCGTGGCCTGACCGCCGCCGGGGCCGCGGCCTCGCTGGCACCGGGTGATCTGCATCGAGCGCGACCTGACCGGGCGGTGGTAGACTGGCGAGAACATGCAACCGCTGTTCCCCCGGGCGCGTCCGCTCGCCAATCCTGGAACCGCTCCATGACGAGACGAAGGCTGGTCGTCGTGGCTGGGGCCCGGCCCAACTTCATGAAAGTGGCGCCCTTGTTGCGCGCACTGTCGAACACCGAATTTGAGGCGACGCTCGTCCACACCGGGCAGCACTACAGCCCGGAAATGTCCGACGCGTTTTTCCGCGACCTTCGCATCCCTCCGCCCGCCTTCCATCTGGGAGCCGGCGGTGGCAGCCACGCGCAGCAGACCGCGGAAGTAATGAGCCGCTTCGAACCCGTCCTGGAAAAGGTCCGTCCGGAATGGACGCTGGTGGTCGGGGACGTGAACAGCACCCTGGCGTGCGCATTGGTGGCCAAGAAGCTGCATTGCCAGTTGGCCCATATCGAAGCCGGCCTGCGCAGTTTCGACCGCCGCATGCCCGAGGAAATCAATCGCATCGCGGTGGACGCGATCTCCGATTTGCACTTCACCACCGAACAATCCGCCAACGACAACCTGGCCCGCGAGGGCGCCGACCCCGGCCGGGTCCATATGGTCGGCAACCTCATGATTGATAGCTTGCTTGAATGCCGGGACCGGAGTCGGCAGTCCGCGATTCTGGAACACCTGAACTGCGAAGCCAAGAGCTACGCCGTGCTGACCTTGCATCGTCCTGAAAACGTGGACTGTTCGGCGGCCCTGCGCGAACTCTGGTGCGCGCTGGAGCTTGTGGCCGACCACCTGCCGCTGATGTTCCCGGTCCATCCGCGCACCGCGAAAGCCTTGCTTGCGGCCGGGCTCAAGCATCCTCGGGTGCGCTTTTTGGAGCCACTCGGCTACCTCGACTTCATGCGCTTGGTGGACGGCGCCGCCGCCGTCCTCACCGATTCCGGTGGCCTGCAGGAGGAGACCACCATCCTCGGGGTCCCCTGCCTCACCCTGCGCGACAACACCGAACGGCCGATCACCATCACCCATGGCACCAACCGGCTGGCAGGTACCGCCGCCGACCGCATAGCGGCGGCGTGGCGCAGCCTGCGCCGGGATCCGCCGCGGCCCCTGTCGGCGCCGCCGGGATGGGACGGCCACGCGGCCGAAGGCGCGGTTCGCGTGCTGGCCTCCTGTGCGCCGGGCGATGCAGGCTCCCGGTTCCGGGGGCAGTGAATGCGCTCGTGCCCGCATCTCATGGTGACCGGCGCAGCCGGATTCATCGGCAGCAGGACTGCCGCTCGCTGCGCCCGCCTCGGTGCCCGCGTGGTCGCCGTCGAGGAATTCCGCCACGACCAGCGCGTCGCCAATCTCAGCGGGATTGCGATCTCCGATTTTTGGAATCCAGCCGAGTTCTTGAAGCGTCTCGAGGCCGGCCGCGGCTTGCCGCGCACCGGTGCTGTAATCCACCTTGGCGCCTGCAGCTCGACCACCGAGACCGACGCCGACTTCCTCATGCGCAACAACTTCGCCTACACCCGCACCCTGGCGGAGTGGTGCCTGCGCCACGGCGTGCGCTTCATCTACGCCTCCAGTGCGGCCACCTACGGCGACGGAGCCCTG
>Ga0134126_10001517_pt1 | contig 29564 bp, 28 predicted proteins | sample KB31752_FD_96881 | JGI IMG/M metagenome (GOLD analysis project Ga0134126, IMG submission 96881) | Terrestrial soil microbial communities with excess Nitrogen fertilizer from Kellogg Biological Station, Michigan, USA - KB3-175-2 | ecosystem: Environmental > Terrestrial > Soil > Unclassified ... | reverse complement strand
TTTTGTCCTTCTGGCAATCAACATCGCCCCCTACTATCTACTTCTGGGAATGGGGAAAGCGCGGTCGGTGGCGCTCGTCACCAGCCTCTCCGTCCTCTTCTCCATTGCTCTCGCGTGGGTTCTCATTCCGCGTCTCGGTATCGAGGGTGCCGCGCTCGCTCGGTTGGGCTACGTTCTTGGTACACTTACTTTGCTCGAGCGCGCCCACAAAACTCTCCGTAAGAGCGAGATCATATGAGCCGACCTGCGTGCCGCACCTGCGGGTCGCGGAATGTTGAGTCCCTTGGAGCTCTACCCGACAGCGCTGTGTTTGCAGGGGTGGCGCTCGCGGAACCACTCCATGGCGGCACACTCTGGCGCTGCACGGACTGTAGTTTTGTGTTCCGTGATCCGTTACTGCCCCCGTCGCGCTACGAGGACCTCTATCGTCACGGGGGTACCGAAGTGTGGGATGGGGAGGGCGAGCGGCCCGACTTCGATCTGGTCCGGCGCCATATGGCGGCGGACACCCACGGCGGCGACGTGCTGGAGATCGGTTGTTATACGGGCAGTTTGCTGCACTCGCTGCCGAAGCGTTACAGACTGCATGGCGTCGAGCTCAATGAGCGCGCGGCACAAATTGCGGCTAGCCGAGGCATCGAAATCGTGGCTGCGGCGGCGGCTGAGCTGCCGGGCTTGAGCGAAAAGTTCGACACTATCATTGCCTGTGACGTGATCGAACACCTGGAGAATCCTCTGGATTTTCTCGGTCAACTTCGCGGGCGCCTTGCTCCAGGGGGCCGCGTCCTCATCAGTACCGGCGATAGTGGTGCATGGTTATGGCGCTTGCTCAGGACACGTTTCTGGTACTGCTCATTTCCTGAGCACATCAGCTTTGTGGGTAAGGATTGGTTTCAGGCAATGGCGGGCCGGGCCGGCTTACAGGTAGTCCAGCAGACTCCGTTCAACTACAGCTTTAACAGCTTGCGGCCCGCGGGCGTGTTTCGTCTGGCGAGAACGCTTCTGTACGGGTCGAATCCGAAGCTCTATGAGTGGCTGCATCGGCGCGTGCGTGGTCCTCACGCGGAAGGATTCGTGCCGCCGGGCTGTGGTGCGACCGCGGACCATGTTTTCTGCGTGTTGGCGGCGGTTTGAGCAGTCGCCGGGCCGCCCCTCACTGCAGCAATAAGGTCTTGAGCAGCCGGCTTACATACAAAAGGTATTGCAGAGTTCGGTTTTCCCCGAGCTCCACCTGAATCCGGAAGGCGTCCGACATACTGCAGATTCGATCGACGCTGGACACTCCCGTATCGCAGAAGCGTCCGGCGGAGAAAGGCGCAGCGGCTATGCGCGCACGGTGTTTCGTTAGTGCCGACAGGATGAAATGCATGTCGGCGCAGTTGACATATCGATTCGAGTAATAGCCGCAGCTGCTGTGCAGATCGCGCCGGATGAGCGTGCCGACTGCGTGGCTGGCTACAAAGGCATTTCCACCTCGCAGCCACCGAAGGCCTGCCATCGGCCGCAACACGCCTTTCGATGAGTCAACCGCCGCGGCGATGATATCCGCTCCTGTCTCCCGGGCAGTCTTTCGGAAGCCGGAGATCGCGTGAGGATGGAGTATGTCGTCAGCCCCCGCTACCAGGTAATAGTCCGCGTCGACGAGCGCTACGCCCTTGTTAAGGGCATCGTATATGCCGAAGTCCTTCGCTGAGGAGATCTTGACTCGGTTACGCGGAAAGTGCTCGGCGATGATGTCGATGGTTGCATCTGTCGAGCCGCCATCGGCGATCACCCATTCGAAATTCTGGTCATCCTGCGCCAGCAGTGAGGCGATGAGTTGTGGCACGAGTGCCGCGCAGTTGAGAGTGACCGTCACCACCGCTATGGTCGGTGTTACGGCTGCAGGGGTGCTCTGCGGTGCCACGTGCTTCATCAGCGCGAATATAACGGCGATGATACGGCTGAGCGAAGCAACTCGATCGCGACCAGTATGACGGTCGCTGAGACCACGCTGACCAGGGCGATGACCGCCAGCGAGGTGTCGAGAAATCCTGTGGCGGGTGTGAAAATCGCCGCGACGAGGCCGCCCACGCGGACGTAGCGGCTGCGCGCCCGACGCGCGATGGACATGCCCAGGGGGCGGATGCCGATGATCAGCAAGCCCGTTACGAAGGCAAGGAGCAACGATGCCGCGTAGTTGTCTGGGAAGAAGTAATCGAGGACCACCGGGAGCTGTGGATTCGGCCCGGTGAGCAAATCATCATGCATGACCTCGGAGGCGATCATGGAACCGAGCGGTTTTTCGTACCCGCGGATACCAACCAGTGAAGTAATGGGGTGCATGATGTACGCGAGGAACGAGACCGGATAGTTGCCGTGAATCGCTGCGAGCGCATCTCCTTTGTAGGCAAGGATGTAGACATCTCCGGACATCCAGAGCCGGTTCGTGAATAGCAGCAAGCCTGCCAGCGGGTTGGTGCGGTAGGCGAGGGTGCCCATGAGCGTTACGCCCGCGATGATCAGGAAGAGGCTCAACACCGCAGTGCGAAAATTGATGTGAATGCGATCCAGGTAGAGCTTCGCGCCCAACCAGAAGACAGCCGGCAGCAGCACCGACTTGCCCGAGAATGGTATAGATAACGCTATCAGGAGTATCAGCCACAGCCAGACGCGTCCTCTGGGCATGTTACGCGCTAGCATCAGTACGAGCGAAAACAGAAACAGTCCATTCTGGATGAGCAGAATCGGGCGGAACAACTTGCCGAAGGCAAGCCGCTCGTCACCTTGGGCACCCGCTTGCAAGCCCAGTACGGCGAGAATGAATGTAACGCCCGCAGTGATAATCAGGACCGCGTGCACCTCGCTCTCCCGGATGTCTCCAAGAGTCGCGCTGATCGCATTGCGGAACGATTCTCGACCGAAAAATGCCGCCGCAACCCGACCCCCGACCAGATAGGCGAGCAGCACCAGTGAAAATAATGTCAGCTTGTCCCAGCTGACCACATCTGTGACACACAAGACTGTCAGCAGAGCCGCGCTGAAGGGTATTGATACATTGACGAGCACCAACGGGTCGAGCAAATTGAAGATCGCGCGGCGCAGGAAGAGATAACAACACAGCGCCGCCACCAGCCAGGCGAAAGCTCCAACTTCAATGAGGCCGGTGAGGTCGCTCACTCGGAGCTCCCCGCAGAGGGGCCGCGCTGTTTCGTGCGCCGTAGCTCGCGGCTGACCGCTGCATAGCGTGTCACGATCTTGCCGCAGAACAGAAGCGTTTGTAGCAGCGGATGTCGTTCGGTGAGCATCTGGATTTGCCAGTTCTCCGCAAGAATCTGCAGCTTATTGACGCTGGTGAGGCCGCCCTCCGCGAATGTCCCTGCGACGAAGTCAGCGACCTGGAAGCGAACCTCACCCGAGCGCAGTAGTGTCTTGAGAAAGAACACATCGGCGAGGAGGGGGAAACGACGCGAGTAGAAGGCGAAGCGCCGATGGAGATCGGTGCGGATCAGAGTGCCGACACTGTGGGAGCCGCCAAACACTCGTGCTGTACCGATCCAAGCTCTGCCTGGATGAAAGCCACCGATGACCTTACCGTTTCTGCGTACGCGGGCGAATACGACATCCGCGCCCCCCGATACCGCCTCGGCGTAGTGTGACAACGCGTCCTCATCGAGCGTATCGTCAGCCCCACAGACCAAATAGTATGTGCCGCTCGAAGCCGCAATGGCCTTGTTCAAAGCATCGTAGACACCGAAATCACGCTCGGACGTGAACCGCAGCCACGGACTGCGGGCGCGAAGCTCGCGCAGCAACTCCGCCGTCCGATCGGTCGACTGCCCGTCGGCGACCACCCATTCGAAGTTCCGATAGCTCTGACGCGCCAGGGATTCGTACAGGGCGCTAATCACCGGTGCCACGTTGTAAGTGGCTGTCACGACGGAGATCAGCGGTCCGGCGGTGTCCGCAGTCAAGCCTTTATCCAACACACGTAAACGAAGGCGATCATCACCGACAGCCCCAGGCTGCCGAACAGGGCGCCTAATGCTAGGAGCCATGCGGGCGGCGTGGACGGCCGCTCGGGTGCCACTGCCGGATCGAGGATCTTGAAAGCGTACTCGTCGTTGCCGCGCGCCAGCATCTCTTTGTTGATCTCGGTCTGCAGAAGCGTATAGATAGCCTGTTTGACAGCTACCACATCGGTCTTGGCGGCCTGCGCATTCAGATAACTGATATTGCGCTCCGATTCGTCGATTGCCTTTTTGCGCAGATAGTCGTTGGTCATGGCGACGAGGTCGTTGGCCCATTTGGCCGCGATCCTGGGGTCGTGCCACGCGATGGTCATGGTGACCAGCCCCGTTTTGGCGTCCGTCAGCACGGTGCGCACTTTTTTCTTGAAGAACTGATTGCCCTTCCAGAGTGTCGGCCTCACGATGGGGTCGGTTTGTAACCAGCGCTGATGCTGCGCGTCCCAGGCCTTGGGAAACAAAGTTGGCAACAGGTCATTCTGCTGGATGTACTTCGAGGTGAGCGCTTCCGACTGCAGTACCGCGAGGGACTCCGCGCGCTTGGTGTCGCTGCCTGAGGCGAGCCCCGCAAGCGACGCCAGGCCGCCCCCGAAGTTCGATAGCAGTGAGCTCATTCCGCTCAACTGGCCGCCGACGCCAGGCGTCTGAGTGACCGGAGAGATGACGATCACGGCCTTATAGGATTTGGGTAGCAGCGCGCCGCCAATACCCGCAACGGCCGTGGCGATGATCGCAAACCATAGAATCAGCCAGCGCCTGCGCCGCAGGACGCCGCTCAGTTCACTTAGATGCAGCTCCGGCTGTTCTGTTGGATTCACGGTTCTGGTGTCCATCGGCGCTAGTACCTGCAGTAGTATTATTAGTGTCTGGTGAGGAAGTCGCCCGCAGAGCGGCCAGTACCTTGCGGTTAATGTGCCGCCGTCCCGGGTCGAAGAACCAGCCCCACTTGTTGAAGTAACGGCAGTTGTTCTGAATCCCGTACCAGGTGCCGCGCAATGAGGAGTTGCTGTAGCGGCGGTATTCGTGGGTGACGTGCACGTCGGGAACGTAGAGCGTTGTAGCAACCTCGTGAATCCGACGTGTCAGATCGATGTCCTCGCCGTAGAGGAAGAAGCGCTCGTCGAAGCCGCCCAGCCGGTTACATAGCTCCGTGCGCAGCATGACATAGGACGCCTGAAAGTACGGAATATTCGCCACCGTATCGTGGTCCCAGGCGCGCAGTTCGTAGCGGGCGTCAGAGCGTGCGGTCCACTCCGAGCGCGGCGCGAAGCGCCGCAGAAACATGTTCGCAGGTGTCGGTAACAGTCGACATACATACTGTAAGGTGCCGTCGGGATAGAGGATTTTTGGCCCGGCGAGTCCTGCCTCGGGATGCGCCTCGAGAAACTGCACGAGCCGCTCGACCACCCGCGGCTCGTAAGTCACGTCGGTGTTCATTATCAGGTTATACGGCGAACGTCGTGCAGCCGCGCGCAGCGCGATGTTATGGGCGCGCCCGTAGCCGAGATTACGATTTGCAAAAAAATAGCTGACCCGCAGCGGGTCATACTCGGAAAACACGCACGGTTGTGGTGAGTTGTCGACGACGCATAAATGGGTTCTCAGGGGAACGCGCAAAAATTGCGCTATAGAGTGCTCGATTTCCGCGCGCGGCGTTTTGAACAGCACGATCGAGCCGACCAGGTCGTAACTCTTCGCGGGTAACTCTAGCAACTCGTCGCTCTCCTGTTAGCAGTCTCTAACTGCATCGCTACAAATTTATACAGTTCCAATTCATGGCACGTGCTATTCCAGACGTTGTCACGCGTCGGCAGAACCGGTAACGGAATCTTTCACCACTTACGGTCGTCCAAGGTGTTGTAAGCGCGGTCTTCGCGATTGTGGCCCATAAATTGCTGCTGCTCCCGATGGAATACGTGGTTGTTTCTTGATACCTCTGCGCCAAGTTTGTCAACCGCCGTCACGATATCGCGTTACCACAGGAGCGTCAGTGTGGCATTTCTGCAGAGAAAAAAGTTCATATTTGTCGATAACTTGCGACAAATCTGGGAGGTCTGCGCAATGAGGGAGACTTGGGATTGACCACGCGGCAGGCTAACGAGAGGCCAGCGGCTGAACTGCCCAAGTCCGGCGCGCTCAAGGCGGCGAATCGCGGGACAGGCGCGCCACACCTGGTGAGTGTCAACGAACGCCCGCGTGGGCTGGATGGGGAACACCAACTTCGAGCCGAGGCTGCCACACTCGCGGGCGCCGGCGCTTTCAACAAACCTACAGAGGGCAGTCCCGCCAGCGTTTTTGTCCGCTACACCGAGGTATCGCCCAAGCGTTGGCCTTTACTCAGCGCTGTATTGAAGCGCCTGCTCGATGTGGCGGGCGCGCTGCTGTTGGGTTTGGTTTTCGCGCCGCTGATCGGCGTCATTGTGATTCTGATGAGTCACGAAGCGGGGCCCATTCTCTTCAGGCACCGCCGTCTCGGCCGCAATGGGCGCTCGTTCGAGTGTCTCAAGTTCCGCACAATGGTGCCCGACGCCGATCAGGCGATGCGGCAACTCTTCGAGCTGCAGCCGGAGCTCAAGGCCGAGTGGATCCGCAACCACAAGCTGCGCAACGATCCGCGCGTTACGCGCATCGGCCGGTTTCTCCGGCGCACCAGCCTGGATGAGCTGCCGCAGCTGTGGAATGTCCTTCTTGGAGAGATGAGTCTCGTCGGTCCGCGTCCCATCGTGCGCGAGGAGCTGATGAGATACGGGCGCAACTCGCATTCCTACTTGTGCGTGAAGCCCGGCATCACCGGGCTATGGCAGGTCACGGGACGCAACGACACCGACTACCGCCGACGGGTCGCGATCGATGTGTATTACGTCCGTAAGCAGACGCTGCTGCTGGATATATATATCCTGCTCAAGACCACCCGAGTCGTGCTGGCTGGCGACGGAGCCTACTGAAATTCTCGCGCCCGGATAGAAAGTGTCTCCTAATGGAGACATGCCCCCCCAATCCTTAACGGATAACGTAACGCGCCGGGGGCCTCCAGGTTCAGTACAATCGCGCCCGCGCTGGGCGCCGAAGATCAGCCCCCTGCGCCGCTACAAAACCGGAACGACGGGGGTTAAGACTCTAAAGTGAGCGCAATAGACGAGACGACGCTGGAGCGACGAAGCAAGCCGCGGCTCTTCGTCCATGCCACGCTGGTACCCCCGACCGAAGCCGACAAGGATGTACTGGACCTCAAGCCCCTGGGCTTATTCCTGCGGCGACACAAGTTTCTGTTAATCTTTTCGGCCTTGCTGACGGCCACACTGTTTGTCGTTCTTTCATACCAGATACCCCGCACCTACCGGGCGGAGATTCTGATTCAGCCGGTCGACCCCAGCGCCAATGGCCTCTCGGGCATGGCGTCCGGGATCGGCGGGGTCGCCGGCTTGCTGGGTGTTCAGCTGGGTTCCGCAAACTCATCGACCGCCGCGGCTCTGGCCGTTTTGCAGTCGCGCCAGCTAGTGGACCAGTTCATTCAGGAGCGCAACCTTCTGAACGTGCTACTACCCAGGCAAAGTGGGGGATGGTCGTCGCTCGGCGATGAGCCGCCGACTCTCGAAGATGCCTTTCAGAAGTTTTCCAAGCAGATCCTGACGGTCACACAGGATAAACGGACCGGGCTGGTCACGGTCGCAATTGAATGGCGCGACCGGCAAGTGGCCGCCGACTGGGCCAACGAGCTGGTGGCCCGGGCGAATCAATATATCGCCGGTCAGGCGGCCAACGAGGCTGATCGCAACGTTGCCTTCCTGAATGCGGAGGTGAGCAAGTCGGCGGAGGTCGGCCTGCGCCAGGCGATCTATTCTCTGATCGAAAGCGAAATCAAGAAGCGGATGCTGGCGCGGACGCGGGCGGACTATGCCTTCCGTGTCCTGGATGCCGCTGCGGCGCCCAAGAAGTCGGTCAAACCGCATCGGGTGTTCTTTCTTCTCGGGGGCGCAGTGCTCGGGGCCGCGCTCGGGGCTCTGATCGGGATGTATGCGGAGCGGCGCACGGCCAGAAAGCTCGCGCGTTGACACCCCCAAGGCCCCTCTCTAGACTCCGCGCGTTCAAATGATGAACGCATCGCGGCGGTCGCTCGCCGCCGTGGGTATCGATGCTTTCGGACGAAGTTCGCTACAACCTTCTGCGGCTGCTACAGGCCAATCCCGAAATGAGCCAGCGCGATGTAGCGCGCCAGCTCGGTGTCAGCCTCGGGAAGGTCAACTACTGCCTGCGCTCGCTGGTAGCCAGGGGTTGGATCAAGGCCGTCAACTTCAAGAACAGCCGCAACAAGATGGCCTACATGTACCTCTTGACGCCCCGCGGAGTAGAGGAAAAGGCCAAAGTTTCCATGCACTTCCTGCGCCGGAAGATACGCGAGTACGAGGAATTGCGCGCCGAGATCGAGCAGCTGCGCAGCGAAGCGGGTCGGCTGGATGAACAATAGACTCGCGTTCTTGCACTCGCTGCTGCGGCTGTGGCCACATCTGAGTCGCAGCCGGCGCCGACAGTTCGCTTTCCTGACCGGTCTGATGGGCGTCAGCGCTTGCGCGGAAGTCGTCAGTCTCGGGGCCATACTGCCGTTTCTCGGTATCCTTGCGGCCCCCGAGTGGGTCTTCAAACACCGTTTCGCTGCAGACCTGATGCACGCTTTCGGAGTGAGCTCGGCCAGCCAGGTCGTACTGCCGCTAACCATCGTGTTCGGCATCGCCGCGCTGGTTGCGGGTGCGATTCGGCTCACTCTGTTGTACGCCAGCACCCGAATTGCATTCGCGGCAGGGGCTGACCTGAGTAGTGAAGTATATCGGCGAACGCTATACCAGCCGTACGCGGTGCATGTCGCGCGCAACAGCAGTGAGGTTATCAGTGGCATAACCACCAAAGTAGGCGGAGCCGTCAATGTGCTCTACAACTCGCTGACTGTTTTGAGCTCGCTGGTGCTGTTAGTCGCCATAACGGTGGCACTGATCCTGATCAATCCGGTAGTAGCGCTGGCATCGAGCGTCGTTTTCGGCGCCAGCTATGGCCTGATCACCCTGCTGACGCGCCGCCGCCTGGAGCGCAACAGCCGGCGCATCGCCTACGAACAGACTCAAGTGGTAAAGGCCCTGCAGGAAGGGCTCGGCGGCATCCGGGATGTGCTACTCGAGGGCGCGCAGCCGGTCTATTGCGATGTATATTCCCGCGCTGACCGCCCGATGCGCCGCGCTGACGGCAACAACAATTTCATCGGCGGCTCGCCGCGCTTCGCGATGGAAGCCATGGGAATGATACTGATCGCAGTGCTGGCCTACAGTCTGAGCCGGCAGCCCGGCGGGCTCGCTGCGGCTCTGCCGGGTCTGGGCGCGCTCGCATTGGGCGCCCAACGTCTGCTGCCGGCCCTGCAGAATGGCTACAGCGCGTGGGCTATCATGGCCGGAAATCAGGCTTTGTTGGAGGACGCGATTGCTCTTCTCGAGCAGCCTCTGCCGGACCACGCGTCGCAGCCTGCGCCTGCGTCTCTACCGTTGGTAGACTCGGTCAGGTTCCAGAAGGTGCGCTTTCGCTACACGAGCGAGGGTTCATGGGTGTTGGACGGCCTCGATCTGACCATCCGCAAAGGTACCCGCGTCGGCATCGTGGGCAGCACCGGCAGCGGCAAGAGCACCGCGCTCGATCTGTTGATGGGGTTGCTAGTTCCCGACGAGGGCGCTGTGCTGATCGACGGTCGCTCTCTGGAGGGCGACCGCATCAAAGCCTGGCAGCGTACGGTAGCCCACGTCCCGCAGAACATCTTTCTCTCCGACGCGAGCATTGCGGAAAATATCGCATTCGGGATGGCCCCCGGATCGATCGATCTCGACCGGGTAAAAGAGGCCGCGCGGCGCGCGCAGATTGCCGAGTTCATCGAGAGCCGCCCGGAAGGTTATCAAGCCTCCGCCGGGGAGCGCGGTATCCGTTTGTCCGGCGGGCAGCGGCAGCGTATCGGCATCGCGCGCGCCCTTTACAAACAGGCCAGCGTGCTCGTATTCGATGAAGCCACCAGCGCGCTGGACAATGCCACCGAACGGTCTGTAATGGCGGCGATCGATGAGCTCAGTCGGGATCTCACTGTGATTCTCATCGCACACCGGCTGACCACGGTGCGTCGTTGCGACGTCATCGTCGAGCTGGCGGGCGGCCGTGTGGTGGCGCAGGGGACTTACGACCAGCTGCTCGACAGCAGCCCGAGCTTTCGGCAAATGGCGCACGCGGCGGGATAGCGGACATATCGAAGGGCGCAACAAACACATGTTCAATGACAAGTCGATTTTGATCACCGGCGGCACCGGCTCCTTCGGCAAACGCTATGTCAGGACGATCCTGCAACGCTATGCGCCGAAGAAGCTCATCGTCTATTCGCGCGATGAGCTGAAGCAATTCGAGATGCAGGAGGAGTTCAATCAGCCCTGCATGCGCTATTTCATCGGTGATGTCCGTGACCGTGATCGCCTCGTGCAGGCGATGAATGGCGTGGACTACGTCATTCATGCCGCGGCGCTGAAGCAGGTGCCGGCCTCCGAGTACAACCCGATGGAGTGCATCAAAACCAATATCCACGGAGCCGAGAACGTCATTCACGCCGCGCTGACGAACAACGTCGAGCGGGTCATTGCGCTCTCCACCGATAAGGCGGCGAGCCCGATCAACCTGTACGGCGCTACCAAGCTCGTGTCCGACAAGTTGTTCGTTGCAGCCAATAACATCGCCGGCCGGCATCCAACCCGGTTCGCAGCGGTCCGCTACGGCAATGTCGTCGGTTCGCGCGGTTCGGTCGTGCCGTTCTTCCAGAAGCGCATTGCGGAGGGTGCGGCCTTTTTGCCGATTACCGACCCGCGGATGACTCGCTTCTGGATCACGCTGCAGCAGGGTGTCGACTTCGTACTCAAGAACTTTCAGCGCATGCATGGCGGTGAGATCTTCGTGCCGAAGATTCCGTCGGTGAGTGTGGTCGATCTGGCCAAGGCGATGGCGCCGGACATTCCGCACAAGATCGTCGGCATCCGGCCCGGCGAGAAGCTGCATGAAGTCATGTGCCCGGCCGACGATTCGCATTTGACCCTGGAGTTTTCGGACCACTACGTGATCAAGCCGACCATCCAGTTCGTCGGTGAGATCGACTTCAAGGTCAACCACACCGGCGAGACCGGCACACCGGTTCCGGCGGGCTTCGAATTTCACTCCGGCAAGAACTCCCGCTTCCTGAGTGTCGAGGAAATCTGCGAGTTCAATCGCCAGGCGCTGCAATGATTCCTTACGGCCGTCAGGACATCAGGGACGAGGATATCGGCGCGGTTGTCGAGGTGCTGCGCTCGGACTGGCTGACTCAAGGGCCCACCGTGCCGCGGTTTGAGGCGGCGATAGCTGCTCATTGTGGGGCTGCGCAAGCGGTGGCCGTTTGCAGTGCCACGGCGGCGCTGCACATCGCCTGTCTGGCCTTGGATCTCGGGCATGGCGACGTGCTTTGGACGGTACCCAACACCTTCGTTGCCTCTGCCAATTGTGCGCTCTACTGCGGGGCGAGGGTCGACTTCGTCGATATCGACCCGCGCACGTACAACATGAGTGTGGAGGCACTCCGCGAGAAATTGGTGCGCGCCGAGCGGGCGGGATGTTTGCCGAAGGTCGTGATACCGGTGCATTTCGCCGGCCAGTCCTGTGATATGCGGGCTATTCGTGCGCTTGCCGAGCACTATGGCTTTCGAATCATTGAGGATGCCTCGCACGCGGTTGGCGGGTCCTATCTCAATGCAGCGGTCGGTAATTGTCAGTACAGCGATATCGCGGTATTCAGCTTCCATCCGGTCAAGATCATCACCACTGCCGAAGGCGGCATGGCGCTTACGAACGATGCGGAGCTTGCGGAGCGACTGCGGGTGCTGCGCACTCACGGTATCACTCGCGATGTGGCGAGGATGCGCGAGCCTTCGCAGGATCCGTGGTATTACGAACAGGTCGATCTCGGTTTCAACTATCGGATGACGGACGTTCAAGCCGCACTAGGCGTGAGCCAGAGCAGTCGTCTCCGGGAATACATCACGCGTCGGCGCTCGATCGCCCGCATCTATGACGAGGCGCTGCAACCGCTGCCGCTGATTCTTCCGTTCCAGCATCCCGATGCGGAGTCGGCTTTTCATCTCTATGTCATTCAAATCGACCCGTCCCGGGCGGCGTTGGACCGGCGCAGCGTTTTCAACGTGCTGCGCGCTGCAGGCATCGGGGTGAACGTACATTACATTCCCGTGCACACCCAGCCGCATTACCGCACGCTTGGGTTCGCTCCGGGACAATATCCGGTAGCGGAGCGCTACTATGCGAACGCACTCAGTTTGCCGATGTTTGCAACACTGAGCGACTCGCAACAAAATTTCGTCATCAGCAGTCTGCGCAAGGCGCTGGGCTGAAGCGGCCATGGCCGACAAAGTCATCTGTATCATTCAGTGTCGCATGAGCTCTTCGCGTCTGCCGCGCAAGGCTATGTTGGACCTGTGCGGCAAGCCGCTGCTGCTGCGTGTGATCGAGCGGTGCCGCGCCGCGACGCGTATCGATGATGTGATTGTGGCGACCTCGACCGAGGAGGAGGATGGCCTCATCGAACTCGTCTGTGGGCACTATGGGGTGCACTGTTTTCGCGGCAGCCTGTCCGATGTGCGCAGCCGCTATATCGAGCTCGCCAGACGGTTTCACGCCGATGTGGTCGTGCGCGTCACAGCGGACAACCCATTGACGGAGCCGCGCTACATCGATCTGTTGGTGGACGAGGCGCGGCGCGATCCGACGATGGCCTACGCCATCATGAACAGGAAGATGATCCCGCTCGGCAGCGGCTCCGAGGTGTTTCGCGCGAACGCACTGTTCGAATCGGCGCAGCGCTTTGGCGAAGTGGGCGACCTGGAGCATGTGACTCCGTCGATCATGAAGATGTTCCCGACGCGCGAGCTCGAGCCTCCGGAAGAGCTGCGGCTCGAAGGGGACTCGGTCGGAATCGATACCTTCAGTGACTATCTCAAGGCCTGGCGGACCTATCTGCGGTTCGGTGATGATCCCGACATCCTGAAGCACTACATCCGGGACAAAAAAACGGGGGCACCGTGAGCGGCGAGGGCAGAGCGCGCCAGTTGTGTCTGGGCACCGCACAGCTGGGTATGAAATATGGGATTGCGAATCGCCTCGGACAGCCCTCTGTGGCGGATGCCATCCGTATTCTGACTCACGCCATCGCCTCAGGAGTGACGAGCCTGGATACGGCGCGGGCGTATGGCGAGTCGGAGAGGGTGATCGGCCAGGCACTCAAGCAGGTCGGGACCGACAAGGTCACCGTGCTTACCAAGCTTGGAGCGCTCGAGCATTTGACAGGCGAAGTGAGCGATGCAGTGCTCTATCGCGAAATCGACGCAAGTATTGACGCCTCGTGTCATGCTCTCGGCCTGAAATCACTGCATACGGTAATGCTGCACCGCTGTGCGCATCTGCGCGCATATGACGGGCGTATCTGGCGGCGCCTGCAGCAACACAAAGCCGCGGGAGTCATCGGGCGCCTCGGAGTCTCTGTCTACGACCCGACTGAGGCGTTGGTGGCTTTTGCGACTGAAGGTATCGAGCACATCCAGCTGCCATTCAACATCCTCGACTGGCGTTGGGTTGCCGCGGGCGTTCCGGCCGCCCGTTTGCGCAGGCCGCAAGTCCTGGTGCATGTGCGCAGCGTATTTCTGCAAGGCCTGTTGGTCACCTCTCCCTCTGCATGGCCCGCGCTGGAGGGTGTCGACTCGCAGGCAATCGTGGCCGAGCTGGAAGCTTGCGCTCAGTCGCTGGGCCTCGCCAGCCGCGCCGAATTGTGCATGGCGTTCGCGCTGTCGCAGGGTTGGGTGGATCAGGTGGTGATCGGGGTCGAGTCGCTGCCGCAGTTGCAGGAAAATCTGCGCCTGGCCGACCGCAGCCGGTTGTCGGATGCGGACTGTATGGCAGTCTGCAGCCGGTTACCGCGAGTACCGCTGCCGTTGCTCAACCCGTCACTGTGGTCACGGTGCGCCCAGGTGCGATCATGACTACGTCAGCTGACAGTTGCGGGGTCCAACAATTCGCGCTGCGAGGCGATACCGCGCTCATTACCGGTGCGACCGGGCACCTTGGCCGGGAAATAGCGACCACGCTGGCGGCTGCCGGCGCCCACGTGCTGCTGAATTCGCGCAGTGCACAGCACGCCGAAGAGCTTGCAGCGGCCTTGCGTGGCAAAGGACTCCAGGCCACCGCCGCGCCATTTGACGTCGCAGACGCGGGTGCGATTGCGGCGGCCGTTGCGCAACTGCGCGAGCGGTTCGAGCGCATCGACGTCCTGGTAAACAACGCCTACACCGGGCGCCCTGCGACGATCGAAACCTCCCACTTCGAAGATTTCCAGAATGCGTTCGCGGTCGCGGTCGCCGGCCCGTTTACGCTGCTGAAGGAGTTGTTGCCCCTGTTGGATGCTTCGGGGGCCTGCCGTAGAGGGGGTGCCTCGGTCATCAACATTGCGTCCATGTATGGTCATGTCAGCCCGGACCCCGCGATCTACGGGTCTTCAGGGCAGAACAGCGCAGCTTTTTACGGGGCGGCGAAGGGGGGGCTGATCCAGCTCGGACGCTACCTGGCGGTACACCTGGCTCCCCGCAATATCCGGGTCAACACGATTTCGCCGGGACCCTTTCCCACTCCGGCCACCGTGGCAAAGTCTCCGCAGTTCATAGCGAAGTTACAGCAGAAGAATCCCCTTGGACGCATCGGAGAGGCGGGTGAGCTCGGCGGCCCGGTCCTGTTCCTGGCATCGGCAGCTTCGGCATACGTGACGGGTGTGAACCTCCCGGTCGACGGCGGCTGGACCTGTTGGTGAGGAGTGCATTCTTGAGCGGTAGCCGCCGTGTTTATGCATTTCGCGCCGATGCCTCTTTGCATGCCGGCACCGGGCACGTCATGCGCTGTCTTACTCTGGCGGATGCGTTACGGGCGACCGGAGCCGAATGTCGTTTCATCTGCCGTGCGCATCCGGGTCACTTGGCCTGGTTGATTCGCGAGCGCGGTTACGAGGTGGACCTGCTGCCGCAAACACTCTCGAGTGACTCTCAGGACTACGACGATCGACTGGGAAGTGATTGGGCTACTGACGCTCGTGAGACGGGTGCGATAACAGCCCGCGGCAAACCGGATTGGCTGGTTGTCGATCACTACGCGATTGATTCGCGCTGGGAAGGGCAGCTGCGCTCGACGGCCCACAAAATTCTGGTCGTCGAGGACCTTGCAACACGCGTGCACGACTGTGACGCGCTCCTCGACCAGACCTTCGGGCGAGTCAGTGAGGACTACCGCGATCGTTTGCCGGCAAGTTGCACCGTGCTTGCCGGATCCCGCTACGCGCTGTTGCGGCCGCAGTTCGCGGCGCTACGCGCATCTGCCTTGGAGCGGAGGCAGACGGCGCGTTTGCGCCAAATCCTCATCAGCATGGGAGGATTCGATCAGGCAAACGTCACCCTGCGGGTGCTCGAGTCGCTGCGGGCGCTCCCCCTGCCTGGCGAATGCGGTGTGACGGTAGTGTTGCGAAACGATGCCCCATGGCTGAGCCAAGTGCAGAAATTTGCGTGCGACATGCCTTGGCCGACGCAGGTGCTGGTAGATGTGGCTGATATGGCGACCCTCATGGCGAATGCCGATTTCGGCATCGGAGCAGCGGGTAGCACCTCTTGGGAGCGCTGTGCCCTGGGGCTGCCGTCATTCCTCGTCATCACCGCCGACAATCAGCGTGATGTAGCAGCTGCTTTGGGTCGCGCGGGTGCGGCATATGTAGCGGCAGAAGTCGCCGATATTCCCCGCGCACTGTCGGGAGCGACACGTGAGCTGCTATCGGCCCCAGGAGCGTTCTTGCGGATGAGCGAGGCGGCGAGTCAAGTGACCGACGGCAAGGGCGTGAGTAGAGTCCTGCAGCACCTCGATCCGGAGGCGGTGGTCGAATGACCCAAGCGAGCGGAGTCGTGCGCCCGATGACGGAGGCGGACTTGGCGATGGTGCTGTCGTGGCGCAATCACGCCGAAGTCCGTCGCTACATGTTCTCGCAACATGAAATCGGGATGGAGGAGCACCGCCGTTGGTTTGCCAAGGCGTGCGTCGACCCCAATCGCCGGCTGCTCATCTTCGAGCAGGGCAGGGAGGCGTTGGGGTACGTCAGTTTTCAGCGCTTACATGCCGGACCGGTAGTCGATTGGGGTTTCTATGTCTCTGCGGATGCACCGCGAGGGACCGGAAGTGCGCTGGGCAACGCAGCATTGGCGCACGCCTTCGATCACGAGCGATTCCACAAAGTCTGCGGACAGGCCTTTGAAGGCAACACCCGATCGATCCAGTTGCATTTGCGCCTCGGGTTCGTGCAGGAAGGTATGTTGAGGGAGCAGTACTTTGACGGGGCGGCGTTTCACTCTGTTGCCTGTTTCGGTCTGCTGCAGCGAGAGTGGCAGCTTGCGGCTGCGACCAGGAGAAGCCATGGGGGTTGATGCGAGCATTGTCATCGACGGCCGGCGTATCGGCGGCGATCAGCCTCCCTACATCATTGCGGAGGTTTCTGCGAATCACAACGGCAGGCTTGAGACGGCTTTGCAGCTCATCGAGGCCGCCAAGCGTGCCGGTGCCGATGCCGTCAAATTGCAGACCTACCGTCCGGACACCATCACTATCGACTGCGACGGGCCGGATTTTCAGATCAAGGGGGGCTTGTGGGACGGCAGAACCCTCTACGATCTTTATGAGCAAGCGCACACGCCGTGGGAATGGCACGCGCCGTTGTTTGCGCACGCGCGCAAGCTCGGCATTACCATATTCAGCTCGCCCTTCGATACCACGGCAGTCGATCTACTGCGCTCTCTCGATGCCCCGGCCTACAAAATCGCTTCTTTCGAGGCGATCGACCTCCCCCTAATCCGCTACGTCGCGGCGACCGGCAAGCCGCTGATCATCTCCACGGGCATGGCGAACGAGGAGGAGGTCCGGGAAGCCGTCGAGACCGCGCGCGCGGGCGGCTGCACCCAACTCGCAATCTTGCGTTGCGTCAGCGGTTATCCGGCACCCGCGGCTGATTACAACCTGCGCACCATTCCTGACATGATCGCGCGGTTCGGCGTGCTCACCGGACTTTCCGATCACACTCTGGATAACACCACTGCGGTAGCGAGTGTCGCCCTCGGTGCGAGCCTGATCGAGAAGCACTTTACTCTCGACAGAGCCGGCGGCGGTCCTGACGACTCCTTCTCACTCGAGCCGCAGGACCTCGAGCAACTGTGTCGAAGCACCAGAACGGCGTGGGATGCTCTTGGCCGGGTAAAGTATGAACTTGGGGAAAGTGAGCGGCCGAATGTCAAGTTCCGCCGCTCGCTGTATTTCATCAAGGATCTCAAGGCCGGCGAAGTCATTACCGCCGCGGCGGTGCGCAGTATCCGCCCCGGTTACGGCCTGGCCCCCAAATATATTGGGGACGTCATCGGCAAGCTCGCGCGAGCTGACATCCGGCGCGGGACTGCGGTGAGTGCCGAGCTCCTTGTCAATCCTGCGCAAGAGCGTCGCTAGTGGCGGACCGCGAGCTCAACCCGGCAGGACTCTACGACGATGAGTACTTTGCCAAGCGGCAATTGAACGATCCGAAGCGGCTGCGATCATTCGATCACGAGAAAGCGCTGTTGCAGCGCTATGTCGATTCTACGGGGGTCGTGTGCGATGTCGGTTGTTCGACCGGCGAGTTCCTGGAGTACATTAACTGGCAGGGGCCTCGTTACGGGATGGAGGTCAACGAGTGCGCCCGGGCGGTGGCACAGCGTCATCGCGTCGGCTTCGAAAAAAGCATTCTCACCGAGGAGCGTTTCTTCGATGCGGTGATTTTTCGGGGGACCATTCAGCATCTGCCACAGCCTTTTTTGTACATTGAAAGAGCATTCACGGCGTTGAAGCCGGGTGGCGTCGCGGCTTTTCTGGCCACGCCCAATGCCAATTGCCTGGTCTACAAGTTGTTTAACGACCTGCCGGCCCTCGATCCGCGCTATAACTTTTACGTGCCTTCGGACCTGACGCTGGCTGCGAATCTGCGCAACGTCGGTTTTCAAGTTGTCGCCCTCGAGTATCCCTACCTGGCCTCACCGTACGCGAGTCCGGTATACGACCATCTGCGGCTGCTGGTCCGGCTGGTATCGCGACGCAAGCTGCGGTTTGCTTTCTGGCGAAACATGATGAACCTGATCGCGATAAAACCATGAGCAATGACGGCGCGGATGTTGGCAAATCCATGTACGGTTGGGCGACCGACCTGTTTCCGATATGCCGCAGCATTACGGGTAACGGCGTCCGTGCGACGCTTGCCTATCTGGGCGCGCGCGTGTCCGGCCTTACCGTGCATGAGGTGCCGACCGGCACTGCGGCTTTCGATTGGGTGGTTCCGCAGGAGTGGAATATCGCCGCCGGGTGGATTGAGGATGATGCGGGCTGCCGGATCGTCGACTTCAACAACAGCAACCTGCATGTAATGGGCTATTCGGAGCCCACCGACGGCTGGCTCACGTTGGAAGAGCTGCAAAATCATCTGTTCTCGCTGCCTGAGCAGCCCGACGCCATACCCTACATCACCTCGTACTATCGCCGGCGCTGGGGCTTTTGCATAGCGCACAACCAGCGGGTCAAGCTCCAGCCGGGCCGATACCACGCGCGCATCGACTCGACTCTCACGCCGGGCTCGCTTACTTACGGCGAGCTCGTCATTCCAGGTGAGTCGGACCAGGAAGTGTTCATTTCCACGTACGTCTGCCATCCCTCCATGGGGAACAACGAGCTCTCCGGTCCGGTGGTGACGTTGGCGTTGGCGCGCTGGCTGCAGTCGTTGCCCCGGCATCGCTTCACCTACCGTATCGTGTTCATCCCGGAGACGATCGGCTCGATCGTCTATTTGAGCCGCAACCTGCACCATCTGCAGCATCACGTGGTGGCCGGTTTCAACATCACCTGCGTCGGCGATGACCGGTGTTATTCCTATCTGGCCTCGCGCAACGGTCGGACATTGGCGGACAAGGTGGCCTTGCACGTGCTCGGGCACACCGATCCGGCCTTTCACAAGTACTCCTTTCTCGAGAGAGGCAGCGACGAAAGGCAGTATTGCGCGCCGGGCGTGGATCTGCCGGTAGCGACCATGATGCGCAGCAAGTACAACGAGTATCCGGAGTATCACACCTCACTGGATGACCTTAGTGTCATCAGCCCTGTGGGCCTGGAGGGTGCCTATCAAGCCCATCGCCGGGCGTTCAGCGCGTTGGAGTTGAACGGGCGCTTTCGCGTCACGGTGCTCGGGGAGCCGAACCTGGGTAAGCGCGGGCTGTATCCGACGACCAGCACTAAGGACACCAAGGCTCGCACGCGCACGCTTATGAATCTCCTCGCCTATTGCGATGGCGAGGCGTCCCTGCTGGATATTGCCGAGGTCATCGGCGTCCCGGTATGGGAATTGGTGCCGCTGGTGCGCGAGCTGGTAGCACAGGGGGTATTGGTAGATTGCGATGACCTGTTGAGATTTGCGCAATGAGTATCCTGGATCGAATCTGGGGCAAGCTCGGGCGCTACGCGGGCCGTCACGCCGGCGAGGAGTGCTACGTCTTCGGCGATGGTCCGTCCGTCAAGTGGTTCGATTTTGCGCATTTCGCCGATAAGCCGGCCATCTGCTGCAACATGCTGCCGTTTCACAACGACTTCGAGAAGCTCGATGTCCGGTACTGTACGCTGACCACGCCGCGGTACTTCGCGCCGCGCTTCCTGCGACACCGAGACTACCTGATCGACGGGCAGGCGATCTCCGCAGAGTACCGCAACTTTGTCGCGGCTCACCGTCAGGTTGAGTTTCTCTTTCATGTGACGAACTTCCCGTTCATCCGCGGCCCCAATGTCAACTTTGCCCTGCAACACCTGCCCAGCGCCGCCGGGCCGCTCGCCGCGCGCTTGAACCGCCAGAACGTCTTCAGCGGCGCGTTCTTCGCAGCACTGAGCCTGGCCTACTTTCTCGGCTTTGCGCGCGTCTATCTCGTGGGCTTCGACGCCTGGACCATACAACCCTCGCGCAATCTGCACTGGTATGAGTTGGGAGAGGGAGAGTTGTTTGAGGCAACCAACTTCGCCCCGGACTTTCTGCAGGTGCTCAAGGAGGCAATGGAGATCTGCACCATCTCGATCGACGGTGACTCCAGGAACGTCACCAACATCCACTATGCCGACTTCACCGGGCGGCCGCCCCGGTTCCGGGAGAATCATGAGCTGGTGAGCGAGCGTTTTCTCAAGGTCCTGGCGACCTATCCGAAATACCGGATATTCCCGAAATGAACGACCCCGCGATGAAGGTCATCTATTCGTTCAACAAAACCGGTTTCGAGCTGGATTACTGGAGCCGCGAGATCGCGGCGGCCTCCAATGCGCGTTGCGCCTTCATCCCGTTCAATCATGGCCGCTATCTCGACCCGTATCTCTACGTGCGCGCGCAACTGCTGGATAATTTGTACTTCAAGCAGCATCCGGGGCTCGAGCGCATGTATGCCGAGCTGCAGAAGCTGCTCGCCGCGACCGGCGCCGAGGTGCTCCTGGTCGACAACTACTTTCCCTATCATCCGGAGTTCCTGCGCGGTCTGAAAGTTTACAAAGTGCTGCGCACGACCGACGGTCCGCTGGCAGCCTACGATCGCGACTTTGCATTCGTGCACGCCTACGACCATGTGTTGCACCACAGTCCTGCCTATAGCAGGGACATGGGGATGGCCGAAAAGCTGCGTTACGTAGGCGCAAAACGCGTGGATTTCCTGCCGCTTGGATCGTTCGACGCGCTCTGTGATCCCGCCAAGACCACGGCCGACATTATGGCTCATCAGCGTGATATCGACGTGGTGTTCGTGGGTGCGCTGCATGTGAACAAGATGCCGCTGCTCGCCAAGGTAAAAAAGGCCCTCGGCAAACGTATGCGGCTGTATGGCATGGCGTCGCTGAAGAAAAACGGATACTTCAACCTGCGCTACGGATTCCCGGGTTGGATCCGGGAGCTGCCGTTTAGCGGTTATATCCCTTTGTACCAGCGGGCGAAAATAGGTATCAACGTCCACAATCGCGGTGACTATACCGTCGGCGGCTACCGGTTATTCGACCTGCCGGCGAACGGCGTCATGCAGATCTCGGATGGGGGCGCCCACCTTGGGTCCTTCTTCTCGGTAGGTGAGGAGGTCGAGTCGTACGCCGGTGCTGATGAGCTGATCGATAAGGTGAAGTATTACCTCGAGCACGACGCGGAGCGCGAGCGGATCGCGCTGCGCGGTTTTGAGCGGGTCCGGCGTGACTACAAGATCGGCGCCCTGCTACAGAAGGCGGCCGGATATATTGACCTCGCCAGAAATCGCACTACCGGTTGAGGCGCGCAAGCATCATGGTTCGACGGTCATGTTGATACGTAAGAGCGTGCTTCTGTCCGGCTTCGCATGGCTCATATGGCTGTGCGTTGCCGTGGCCTTTATGATGGATTCCGCCTCGGCCCTGGTTCCGGCCGCAGCGGTTGTCGCGGAGTTGGTCAGCGCGGTATTGATCTTCCGCGAGCCGCTGCTCGGCCTGTACTTGCTGCCGCTGCCGCTGCTGCTCGGGCCGGTCGTGTCATTGCCGATCTCCGGCGTCGGTAATGTCACCGCCGGCGATCTGTATGCCGTGCTGCTCGTTTTCCGTACGTTGGTGTTGCGTTGGGACCGGCTGAATTTTTCATTGCCGCGCTATCTGTGGGTGCCGGTGCTGCTGCTCGTGTGCAGCACGGCTTTTTCCGCTGATGTCGGCGCATCCCTGGCCGGACTCAGCAAGATTCTGGAGTTTGCGTTGCTGGTCGCCGCCTCGGTGTCCATGGCGCGCCGTCCGCGGGACTGGCGCAACATGTTCACGGCGTGGGTCGCCAGTACCACTCTCGGCTCGGTCATGGTGTTGTGGTTTCTGTATCACGGTCAGCCGCTGTTCCTGCTGAACTGGGCGGGTGGCTTGGACGAGGGCCGTGTGGTGGATATCGACTCGCCGGGCGAGTTGTTCCGCCCCGCTTTCTTCTACGCCAATTTCTTCATTCCCATGGGTTTGAGCCTGGTCTACGCCTTGCTGGTGATTTTGCGCAAGCTCGAGCGCAACCCGTTGCGCAATATCCTGTTCGGATTGTCCATCCCGATAAATGCCATCGCTCTGGTGCTCAACAACACCCGCTCGATGTTGTTTCCGGTCATTGCGGTCGCAGCACTGGCGCTTGGCTGGTACACCGTGCGCGCGGTTTCCAAGGCCGGGACGAAACTGCTGCCGGCGATCGTTACGCTGATCGTGGTGGGTGGCGGCGTTTATGTGGTTTCCGACCTGCTCATCACCGAGCAACAAGTAGTCGCGTTGCTGGATAGGAGCGCGGACTCCTCTCCCGTTGATGCCCGCTTGAGCGTCTGGACGTCGGTCCTCGGCAAGCTCGGCGACACGCCGGCACGTTTTTTCCTCGTGGGTTGGGGACCTCAGGCAACCGCTCGCCAGGGAGGCGCGGGGATGCAGCGCCTGCTGACAGGGTCGGAAGGTAACGCCGAAGGTGCGTTCGACTCCACTATCGTTGGGTTTCTCGTCGAATACGGCATGATCTTCACGCTGCTGGTGTTCAGTTACATCGCCATCTGGCACCTTCGCGTGTGGAGTCGATGGCGACAAACAGGAGATACGACGACCCTGATCGTACTTTCAATGGGGATCGTTCTGGTGCTGACCCACCTTCTGCAGCAATTCGGCGTGTCGCCGCCTGCATTGATGGCGATGCAGATATTCTCGATGAGCCCGCGCAGCGACATGGCAGTTTGAGCGGCCGCGAGCAGATGCAGGCAGTGACGACCATATTGCATTTGATCCCGACCTTGTCCGGCGGAGGAGCAGAGCGGCAGCTTGCCATGCTCGCTGTGGAGCAGGCGAAGCGCGGCTTGAAGGTGCACGTTGGGGTGCGGCGAGGCGGCATGTACGAAGAGCCGTTGCGGGCGCACGGCGTCACCGTGCGACTGTTGGGCGATTGCCGCGGGCTCAACCCGATTCTGCTGGTGAGGATCAAAGCCTGGCTGGAGGAAGTCAGGCCGGATGTCGTCCAGACCTGGTTGCCGCAAATGGACATTCTGGGCGGCGTCGCCTCACTGTGGCGTTCGGTCCCGTGGGTCCTGTCGGAGCGCGCCTCCGCGCCAGCCTTCCGCAGGTCGAGCGGCGCCACGTGGATACGTCGCGCGCTGGGCCGGTATGCGGCGGCCGTCATCGCAAATTCGCGGGCCGGCGCGGAGTATTGGCGCAACACGCATCCGCTCGAGTCGCGCGTGACCATTGTGTCGAACGCCGTGGACACGGATGCAATCCATGCCGCAGTACCGTTACAGAGTAGTCCGGACCGCCGCAAGCTCCTGTTGGTCGTCGGTCGATTGGATCACCAGAAGGCGGTGGACGTGGTTCTGCGGGCGATTGCGTTGCTGCCGGACGATGGCGACCTGCGAGTGCTCGTGCTGGGCGACGGACCGTTACGTGCGCAACTGGCTCAGCTGGTGGAAGCGCAACAATTGCGCTCGCGGGTGCAGATGTGGCCCTTTCAGAAGGACTGGTGGGGATTGTTGAAAGCCGCCGATCTTCTGGTCAGCATGAGTCGCTATGAGGGCCACCCCAATGTGGTCCTCGAAGCCATGGCGGCCGGTTGTCCGTTGGTCGTGAGCGATATTCCGGAGCACCGCGAATTTCTGAGCGAGCAATCGGCCTTATTGGTGCCACCGGAGGACTCTGCGGCTCTTGCTGCAGCCATCGCGGCGGCGCTCGCGGATCCGCCGTCCTGCCACGCGCGTGCGCGCAGCGCCGCCGATCGGGTAAGCGGATTGACTATTCAAGCGGCGGCAGATGCCTACCAGCTGATCTATGGTCAGGCGACGTCCGAAAGGCTCAACTAATGTGCGGTATTGTTGGAATTGCATCCCGCGACTGCGTGCCGGAGCGGGGTTTCCTGAAGCTGGCGAGCGATGCAATAGCGCATCGGGGACCTGATGATGCCGGCGAGTGGTGGTCGGATGATTCTCGAGTGGGACTCGCGCACCGCCGCCTGGCGATCGTCGATCTATCCTCTGCAGGTCACCAGCCGATGCGCGACCCGCTGGGCGGGACGACGATCGTCTTCAACGGGGAAATTTATAACTTCCTGGACCTGCAGCGGCAGTTGGCCGAGCTCGGACATACATTCCGCTCTCACAGCGATACCGAGGTGATTCTTGCAGCCTATCGTCAGTGGGGTGTGGAGTGTCTCGCGCGGCTGAATGGAATGTTCGCTTTCGCGATCTACGATGAAGCACGCCAGCGTCTGTTTCTCGCGCGGGATCGTGCTGGAGAAAAACCGCTCTTCTATGCGGTTCGCAACGGCGCGCTAGTGTTCGCTTCCGAGCTCAAGGCGCTCATGGAAACTCCGGCATTCCCGCGACGCATCGATCCGGAGGCCCTCGATCTGTATCTGGCCATCGGCTACGTGCCGGGCGAAAACTGCATCCTGCAGGATGCCCGGAAGTTGCCTGCCGCACATGCGTTGCTGTTCGATCTTGGCGCGGGCAGTGCGCGGTGCTGGCGCTACTGGCAGCTGCCCGACCCGCCTACAGCGCAGACCGCCGGCGCAAGTGACCAGGACTTGTTGCAGAGCTTCGAAACACTCCTCGAGGATGCGGTGCGCCGGCAGATGCAGGCGGATGTGCCCGTCGGGGTGTTGTTGAGCGGCGGGGTGGACTCGAGCCTGATCACCGCAATGGCGGTGCGCGCTTCCAGCCAGGTCAACACCTTCACGGTCGGCTTTTCCGACTTTGCCAACTATGATGAGTCCCCGCATGCGCGCTTGATAGCCCGACACTTTGGCACCCGGCACCTGGAGCTCAAAGCCGATCACATCGAGCCGGAGCTGCTCGCACGGCTCGCGCGGCAGTACGATGAGCCGATGTTGGATTCGTCCATGCTACCGACGTTTCTGGTCAGTCAATTGGTGCGTCAGCACTGCACCGTCGCCCTGGGCGGCGATGGCGGCGATGAGCTCTTTGGCGGCTACATTCATCATGGCAGGCTGCTGTGGACGCAGGAGAGGTTCGGACGGTTACCGACGAGCTTGCGGCGTGCGGCTGCGTCCCTGGCACGCGTAGTATTGCCGACCGGGTTCAGAGGGAGAAACTGGCTGCAGTCCCTCGCGTGCGATTTCAACCGCAGTCTGCCCTTGATTGCGGCCTACTTCGATGGCAAGGAGCGGCAGCAGCTCATGCAGGGATCTGCGCCGCGACCCTGGCCGCTGGTGGCCGAAAGTGTCTGGCGTGCGCGTATTCCTGCAGTCGAAGATCTCCTGCAGCGAGTGACCCGGCTCGAGTTTGCGACCTACATGGCCGATGACATCCTGGTGAAGGTGGATCGCGCGAGCATGCTGAACTCCCTGGAAGTGCGGGCGCCGCTGCTGGATCACCGCATGATCGAGTTCGCTTTTGGTCAGGTACCCTCGCGCCTCAAGGCCACGCCTCACGAGAAGAAGATCCTGCTGAAGCGCCTGGCAACCAAAGTGTTGCCGCCGGAGTTCGATCGGCAGAGGAAGCAGGGCTTCTCGATCCCGCTCGCAGCGTGGCTCAAGGCCGGTCCCTGGCGCAGCTATTTTCGCGATGTACTCCTTGACCAGCGCTGCATGTTCGACCGCAAGAGCGTCGCACAGTTGTTTCTTGGCCAGGATCGCGGGCGGCACAACCAGGAGCGGCTGTTTGGGCTGGTACAATTCGAGCTGTGGCGTCGGGAATATGGAGCGACATTGTGATAGATCTTCGGCAGGCAGGGTTGCAATACTTCTGCTGTCCCAAATGCGGCCAGTCCTTGGCTTTTCAGGAGAGCGGCGCGGTTTTGAGCTGCCGCGGCTGTGACGCCGAGTTTCCCATCCACGCAGGTCTGCCGCGGTTCGTGCCCGCCCGCAACTATGCCGAGTCGTTCGGATTCCAGTGGAATCGCCACGCCCGGACACAGCTCGACAGCCATACCGGCTTGCCCATATCGGAGCTGCGGGTCAAGGCCGCCACCGGCTGGACGCGCTCGCTCCAGGGCGAGGTCATTCTTGAGGCCGGCAGCGGGGCAGGGCGTTTTACCGAAATTCTGGTCAAGACCGGCGCCACCGTGTTGTCATTCGACTACTCGGTCGCCGCCGACGCAAATGCGCGCAACAACGGCGCCGCCCCCAATCTGCTGTTGTTTCAGGGCGACATTTTCGCGATCCCCTGCCCGCCAAAGTCCTTCGATCGGGTCTTCTGCCTGGGAGTGATACAACATACGCCGAACCCCGAACGCGCCTTCCGTTCGTTGGCTTCGCGGGTGAAGCCCGGGGGGCAGCTGGTCATCGATGTGTATGCGAAATCGGTCCTGGCCATGTTGCACTCGCGTTTCCTGTTGCGCCCGTTTACGAAGCGGATGAAGAAAGAGCGGCTCTACGAGCTGGTCGCGCGCTGGACCCCGCCGCTGATCGGGCCAGCGGCTGCGCTGCGTAAACTGTTCGGTCGCGCGGGCGCGCGCCTGGTGCCGATTTCCGAGTTTTCGCATCTGGGCCTGGCGCCGGAAATCAATCGTGAATGGGCGGTGCTGGATACGTTCGACATGCTTTCGCCCGAATTTGACTATCCCCAATCAATGGCCACCGTGCGGTCCTGGTTCGAGTCCGAGGGATTCCGGAATGTCGAAGTATTTCGCGGCGCGAACGGTGTTGTAGCGCGCGGTATCGCACCTTAGCCTCGCCCGATGCGCGTAGGTATTGATGCATCCAATCTCCGCGACGGCGGCAGCACGTCTCATCTGGTCGAGGTGTTGCGGGCGGCGGAGCCCACCGAGTCCGATATCGACGAGGTTGTGGTGTGGGCCGGCTCGGCAGTGCTCGGGCGGCTCGATGAGCGTCCGTGGCTGAGGAAATCGGCGCAACCGCTACTGGAGCAGGCGGCGAATCCTTACGCGGACAAGCGGCACGTGCACCGCCTCTATTGGCAGCGGTTCAAGCTACGCACCCTGGCTGAGGAGGCCGGTTGTGATCTGCTGTTCGTTCCCGGGGGGATGGATAACAGCGGGTTTCGCCCCTTCGTGACCATGAGTCGCAACATGTTGCCGTTCGAGCCTGAGGAGGCGGCGCGCTACGGTTGGTCTGTGCCGCGGTTGCGGTTGCTGCTCCTGCGAGGTCTGCAGATGCGATCGTTTCGCAACGCTGATGGCCTCATATTTCTGACAGAATACGCCCGCACCACGGTTTCGCGCTCGGCGAGGGCCACGTACCCGAACACTGTCGTAATACCCCATGGTGTCAGCGACAGGTTCCTTCTGGCCCCACGCCCGCAACTCGAGTTGAGTGAGTACTCCACGGCCCGTCCTTTCCGCGTCCTCTATGTGTCGACCGTGGATCTCTACAAGCACCAATGGCATGTGGTGGAGGCGGTCGCGCGGCTGCGGGCGCGCGGCCTGCCGGTGTCACTCGACCTCGTCGGGCCCGCCTATCCTGCCGGCATGCGTAAGCTGGCGCCGCACCTCGAGGGACGGCCGGAGCTCGCGGAATTCATCCACTATCGTGGCGCGGTGCCGTATGAAGCGCTGCATTCCATGTATGAGCGCGCGGACCTGAAAGTGTTTGCATCGAGCTGCGAAAACATGCCGAATATTCTGCTCGAAGCAATGATGGCCGGCCTGCCCATCGCCTGCTCACGCAAGGGGCCTATGCCGGAGGTGCTCGGAGAGGCCGGCGCATATTTCGATCCTGACAGACCAGACGAGATCGCCCAAGCGATCGAAACATTGGCGCGCTCTCGCGAAACGCGTGCGAAATATGCAGCAGAGGCGTTCGAAAGAGCCCGTGCATACACGTGGCGGCGCTGCGCCGGCCGTACCTTCGCATTCCTTGCAGAGACGGCGCGGGGCTATCGGGCGCAGGGTCAATAGGAGTGGTCATGCGCGCCAACAGCCTGACAGCCGCACGTAAACTCTTGCGTTTCATGGCGATCTACGGCCCGGGGCGGAGCCTCATCAAAGCCGCAGGCCGGCTGAGGGTCGACTTGCCGGACCTCGCGTGGCGGCGCTCCGCGCGTGACATCGGGGTGATCGGTTGCGGCCAGTTTGCCTACGCCACCATTGCGTATTTTCTGCAGCGGGCCTTTGGCCGCCGTATTGCAACGTGTTATGACATCGACCCGCGCGCCAGTCAGACCTTTGGACGCGCAATGCGGGTTCCAACTGTTTGTACCAGTGTGGAGCAGTTGCTGGCGCACCCGCAGCTGCGCCTGGTGTACATTGCATCGAATCACGCCTCGCACTCGCCTTATGCCGTCGCAGCATTGCGGCGAGGGTTCGATGTGTATCTGGAGAAGCCCGTTGCGGTAACTCGCCCGCAGCTCATCGCGCTGTTGCAAGCGCTGCGCGATTCGGGACGGCGGCTGTTTGCCGGCTACAACCGCCCGTTCTCGGCTGCGGTCCGCGAGCTGCGCCGTCAGGTCCGCATCGACAGCGCAGCCGGAATCACGCTGCAATGTTTCGTATCCGGGCACCAGCTGGGGCCGGATCATTGGTATCGGCAGCCGCAGGAGGGTACCCGGGTGTGCGGCAACGTCGGCCACTGGCTCGACCTGATGGTCCACGTGCTCAGTTGGCGTGGCTTGCCGGACCGGGTCGAGATCTCGCTCACGTGGGCCAGCGAGGCCGAGCCGGATGACAATGTCAACATTGCCATCAGCACCGATCGTGGCGATGTCTTTGCCGTGCTGCTGACTTCCCGTTGCGAGCCGTTCGAGGGTATCAATGAGACGATCAACTTCCAGCACGGCGAGACGATCGTCAAGATCGATGATTTCCGCCGCATGACATTGTGGCAGGGCGCACGCTTGCAGCACTGGCGCTTCTGGCCTAAGGATGTCGGGCACAGACGCGCCATCCTGCAGCCTTTCAGTCAGGAGCCCGGCCGGGATTGGCAGGAGGTCGTGTTGTCCACTCTTTTGATGCTGCATATTACCGACATGGTGCGCGCCCGGGCGCGTACCGGAACCTTTTCCTTTGCACAGGGCCTGGCATCCGTATCGCAGGAGCTGGCACGACAATGAAACAAATCCTGCAAAACCTGGGAAACGGCCTCACCGAGGTCGCTGACGTACCTTGCCCCGTGGCCGGCCATGGCCAACTGCTGATTCGCTCGCACTGCTCAGTGGTATCCGCCGGTACGGAACGCATGTTGGTCGACTTCGGCAAAGCCGGGTGGATCGACAAGGCGCGCCAACAGCCGGACAAGGTCCGAGCGGTTCTCGACAAGGTCAAGACGGATGGTTTGCTGCCGACGATCGAGACAGTGCGCAACAAGCTCGACCTGCCGCTGCAGATGGGATACAGCAACGTGGGTGAGGTTATTGCCGTCGGTGAGGGGGTACGTGGGTTCGCGACCGGTGACCGGGTCGCCTCCAACGGACGCCATGCGGAGGT
>Ga0134126_10001516_pt1 | contig 29565 bp, 27 predicted proteins | sample KB31752_FD_96881 | JGI IMG/M metagenome (GOLD analysis project Ga0134126, IMG submission 96881) | Terrestrial soil microbial communities with excess Nitrogen fertilizer from Kellogg Biological Station, Michigan, USA - KB3-175-2 | ecosystem: Environmental > Terrestrial > Soil > Unclassified ... | reverse complement strand
GTTCCCCAGCCGAAGCCAAGCCCAGTCAAAGCGATCGGGACCAAGGACTGGCGATGTTTGATGAACTTTAAAGCCAAGTATGTCGCGGTAGAAACGTATAGACGTGGGCATGTCGAAGACTTCAAACAATGGAGTCAGCCCGCGTAGCTCAATTCCCATCTTCCGCCTCCAATCACTGCACACATGGGGAAATCCCGCCGGATTTTAATCTGGGGGATTTTCTATTTGACCTTCAAAAGCTCCACGTCAAAAATCAGTGTCGCGTTGGGAGGGATTGCTCCTCCTGCACCTTCCGCTCCGTAGCCGAGCGATGGCGGAATGCGCAGCTGGCGCTTGCCGCCGACCTTCATTCCTGCGACGCCTTCGTCCCAGCCTTTGATCACCTGACCCTCGCCCAGCGGGAACTGGAAGGGTTCGTTACGATCCACCGAGCTGTCGAATTTCTTGCCGGTCGAGGCGAGCCAGCCGGTGTAGTGAACGGTGACGGTTTGACCCCTGGTAGCGACTGCGCCGGTGCCGACTTTAATGTCCCAATATTCCAGGCCGTCGGCGGTCTTATGAGGCGCGCCCGTGACTTTGGTCGGCGTGTTGGTATGGGGACGGGCTGATGTTTTATGCATGGAAGTTTGCGCCCAGACGAGCGCCGCCGCGACAGCCGCGAGAAGTACGATCAGCAATACGTGTTTAAGCATTTTCACTCCTGAATTATTTTCTTAGCACTGCGATCACATCAATTTCCACCAGCACGTCTTTGGGAAGGCGCGCCACTTCAACCGTGGAACGAGCGGGAGGGTCTGAGGTGAAATGCCGTCCGTAGACTTCGTTCATGGCAATGAAGTCATTCATGTTTTTCAAAAATACCGTGGCCCGCACCACTTTTTCCAGGCCGCTGCCCGAGGCGTTGAGGATGGCGGAAAGGTTTTTCAGTACGCGATCGGTTTGCGCGGCTACGTCGCCCTGGATGACCTGCTGGGTGGCGGGATCAATTGCCACCTGTCCGGATACGAAGACGAAACCGTTCGAGCGGACGGCCTGCGAATAGGGGCCGATGGCCTTGGGCGCGCCGTCGGTTGAGATGATTTCTTTCATGGATCTCCTTTGCAACTTGAAATTGTAGATTGCAGATTTCCTGTTGCACAAGGCCGTCGAATTGAGGCAGGGGAGATTGTAGAGATGCTTCGACTCCGCAATGCTTCGCCTTGCGAACGCGAACCTCAGGGGCTAAAGCCCTTTTCATTTGCGCTGTTTGCGTACGGGCTGAAGCCCGTACCTGATACGAGTCGCATAGTTCCCACGCAGAAGGCCGGCGGTGAGTTTCGAGGAGATTATAGGGATGCTTCGACTTTGTAAGTTTGCGCTTCGCTAGCTCTTCCTTCACTCAGCATGGCAGAGGTGAAAGGTATGAGAGAAGGAGAGAGAGTTTGATCACTGGGCGAGCGTCTAGACTTTTTGCAATCTTTGTACGTCGTGGACGCCGGGGATTTTTTTGAGGCCGGCAAGAAGTTGTTCCAGATGCTTGAGGTCTTGAATTTCGAGCACAATGTCCACGCTGGCTTGGCCGTTTCCGGTTTGGGCGTCAATGTTGCGGATGTTGGTTTTGGTGTCGGTCACGACTGCGGTGATCTGCTTCAACATGCCGAAGCGGTCATCACAGAAGACCGTGAGTTTTACTGGATAAGAGCTGGGCGCATCGTCGCGCGACCATTCGACATCAATGCGGCGCTCCGGCTCATACATGAGATTGATAACATTGGGACAGTTCACCGAGTGCACGGCAACGCCTTTCCCTCGCGTCACGTAGCCGACCACGGACTCGCCGCGAATGGGATTACAACATCGCGCGCGGTAAACAAGAAGATCGCCGTGTCCTTTTACTCGAATGGCATTGTGATCGCCGCCGAAAACGCGCCGTACGACGCTGGAAAATCCCTTTTCTTCGCCGCCTGCGTGGTCGGCGGAATGGTCCGGAGAACGATCATTCACCGACGGAGCAACGCGTCCCAGTACCTGACGCGCGGAATATTTTCCGTAGCCGATGCCTGCCATCAAATCGTCGGCGCGGCCCAAGCCGTAATCTGAAGCGACCCGGTGCAAGTCGTCTTCCTTGATGTCTTTCAAGGGGACACGATACTTGCGCGCTTCCTTTTCAATCAGCTTGCGTCCAATTTCAATGGCTCGCTCACGCTGGTGAATATTCAGCCAGTGCTTGATTTTGTTTCGCGCGCGCGTGGATTTCACCACGCTCAGCCAGTCGCGGCTGGGCTTGTGGCCGGCTTGCGTAACAATTTCCACGATGTCTCCGCTGTGCAGGCGGTGGCGCAGCGGCACCATGCGTCCGTTCACCTTCGCGCCAACGCAAGTGTGGCCGACATCGGTGTGGATGGTGTAGGCAAAATCAATGGGAGTGGATTCGCGCGGCAGGACAACGACTTTTCCCTTGGGAGTGAATGTGTAAACCTCTTCGGGATAGAGATCCACCTTCAGCGTGGAGAGGAATTCGTTGGGGTCGGAGACGTCGCGCTGCCATTCCACGACCTGGCGCAGCCATGCCAGCCGCTGTTCGTCCTGCGCGGAGACTGGGCCGTCCTTATATTTCCAATGCGCAGCGATGCCTTCCTCCGCGACCTTGTGCATTTCTTCGGTGCGGATTTGGATTTCGACCGGGGTGCCGTCTTCGGTAATCACCGAGGTATGCAGCGACTGGTAAAAATTCGGCCGCGGCATGGCGATGAAATCCTTAATGCGTCCCGGCACCGGACGCCATACGTTGTGGACGATGCCCAGCACGGCGTAACAATCCTGCACTGATTGCGTGATGACCCGCATGGCGAAAAGGTCGTAAACCTGGTCCACGCTGATGCGCTGCTTGACCAGTTTTTTGTGGATGCTGTAAACGCGCTTGATGCGGTGTTCCACGCGGGCGGTGATGCCGGCTTCTTTGAGCTTGTCTTTGACAACATGCTCCACGCGGGTGAGGAACGTTTCACCCTTTTTGCGGCGTGCATCCACCGCTTCCCGCACCTGCTGATAGGTTTCCGGTTCAAGATAACGGAAGCCTAAATCTTCGAGTTCGCCGCGAATTTTTCCCATTCCCAGGCGGTGCGCGATGGGCGCATAAATTTCCAGGGTTTCGCGCGCAATTTTCTGGCGGCGGTCTTCGGGAAGATGCTCAAGCGTCCGCATGTTGTGCAGGCGGTCGGCGAGCTTGATGAGGACCACGCGGATGTCGTCAACCATGGCCAGCATCATCTTGCGCAGATTTTCGGCCTGCTGCTCTTCGCGCGTGGCAAAGTCAATCTGGCTGATCTTGGTGACGCCTTCCACAATATGCGCGACCTGTTCGCCGAATTCCTTGCGAATATCCACGGTCGTGACGGCGGTGTCTTCGACGGAATCGTGGAGCAGTCCGGCTGCCACCGCTACAGGGTCCATTTTCATTTCGGCCAACACGAGAGCTACCTCGAGAGGATGAACCAGGAACGGCTCTCCCGAGGCGCGTGTTTGTCCGGAGTGGTACTTTTGCGAATATTCGTAGGCCTTGCTGATGATCGCGAGATCGTCATTGGGACGGTTCTCCTGCATTCGATTCATGAGTTCACGGAATTTTGTGACATGAAGGGCAGTGGTCGCGATTTGTTCGCGCAAGGTAGCCATGTTGCGTAGATGCCGCGTAAATTGCAGCGATCAGGATGCTTTAACTTGATTATACCTGCCGGCAGCGGGCAGCTAAACCGCAGCTGATACCATCCAATGCTGGAGTTAAAGGGCTATGAACAAGCGCAAAGTACTTATCAGCGGGGCTTCCGGCCTCATCGGCACCGCTGTCGAGTCTTCGCTTGCAGCGGATTGCTGGGAGATAGGCCGACTGGTTCGTGGGAAGGTGACTCGTACCAGCGATGTCCCTTGGAATCCTACCGAGTCGATTGCGCCCGAAAAGCTTTCCGGCTTTGACGCGGTTCTTCATCTTGCGGGGGAAGGCGTGTTTGGAGTCTGGACGCGCGAAAAAAAACAGCGGATATACGAAAGCCGGATCATCGGCACCCGGAATCTGGCGGAGGCGCTGGCCCGGACGGAACTAAAGCCGCGGGTATTCATCAGCGCGTCAGCGATTGGATATTACGGCAATCGCGGAGATGAAGTTCTGCGGGAGGAGAGTCCCGCAGGTTCTGGCTTTCTTGCCGAGGTTTGCCGCGAATGGGAAGCAGCGACTGCCCTGGCACTTGATCCTGTGATTCGGATCGTGAATATTCGCACGGGTCATGTGCTGAGTTCTGCTGGCGGAATGCTGAAGAAAATGCTGCCGCCGTTCCGCCTGGGATTGGGGGGAAGAATTGGCGACGGCAGGCAATGGCAGAGCTGGATTCATATCGGCGATCTGGTGGGGGCTCTGCGGCATGTCATCGAACACAATTCGCTGCGCGGCCCCGTAAATATGGTGGGGCCGAATCCGGTGACCAACGAGGAGTTCACAAGGGTGCTGGCGAGCGTGCTTTCACATCCCGCATTTTTTGCCGTGCCGGGGCTGGCGTTAAAAGTCGCCTTGGGCAGAGAAGCGGCCATCGAAATGTTGTTATCGGGGCAAAGGGTTGAACCAGTCAAGCTTAAGGCGAGTGGATATCACTTTCAATTCCCCGACTTGCAGGCTGCGTTGCGCGACCTGTTGCGAAGATAAGACGAGCTATGATTTCGCCGCTCGGGCACTGCCAAACGCCTCCACCCGCTCCCTCACACTGAGCACATGCTTCGGCAGGTTTAGATGGCTGCCTTCCTCAAGGATGGGAACCAATTTGTCGAATGCTGGGCCGGAGTGCGATCCCATAATGACGATCCGTATAGGATGAAAAAGCTCTTTTCCCTTTACTCCGGTTTCCGCCTTAACCTCGCCCACGATTTTGTTGAACTGCTCGGGAGTGAGCTTTCCCTCTTGGGCTTGTTCGTCTTCCAAAACCTTGACGGTGAACCGTGCCAGCACTTCGCTGGTATGCGGCCACGCCAATGCTTCGGCGTTGTCCTGCGAATCGATTGCGGCTTTGGCGTCGTAGTCGAGTATTGGCTTCGCGCGCTCGGGAAGTTGCTCGAGTCGGTCAACATACGGAGCAAGAAGCCGCGTAATGCTGGCAAACCAGTTTGCGACCGGGGGAGGCCAGGGAGACTCGGGCACCGCGATCTTGTCCAGTGTCGGAAGTTCCCGGGCGATAGCGCGGCTGTAGTAGGGCAGTGCGAGTTTCTCAATACGCTCCGGCGGCGCTTCCTTGATGTAGTGGCGGTTCAGCCAGTACAGCTTCTCCATGTCGAACACGGCCGGAGAAGGCGTGACGCGCTTGAGTGCAAATTCTTTGATCAATTCGCTGGGGGTAAAAATTTCGCGTGTGCCGCCAGTCGGCGCCCAGCCGAGCAACGCCAGATAGTTCATCAGCGCCTCGGGCAGCACTCCCATTTCGCGAAAGTTCGCGATGGAAGTTGCCCCATGCCGTTTCGACAACCGCTCGCGGTCGCTGCCTAATATGGTGGAAAGATGCGCAAATTCAGGCACCGGCCACCCGAGAGCTTCGTACAGCGCCACTTGTTTTGGCGTGTTCGAAAGATGATCGTCGCCGCGGATGACGTGCGTGATCTTCATGAGCGCGTCATCAATGACCACAACGTAGTTGTAAACCGGCATTCCGCTGGAGCGAATAATGACGGGATCGCTGACGACCTCGTTGGAAAACTCCACGTCTCCGCGGACGATGTCATGAAAGCGGATCGGATGCTCGGGAATTTTTAGCCGGATCGCGCATGATTCGCCGTTGCTGCGACGATTTTTCGCTTCTTGCGGATCAAGCCGGCGGCACTTGCCGGAATAAATCGCCTGCCCTTTTTCGGCGGCTGCGCTCTCGCGCTCTTTCTGCAACTCTTCCTCGGTACAGAAACAGAGATAAGCCTTGCTCTCATTCAACAGGCGTTCGGCGTGTTCGCGATAAATTTCCAGACGGTCGGATTGACGGTACGGGCCATACTCGCCGGCCACGTCCGGCCCTTCGTCCCAATCGAGGCCCAACCACTTAAGGTCGTCCATCAACATACCTTCAAAGCGGGCTTCGCTGCGCTCGACGTCGGTGTCTTCAATGCGCAGCACCATCGAGCCGCCGCTTTGGCGCGCGAAAAGCCAGTTAAAAAGCGCAGTGCGGACATTGCCGACATGTAGATGTCCGGTCGGGGATGGGGCAAAACGTACGCGAACGGGAGAGTTTAGGGCCACAAATTATGTTACCAGAGGCAGGTGGGATGACTCGCCCAGAGCGGTACTCGGGTGGTGGTCCGATTTGCAAAATAGACTCTTATCCACTTTGCAAGCCCTCAAAAGTATGTCATCCCGAACAGGTTTGGCTGTGAGGGATTTCACGACGGTGGAAACCATGTTTAGCACCGACAGGGATTGCCATTCCTGCTGTTTGCGTTGATGGCTTCCAACGCACGTAAGGTCTCTCCGTCTTCGCTGCGCTCAACGTCCAGATGACGTGTCTTTGGGTGGTTTGCTCAAACACAGCCACTACCAGTACTCGCTGATAGGGATGCTTCGACTTGCCTGAGATGCGTTACGCTTGCTCAGCTTCCTCAGCATGACAGTCGGCGTCGGCGTTGTTTTTCTGAGCTGGCCGGGACGCTTCGCTCGGATGACAGGGCGTTTAGGTTTGGGTTGGTTTTTCGGCGGCTTGTTTCGGCGCTAAATGCGTTCGGGTGATTCGGTCATGCCAGCAAAGCTGGTCTTCATCCAGGAAGCTCCATAGGTAGCCCAGGCCGATGGATGCGGTGGATAGGACGGAACTGATCACTCGCCATCGCCGCAGGCTTCGAGATGCGTCGGTGCCGTCAAAACGCGCCAGCCGCAAACCTGCAAGCCGCAGCCCCGGCGTGCTGCCGCTATAGACCAGGAATGAATATTGATAGGCGACCCAGAAGGCGCCCGCCAGCGCGACCGCGATTTCCGTCCACTCCAAAGTTGGCAAGTTGGGAGTGGTCAAATAGAAGAATACGTATCCAAACACTCCCATCGAGACTAAGACAATCAATGCGTCAATCATTGCGGCTGCCAGGCGGCGGCTGAGAGAGGACGATTGCAGAGGAATCTCAAAGCCCGGACGGCGCTCCTGCGGACGCTCTTCAGCTTGCTCAATTAAGATTCCGCCCAGCGCGGGCGGTGAAGGCGCAATCTCAGGCGCCTCCAGAATGCGCAACCGGTCGAGCACGGGTTCAGCTAATTCGTCCGCGTGGCTGGGCCGCTCGGCGGTAAAGCGCGGAAACTCGATGAGATTGCTTGCGTAGTCGATATCGTTTGCGGGCTCGGCTGGCTCAGCAAGCATTGGCAATGCTTGTGGAATCGGCTCGACATTGGCATCGAGATTCCGTTCGAAGGCAACGGCTTGTCGCGCGACGGGTTCGAGGTTGCGCGGAGGCGCCCACATTGGTGATTCAAATTTCAGTTGCAGCGATGGATATCGCGGTTCACGTGGGCTTTTGCGGCGGTATTTGCTTACCCGTTCGGCGACTTCCTTTCTCCAGGAATCGAAACCAGAGTCGGAAGCTGAAGAGGTGTCCGGATGGCCATTCAAGGAGGCATCCGCGCCGTTACCTTGATTTGCGGAACCTTCACTCGTCTCTTCGGTTATCGTGGAGGAGGGACCGGCGGAAACTTCAGCAGGAAGCGATTCGCGTGCGGGAACGGCTTTTCGATTCCCCTCGGGAACAAAACCGTCCTCTCGCCCTGCCGATTGTTCCAGGCTTGCGGCAAATTGCTGCTCGCTGGCATCGAACGGTTCAGGGTCAACGAATTCCGCATCGCGGGAGTTCTTGTAGTCAGGTTGGGAATTATGATTCATGAAGACGGACTACCTAAATGTATACCCGCAGCCGGTGGACGCACATATTAGAAAACTAGGCGAGGCGAAAAAACTGAAGCACCTGTATCTAAAGTATCAAGTGCCCCGGCAAATTTCAGCTTCATCGTTGCCTCCCGGGCTGGCGGCATGCTGACGGTACCCTACCTCCGGGCGGTGTGGAAGTTTCGTGCGTCCGCGATGAACTTTCGCGCACAACTTCTTACTACGGCGGTTATCGGGTGCCATTTGCTGCTCGGTCTTTCGTTATGTTCTCAGGCGCTGGCGCAGAGTCTTCCTGATATTTCCGGAGAGATCGCAACCTCGCGCAATGACGACGTTTCCATCCAGGCCCTTTCCCAGGAAAAGCAGGGAACCAAATACACCTTGAAGGGCAATGTGGAAATCCACTACGGAGTTTTTATTCTTCGAGCAGACGAGGTCACATATGACTCGGACACGAAACAATCTCACGCAATCGGCCATCTGGTGCTCGAAGGCGGCCCCGCGGATGAGCATATCGAAGCCGCGGAAGGGAGCTACAACTTCGCGACCGAGGTTGGGAGGTTCGAACATGTGCACGGGACTGTGGGCATGCATTTGCGCAGCAAGAGAATGGTGCTGACGTCGTCTAATCCGTTTGTGTTCAGCGGCAAAGTAGTGGAGCAGACGGGGCCCGGACACTATCGCGTGCATGACGGCATGATCACGACCTGCGAATTGCCGCATCCCAAGTGGCAATTCAATGCGGGCAAAATTGTGGTGGATGCCGGCAGCAACGCAACCATCTACAACTCTGTCTTCCGCATTCGAGGAATTCCGGTGTTGTATCTGCCCTTCGCAACGCATCCCATTGATCGCCAGGCGAGGCAATCAGGATTTCTGCTCCCGAACATCGGGCATTCTTCCATCAAAGGCACAATTCTGGGAGACTCGTTTTATTGGGCCATCAATCGCCGCATGGACGCCACGCTGGGCGTGGACTATTACTCCGCGCGCGGATGGGCTCCCATCGGCGAATTCCGCGCCCGCCCCTCGGAACATTCCTTCGCAGACCTCAATGTGTTTTCCGTGCTCGACCGCAAGAGCGATAGCGGGGTGGACGTCACGCTGAATGCGGAAGACGATTTCAGTGAAGATTTTCGCGCCGTCATCAAGGCTGAATATCTCAGTTCCTATGCCTTCCGCCTTACCTTCTATGACTTGTTCGCGCAGGCTGCCAATTCAGAGGTGATATCGCGGGGCTTTGTCTCGAAAAATACAGACGGCTTTTCTTTCAACGCCGGACTCGAACAATATAAGAACTTTGAAAGCAGCTCAGATTCAACCCAGGTTTCCATTTTGCACGCTCCGAGCCTCGACGTGACCACCACAGACCGGCAACTGGGCCGCACGCCGTTCTATTGGAACGTTGATGCCGCCGCGGATGGCCTTTCGCGCAGCGAACCTACATTCAGCACTGCCCCGTTGCTGGGGCGATTCGACCTCAGCCCCACACTCCTGCTCCCTGCAAGAGTCCATGGTTGGTCGTTCGTGCCGTCATTGTCGCTGCGTGACACCATTTACACGCAGGAACTGCTACCCTCCCAGAGCGGTAGTACTGTCGGCACCGCCAGCAGCCATGCGGTGAATCGTAAAGCGTTGGAAGGATCGGTGGAAGTGCTTCCTCCAGCGTTGGAGCACGTTTTTGGAAATACCTGGCTGGACCGGAAGTGGAAGCATGTGATCGAACCTCGAGTCACTTACCATTACCTGACCGGAATAGATAACTTTGCCAATATCCTGCGCTTCGATGACCGCGACATTCTGAGCGACACCAATGAGGTGGAGTATGGACTGGTGAACCGGCTCTATTCGAAGCGCATGTCTCCACCGAAAGAGGACTGCAACCCGCAGGCATTCTATCCTTCGCTCATGGCGGGCGAGTCCCATCAGAGTCGTATTCCGTGGGAGCGCGCGCAAGCCGAAGACAATTCCTGCTCAACCGAACCGGTGGTCCGCGAAGTCGTGACCTGGGAGCTGAAGCAAAAGTATTTCCTTGATCCCACATTCGGCGGCGCGCTCGTTCCCGGGCAGCGTAACGTGCTCACCACGACCGCTGACCTGACGGGGATTGCCTTCTTGACCAGCGCCCGGCATCTTTCGCCGCTGGTCTCGTTGCTTCGCGTGCAGACCAGCTCTCGCACCGATGTTGACTGGGAACTTGATTACGACTTCACCTCAAGCAAGATCAACGCGAGCACCGCGCTCGTGAACTACCACTTTGGACAATTCACTGTTGGCGGCGGTGAAGCTTTAATGCAGGTCCCGGCGGCGACGTTACAGCCGAACCTCCCGCAGTTGCCGAGTTTCGACCAATTCCGACTGCTTATGGGTTACGGCAGCGCAGGGAAGCGCGGGTTTAGCAGCGCCGCCAGCGTGGGCTTCGACGTGAACGTGAATTCTTTGCAATATTCATCATTGCAGGCGGCCTACAACTGGGATTGCTGCGGCTTGAACGTGGAATACCGGCGCTTTCAACTCGGCTCCGTGCCCAACGAGAACCAGTACCGGTTCTCCTTTGTGCTCACCAACCTTGGCGGATTTGGCAACTTAAAGCGGCAGGAGCGTTTGTTCTGAAATCGCTTGGCACGCTGGAAGCGCTGCCGATTGCGCTGCCGGGCCTGCTATCCGCGCCGGTTGTCTATGAGATAATGCTTGCAATCTCTCTATGCACAGGCGGTTCCTGGTGACGTTTTTGCGGAATTCTTTCCTTCTATTTTTGCTGGTCTGTTTGGGGTGTTCGGCGCAGTCCGTCTCGCCGAATTTGGCGCACGCCATTGAAAGACAGGTGCGCGCCTATTACGAGGTTGCTCCTGACGTAAAAATCACGATTGGGACGCTGAAGCCCAGTGAATTTCCAGGCTACGATGCGGTTAGCGTCACCTTGGCCAACGGAAGCGCGCAAAAAGATTACGATTTTCTGGTCTCGAAAGATCAGAAATCGCTCATTCGCATGACCAAGCTGGACTTGACCAAGGATCCCTATGCTGAGGTCATGAAGAAAATTGACCTGAATGGCCGGCCGGTGCGCGGCAACAAGAATGCCAAAGTCATCGCTATTAATTTCGACGATTTTGAATGCCCCTTTTGCTCCCGCATGCACCAGACGATTTTCCCTGAGTTGCTTAAGGAATATGGCGACCGGGTGGCGTTCATCTATAAAGATTACCCGCTCTCGGAAATTCATCCTTGGGCGATCCACGCCGCCGTGGACGCGAATTGCCTTGGTGCGCAGAACAATGACGCATATTGGGAATTTGCCGACTACATCCACTCCAATCAGCAGGCAATCAACGGGCAACATGGCCAGGAAGCGCAGTTCGGCGCTCTTGATAAACTGACGCTGCTTCAGGGACAAAAGCACAATGAGGACGTGGCGAAGTTGCAGTCTTGCGTTAAGGCGCAGGACCAGACAGCGATCAAGGCATCTGTGCAGCAGGGAGATTCGGTGGGCGTAAATGCGACGCCAACGTTTTTTGTGAACGGGATGAAGACGCACGACGGCGCATTGTCATTGGATGAAATGCGCGCAATGCTGGACCAGGCGCTAAAAGATGCAGGAGAGAACCCTCCCACGCATCCCGGCGGGGCATCGGGCCCATCCTAGTTGGCAGGGATTGTTAAGATTCGTTTTCGGCCGTGGCTTGGACCTTACGCTCCAATGCTCGCGGGGCATTTCAAAATTAAGTTTACGTAGCGCTTCATTCGGGGAGGCCGATTGAAAATCAATTCGCGTCTTTTGGGCGGATTCTTGCCGCTGATTCTCGCCGTGTTCATCGCCGGATGGACGGGGTGCAGTTCCAAGTCCAATGGCGGTTCCGTGGTCGCCTCCGTGGATGGACACAAAATCTATCGCTCCGACCTCGATAAGTACTACGAGAACCAGACTGCGGGTTCCAACCAGCAGCCTGTGGGCGAGCAGGCCACGAGCATGCGCCTGAGCATTCTGCGCGAACTCATTGACAACGAAATTCTGATGCACCGCGCGGAAAAGCTGGGATTGTTGGCGACCGACGACGAGGTCGAGCGGAAGCTGAATGAAATCAAATCGCCTTACAGCAATGAACAATTCCAGAAGCATCTCGACGAGCGCAAGTTGACGCTAGACGACTTGAAGCGCGATTTGCGCCGCTCACTGACCGTGGACAAGGTGCTGAACAAGGAAATTACCTCGAAGATTAATGTTTCCGACCAGGACATCACGAACTACTACAACGAGCACAAGGCCGAATTCAATTTGATTGAGCCTCAATATCACATTGCTCAAATCGTGGTCACCACGTCGCCTTCGAACGATGTCCACAACCTGAAAAACGATAAAGCGCAGAACGAGGCAGAAGCGCGCCGGAAAATTCAGACCATTAAGAACCATCTGGACAATGGAGATGATTTCGCCACGCTGGCCATGAATTATTCCGAAGACGCCGACACCGCGACTAACGGCGGCGACTTGGGATTCGCTCCGGAATCTTCACTGAAGAACACCGATGCCGCAACCCGAGACGCGGTCATGAAGTTGAAGCCCGGACAGTACAGCGACGTGATCCAGATCGTGAATCCCATCACCAAGCAGTTTATCGGCTTCCGCATCGTGAAACTGCTCGCCAAAGAGCCGGCCGGCCAGCGAGAATTGGCTGATCCGCGTGTGCAGCAGGCGATCCATGAACAGCTTCGACAGCGGCGTGAGCAGCTTTTGAAGTCCGCTTATTATGAAATGCTGCGCGACCAGGCCAAGGTTGAGAACTATTACGCCGAGCAGATCACCGAGAGCAATGGGACGCTGCAGTAGGGCCTTGGAATTTTGCCGCCATTGAGATCCGCGGTTACTCGACTACCGCCAGCAAATCACCCGCGTTCACGGACGCGCCGCTCTGCACCGCAATTTTCTGGACACGGCCTTTCTTGGGCGATTTGATCTCGTTCTGCATCTTCATCGCCTCAATCACCAGGATTCCTTGGCCGGCTTCGACTTCGCTCGCGTCGCTCACCATGACTCGAACGACTTTGCCGGGCATGGGCGCGATCAATTTACGCGGCCCGGCTTCCGAATCAGACCGCTTCCTGCGGCCGCGGAAGGAACGCGGGTCGCTCACCTCCACCAGATAGGATTCGCCATTTATCCAGATGCGTAGCCCGTCCGGTGAAACTTCCCGCCGAACCTCAAAAGATTTTCCTTTGTAGATGAGCGAGATGGTTTCCGGCCCTAACAGCGTCACGTCCAGTGGAAAATCTGGAGCGGTTTTGTCTTTGCCCAAATGGCAATGCCATTGGCCGTCTGTTCGCGTAAGCCCTAAATGCTGGGTCTTACCATTAATGGTGACTTCATAGGGCATAGAAATGTTTTAGAGCAATGCCTCTTGCCGCGCAGCGGTCTTCCAGTTGGTGGCGCTGTTCGTATCCTGAATTTCCTGCTGCGATTCGCCCCCATTTGAAGACTGTGATTCAAGCGCGGTAAATAAAGCCGCCGCAATGGCCGCAGGCTCCACGTTAGCGATGTCCGCAGGCGTCTTCGCAAGATCGTTCAAAAAAGAGGTATTCAGGTCTCCGGCAATAAAGCGGGAATCGGCGAGAATGTCGCGAAAGAGCTTGAGGTTTGTTTTGACGCCGCCCACAAAATATTCCCGAAGCGCGCGCTGCAACCGCGCGATTGCCTGCGAGCGGTTCGCGCCAAAACCGATTAATTTGGCGAGCAGCGGATCGTATTCAATCGGCACTTGCCAGCCCTCATAAACGCCGCTATCCACGCGTACTCCCGGCCCACCCGGTTCCTGAAGTTTTTGTATGAGGCCGGGGCTGGGTAGAAAATTGTTCTCGGAATCTTCGGCATACACTCGGCACTCGATGGCGTGCCCACGGAGGTGAACGTCCTTTTGTTCGAATGGAAGCGACTCTCCCTGCGCGATGCGAATCTGCAACTGGACGAGATCCAGGCCTGTCACCAATTCGGTGACCGGATGTTCCACCTGCAGGCGGGTATTCATCTCCAGAAAGTAAAAATTCTTGTCGGCATCCACGAGAAATTCGATCGTGCCAGCATTTGTGTAACCCGAGGCCTGAGCCACGCGCACGGCGGTTTCTCCCATGCGCTGCCGCATTTCCTCATCAACTATGGACGACGGAGCCTCTTCCAAAACCTTCTGATGCCGCCGTTGGATGGAGCATTCACGCTCGCCCAGATAGACCGTGTGTCCGTGCTCATCCGCCAAAATCTGCATCTCGATATGACGCGGCTTGAGGATCGCTTTTTCAACGTACACTGAACCATCCCCAAAGGCCCGCAGCGCTTCGCTCTGCGCTGCCTCAAGCGAGGAGGCCAAATCTGCGGGCGCGTGAACCAACCGCATCCCCTTGCCTCCGCCTCCGGCCGCCGCTTTCAGCATCACGGGATAGCCAACCTTGGCCGCGATCACCTTCGCCTCTTCCGCCGACCCTACCGCGTTAGCAGTGCCCGGAACTATTGGCACTCCGGAGCGCTCCATGGCCTGGCGAGCAGCAGTCTTCGATCCCATCTGGCGCATGGATTGGGCCGTGGGGCCGATGAACTTTATGCGGGCATCCGCGCAGGCTTCGGCGAACTTTTCGTTTTCAGATAGGAATCCGTAGCCGGGATGGACGGCGTCTGCGCCGCTCCGTTTGGCGGCGTCAAGAACGCGCTCAATGTTCAAATAGGATTCTGAAGCTGCCGAGGGACCAATCAGGTACGCTTCGTCGGCCCGGCGGACGTGGAGGGCAGGACGGTCAACCTCTGAATAGACCGCAATGGGGCGAATACCCATCTCGCGGCAGGCCCGGATGACTCGAAGCGCAATTTCGCCGCGGTTGGCGATCAGGATTTTCTTGAAGTTTCCGCGCTTGCTGGGCACAGGCTTAAATTCTACCGGGGAGGCCCGTGCAAAGAAAAACAAAAAACAAAGGCCTCATCCGGGGAAGGGATGAGGCCCTAAGATCACAACCGCGATTTGCTATTGCGTGGGTTGCTGGCTATTGCCCTGGTTGTCGAGGACAATGCCTTGATTCTGCGGCTGCTTGGCGGCTTTGGCTTTCTTGGTGGCCATCGTCTTATCCACCCATTCATCAGCCGTCTTCAGGTCTGCAGCGCGAGCCTCTGGATCATCGCATTCCAGATCGGCTTTTTCGCGATACATGAGGTTCATGTAAGCCATTGCATCGTCATAGTCAGGACGAAGCTGCATGGCTTTATTCAGAACATCAATGCCATCCTGGATGTTTGCCCAGTTCTGCGTTTTCAGGGTTTGGCAGACTTTCTTATCCTTGAGCGGCTCGTCCGGCTTCAACTGAAGTTCGGCCCGGGCCTTCATGCGCGGCTGGTAGGATTCGGTCCAATCAATCACGCCTACGGAATAATACGGTTCGGCGTCGTTGGGATCCATTGCCGCCGCTTTCAGGTAATACTCCTTCGACTGGTCGAACTTGTGCATATTCAAATACAAATAGGCAATACCCTTAACGCTGTTGATGTTTTTGGGGTCCTGCTCCAGCACTGCCTTATAAGCGTCAATGGCCTGTTCCGCGTTGCGGCTATTCTCAGGCGTATCCACGTCGGGGATGTATTGCTGCGCAAAAGCTGTTGCCAGATACAGCTTGGCGTTCAGAAGTTGCGGATCCAGGTGTACAGCATTCTGAAAGTGGTCAATGGCTTCTTCGTACTTCGCGTTCTTGTAGGATGCCACTCCCTTATTTAGTTGGTCTCGTGCCCGCAGCTTGTCGCAGCCGGTGGTCGCCAGCATCAGCAACCCGGCCGCCAAGAGCACAGTCAATCGCGCAGTTCTCGTCATCTTAGTTTGAATTCCCCCTCGCGCCCAGGGCTTGTGCGGCCCATAGAAGCGTAGCGATTCCTGAAATGTACTTCTATTGTCCAGATTCAATCTTGGCCGTGATCAACCCAACTTTGTCCACGCCCGCTGCATGCGCAATGTCAATGACGAAGGCCACATCGGCAAAGGGAATATTATCATCGCCCTTCACGAACATTACCTTCTCGGCGCGTGTCTTGAAGATATCGGTCAGGCGGTCCTGCAATCCTGTCCAGGCCACGTCATCCTGATTGATTTTCAAATTTGGCTGCTTGCCCGCTCCGGTGTCTATGACCTGTACGACAATCGTCCGGTCCTGTGGAGGGTTCTTGGGCGCGTTCGGCGGCGGCGGCTGCGGCACCAGCGCGTCCAATCCATGAGACACAACCGGAGTGATGACCATGAAAATGATCAGGAGTACCAGCAGGACGTCAATCAGCGGCGTAACGTTGATATTTGCACTTTGGCCCCCGCCGGAGCCCGCCGTCATACCCATAATAGAATCTCCTCAGTTCTTACTGTCCTTGCGCACTCAGCGCAGGCAGCGGCTTCGGCGCTAAAGGCGAAGCTGCCGGGTTCTCTTGTCTTTGGTCAGTGAGCAATCCCAACTGGTCCACTCCCGCTGACCGGATGTCGTCCACAATCTCCACGACTCTCTTATATTTGGCTCGGGCATCCGCGCGCACAAAGACTCGCTTGTCGGTCTGGTTCGCCAGGCGGTCCTTCACTGCATTGGTGAGTTCGTCCGGAGACGTTTTCTCTCGACCAAGGAAAACATTACCGTCGCGCGTGATGGCGACCACAACCGCGGTGTCTTTGTCCGCGTCCGGCATCTGCTGGGGATTGTTCACTTTGGTCAAATCCACGCTGATGTCTTTCTGCAACATCGGGGTGACCACCATGAAAATAATGAGTAGCACCAGCATCACATCCACCATGGGAGTGACGTTGATGTCGGAAGTGACTTTACCACCTTCGTTTCGTACTACGATTCCCATTGTTTTATTCTCCCGCGAATCCGGCGATCCAGGTTTGCCTCGCTAAGTCCGGCCTTTATCAAGCGCCGGGGCTGTCCCCGGCGCTTGAACCGGCAAACTCATGCGTGTTCCGCCAACTCGCTGCGACAAACTACCGTCGGACTCCGGCGCCGCGGCGCTTCAGGAAGTAATCAATCAATTCGCTCGAGGAATTGTCCATTTCCACGTCGAAAGCTTCCACGCGTCCGGTCAGGTAGTTGAACATCATGACGGCGGGGATAGCCACGAGCAGACCAAACGCCGTGGTCACCAGTGCTTCCGCGATACCGCCTGCCACCGCGCTGATGCCGGGTGCGTGCTGGTTGGACATTTCCTGGAAGGCGTGCAAAATGCCCATGACCGTCCCGAACAGTCCCACGAATGGGGCCGTCGAGCCGATAGTGGCCAGTCCACCCAGTCCGCGCTTCAATTCGGCGTGGACAATGGCTTCGGTGCGCTCAAGAGCGCGGCGTGACGCTTCGATTGTTTCGCCGGGAATCTCGCCGCTTTCCTGATGAGCGCGGAATTCCATTAAGCCGGCGGTGACAACCTTGGCCAAGTGGCTCTTCTTGTTGCGCTCCGCGACTTTGATGGCTTCGTCAATTTTGCCATCGCGCAGGGCGCCCGCCACTGCAGGAGCAAAAGAACGAGACTGCTTGCGGGCGGAGTTAAATGCCATCCAGCGATCAATCATTACTGCAATTGACCAGCCTGACATGATGAATAGAACGATGACGACTGCCTTGGCCACCCATCCCATGCTGTGCCACATGGAAATCGGGTCCCAAGCAACTGTGCTGTTGTCCTGAAAAATCCAGAGCGCAGCAGTATGAACGTGATTTACGGCCATCGGTGCAAGATTGGCTAACATGAGTCGCTATTTCCTCCTCGGAACTTTCTATCGCTTACGAAGTTGGTCATGCCGCGGGCGCGCATGGAGAGCATAAAGACCCGCACTACGTATTGATGCAAAATCTCGACCGCTCGCGGTAAGAACTATCCGCCCAGTGAAAAAATCACCGTAACCTGCGTATCCACCACGACAGGTTCGCCATTCAACAGGTAAGGCCGATACTTCCATTGCTTTACCGCATCAATCGCCGCCTGCCGCAGCAGTGGCGGCCCGCCGATCACGTGCAAATTGACGACATCGCCTTCTTTGCTGATCTCAGCTTCAAGTACTACGCTGCCCGAAATGTGCGCTGTCCGAGCGATACTCGGATACTGCGGAGTTACTTTGCGGATCAAGTTTCCCGTGGAAACGCCGGAAGATACGCGTATTCTCTGCGGCGCAGCAACTGTGGGCGCCTTGACGGTGGTGGAACTGATGATTCCGCCAATTACGCCGCCAGCAGATCCGCCGGGGATGCCGCCGGCAACACCGCCCATTACTCCCTGCATCGGCGGAGGAGCAGCGTCTTCCTTGATCATCTGCACTTTCTGAGGAATTCTCGTGGGCGTGCGAAGCTGGTTGTTAACGATGTCAGTCTGAACTTGCCGCACGATGTGGACCGGAGCTGCCGGAGGCGGTGGGGGTGGCGGCGGAGGAGGCGCGACTAAGAAAGTCGTCAATTGCTGCTTGGGCAGCGCTTCCGTGATCAGTAGCGGAATCAGGACCAGGATGCCGACTAATATGGCCTGCAATCCGAATGAAATTGCCGCTGTCCTGCCGCGATTGGTTTTAAGTCTTCCACCCGATTCGATAAGGCTGTCTTCAAACATAGGCTTCTCCTGCCTGGACCCTACGTACTCTTAGACACCACCTGCCGACCGCTTGTTCCCAAATAAATCCCCCAACAAAGACAGGGAAAGGGAACGCTAAACCTTGGTTTTCTCCGGGCTCTGTTTGCCAGCCTTTGCAACGGACATCCCGGGCGTTTTGCCATTCTGCGACCGCCAATCCTGGTATGCGACCAGAATGGGCGCCGCGATGGCAATCGACGAATACGTCCCAATTAAGATGCCGATTACAAGGGCGAAGGAGAACCCATTTAACACTTCTCCGCCAAACAGATAGAGCGCGAGGACCGTCAGAAAGGTCAATCCGGCGGTCAAAACCGTCCGGCTCAGGGTTTGATTAATACTGCGGTTGACGATCTCGGACAGCTTTTCCCGCCGCATCAGCTTCAGATTCTCGCGGATGCGGTCAAAAACAACGATGGTGTCGTTATTCGAATAGCCCACCAGCGTCAAAATTGCAGCAATCACGGTAAGCGATATGTCCTTATTCGTCAATGAAAATGCGCCAACCGTGATGAGCGTGTCGTGAAACACGGTCACAACCGCCGCCACTCCGTAAATCCACTCGAAACGGAAGGCCAAATAAATCAGCATTCCCAGAAGCGAATACAGTACCGCCCTGACGGCTTGTCCCTTAAGCTGCTTGCCTACCTGGGGGCCGACAATGGAAACCGAAGCTACGTGGAAATTCGAGAGGAAAAACCCATCCGGCAGGGAAGCGGCCACCGCAGGCTCGACTGTACCTTTCAGTTCATCCAGGGAGCTGAGGAGGCCGTCCTTCACTTTATCCCGATAGTCGACAATCGCCTGCGCCTGAGCGGTGTACAGTTCTTTCGCGTTCGTCCCGGCGTGCAGCGGGTCTTTGTCCAACAGATAATTTTGCAGTGCGAGGGCGCTCGCGTTGTTCAAGTCTTGCTTTCCAGCGGGAACGTTGCTTTGGAGAGCGCTGATGATAATGTTCTTGCCGCGATCCAACGCCTGTTCGTTGGTTTCCTGAATCGGCAAGTCAATTAGTTCTTCATTGCTGGTCGCCGGCTCGAGGGGCTGAATCTTTGCGTCATGCAGGCCGGCGCGATCCATGGCCGCACGGATCTCTTTGTCATTGGGCGTGGAGGCGAATTTGACCTGGACCACGGTGCCGCCGCGGAAATCAATGCCCAGCGGGATGCCGCGCCAGAAGAAAATGGACAACAGGCCCGAGATGCTGAAGATCAACGAGAAGGCAATGAAATACCACTTCTTGCCCAGGAAATCTATGTTCGGATTGTGAAAAAATTCCACGCTGCCTCTAACTCTTCATGAAGTCGAAAAATCGTAATTAAAAAACCAACGGCTGCAATCTGCTAAATGCTCAGCGCTTCGCCACGCTGTTTGCGGCTTAAGACCCAGTCAAAAATAATCCGCGATACGAAAACGGCGGTGAACAGATTCGCCAGCAAACCAAGGGTCAACGTGGTGGCGAAACCCTTTACAGGGCCCGTGCCGAAAACAAACAAGATGGCGGCGGAAAGAATGGTCGTGACGTGAGTATCGAAAATTGCAGTCCACGCATGACTGAATCCCTGGGCCACGGCTGAAGGCGGCGTTTTTCCGTTGCGCAACTCTTCGCGGATACGCTCAAAGATCAGCACATTGGAATCCACGCCCATGCCGACCGTGAGAATGACTCCGGCAATTCCCGGCAGTGTCAATACGCCTTTCAAATAGCCCATGGAGCCAAGCAAGATGATGAGATTCAGAATCAGCGCGATATCCGCATTGACGCCCGCTCCGCGATAGTAAACGAGCATGAAGATCAGCACCGCGATCATGCCGACTATCGTTGCTTCCACGCCGTGCCGGATCGAATCAGCGCCCAAAGATGGGCCTACCGTGCGTTCTTCCAGATAATTGATGCCTGCCGGCAAGGCGCCGGAGCGCAGAACCAGAGCCAGGTCTTTCGCTTCCTCTTGCGAAAAATTGCCTTTGATCTCGCACTGATCGCGTATTGGCTCTTCGATATTGGCGACTTCCTGCACTTTATTGTCGAGCACCACTGCTAGGCTGTCGTTCACGTGCTGTGAGGTGAAGTTATAGAACTTCTGCCCGCCTTCTCCGGTCAGGCTGAAGTTAACGGTCGGCTGTCCGGTATCACTGCTGCGGCTCACATCAGCGCTGCGCAGGTCTCGCCCGCTGATGGCGGAAACCCGAGAAACCAAATACCACGCCTCGCCAGAACCTCCACCGGTTCCAATGCTGCGTCCCTGCAATATCACAGTGTCGGGAGGAAGAACGCCACCATGCTGCTGGAGGGCATCCTGTTCGCTGGAGTACGGACCGCCGAACGATTGCCGCACCTGCAACATCGCGGTGGATTGCATCACTTCCTTCACGCGCGCCGGATCGTTCACGTCCGGCAATTCCACCAGAATCTGATACGCGCCCAGGCCGTGCTCCTGCACCGTCGGTTCGCTCACTCCCAGGCTGTCAATTCGATTGCGAATGGTTTCGATTGCCTGCTGCACCGCGCGGTCCTTCAGTTCTTTCAACGCCTGCGGCTTCATGGCGACTGTCCAGCTGTTGTCCACGCCGGAGGATGCGTCATATTCCGGCAGCGCGTCGGAGACCAAGGAACGCACGTCAGAACTGGCGTTCGGCGATACTCCCTGGATCACAATCTTTTCCGGACTGTTGGTTGGGTCCGGCTTGGTAACGCTGGCATAGTTGACTTTACGATCGCGGAGGCCCTGCTTTATGGTCTCGACGGCGGAGTCGGAGTCCACGTTCACCGCGTCATTCACCTTCACTTGCAGGATAAGGTGCGTGCCACCCTTGAGGTCCAATCCCAGGTGGATCTGCTTTTGGAGAGAACTCACCACTCCCTGCCAGCTAAAGCTGTCAGGAATCCCAAATATGCCCACCACGAAAAACAGCGTGGCGGCAACCGTAACGATGACTTTCCAGCTTAAATTCTTGTTCATGACCTGCGTCTATAACTTCAAAGTGTTTTCTTACTTGCGCAAGCGGCATTCAAGATGGCTTGCGGTTGTTACTTCTTCCACTACTTGGTGGTGATCTCCTCACCGCTTGCGACGGTAGCAATGGAAGCGCGGGTGACCTCAAGGCGGAGGTTGTCAGGCGGAATGCGCAAATGAACGTAATCGTCCCGCAGGGCGATTATAGTCCCATGGAGCCCCCCATTTGTCACAACCTTATCCCCGGTCTTCAACTCACCGAGCATCTTTTGCCACTTTTTCTGCCGACGCTGCTGCGGCATGATCAACAGGAAATAGAAAATGGCGAAAATAAATAAAAGCGGGGCCAAAGTTATCAGGCTCATGCCTCCGCCGCTTGATTGAAACGCCAATAAATTGAACATACTCATGGAAAACCGGAAATTTCGCTACTCATCCCAGCGCCTGCGCCGGTTGGCGCTAAGCCCTGCTTGTTCGCTGCGGGATTTCTTGCGTATTCAGGCCGGACAGTTTTTCAGCCTCGGCACGAACCGGGAATGCCTGGCTGGTTTTCGGTCAAGACCACAACACAGCAGAAAAATAACGGGCCCTTACCCAAGTGCAATAGAATGCCGCACCGCCCGCATTGTGTCAAGGTAGAAGCTCAGATTGTGGACGGTATTCAAGACCTGGGCCAGCACTTCGTTGGATGCATAAAGATGACGCAAGTAGGCCCGCGAGTATCGGGCGCAGACTTTGCAACCGCATTTTGGGTCGAGAGGGCCTTTATCCCCGATATATCGCGCCTGCTTGATGGAAATTTTCCCCTCTGATGTAAACAGCAGTCCATGGCGCGCGGCGCGTGTGGGCAGCACGCAATCCATCATGTCGATCCCGAGCTTGGCGTATTCAACGATCTCTTCCGGAGTCCCTACGCCCATGAGATAGCGGGGTTTGTCCGCAGGAAGATGTTGAATTGTGCTTTCTACGACTTCTCTTGTAAGCGCTCTCGGCTCACCAACGCTAAGTCCGCCAATCGCGTAGCCGGGAAAGCCGATTTCGATGGTCCGCTCCGCCGACTCCTTGCGCAGCGCCAAGTCCATTCCCCCTTGCACGATGCCGAAGAGGGATTGCTTCGCGCCTTCTGATATCGGGCCTCCCGGTGTCGAGCCTGAGATCGAATAAGATTTGTCATTCCGGGCAGAGCGAGGAATCTGTTTTTCCTGCTCGTTCTGTGGAGCCCACGGAACCTCGTGCTTATGTTCCTCGAAATACTTCTTGCTCCGCTCCGCCCAACGCAGCGTAAGCTCCATGGACTGCCGCATGCGTGCATGGTCCGCAGGGTGCTCCGTGCACTCGTCGAACGCCATGATGATGTCCGCGCCCAGTCCGATTTGCGCGGCCATGGCGCTTTCGGGGGTAAAAACATGGGACGACCCATCCAGATGCGAGCGGAACGTTACGCCATCTTCCGTGACTTTGCGCAATTCGTTCAGGCTAAAGACCTGGAATCCACCTGAGTCGGTAAGGATGGCGCGAGGCCATGACATGAACTTATGCAAGCCGCCCAGCTTCCGCACCTGCTCAACACCCGGCCGCAAATAGAGGTGGTAGGTGTTGCCCAGCAAGATCTGCACGCCGAGATCTTCGAGAATGTCCTGGGAGACGCCCTTTACTGACGCCACCGTGCCGACCGGCATGAAAACTGGCGTTTCAACTTCGCCATGTGGCGTGAGCAAGTGTCCTACGCGGGCTGGGCCGCGGGTCGCTTTGATTTGGAAGCCAAGAGACATGAAGGGCGATTGTAAAGGATCGCGGAACCAGCAGCCGTCTCCCCTTCAAATCACTCCTTAATGGTTCAAAACAATTCGTGCCTCGGCCATTCTCTTAACGGCAGTTGGATTGGCGACACCGGCCTGCTGGAGCGCCGTTACAGTATTCTGCAACTCAGCCTTGGTTGCAGCGTCAGCGGGTTGCGCCTTGGCCCGTTCGGTCAGGGTGCTGAGATTTTGAGTCAGTTGGATCTTTTTTTGCAGTTGGGTGGCGGCGGGCAACTTCGGATTTGCCTTTATTGCTTTCTGCAAGTTCGCTTGCGCCGCTGTTTCATTGCCCAAAGCAAATTGGGCCTCCGCCAGTGTGGCCGCAGTCTGCGCATTGCTGATCGGACGTCCGCCTAACTTTGCCACATCGGTCTCCAAACTGGCTCGCAGCTGTTGATCATCCGGATTTTTCACCAATTCGGCGGTCTTGGTTGCGATTGTGACCGTACCTTCTCCGATTTGGACTGTCTGGATGCTCGGATATGCAATCATCGCAATCGGAATCACAAAGAAAACCAACAGGCCCCCATAAGGCTTGTCGCAAAACACGTTTCGCAAGAAGGCGGTCAGCAACGCAAGAAAGAGCACAATTCCTAACACTAGAAGAACGACTTCAAATGGATACAGTCCATCGGTCAGCTGTGCGAACCATGACATGCCGGGTCTCCTTAGGGACTGTTCAAATCAATGAACACTCCTGCTGCAACTCAATTTTTCCTTAGGGTGCGCCCAGGTTCGAAAGCATGGTAGGTCAAGGACAATATTTGCGAGGGGATGAAGCGGACTCCTTAATCGTCCATGCTGGCGGAATGGTACACCCGTCTCCGGAATCTGGGAAGAAAAATTGAGGGTGTTTCTATCAGGACAAAATTGAAACTTGTTCGCTGACGATGTCGGCCTGTTCGGCGGCGGCGAGTCGCTTTTCGAAGAATTCCTCCACGCGAACCAGGATCTCGGGAGCGGACTTTGAATCGTAAATCCCTTTGCGCAGGGCCGCGCCTCCGGCAACGCCATGCGTGAACCAGGAGGTGAATTGCTTCATCTTGCCTTCCGCGTCGGGAAGCTCTTCTTCGATCAGCATTTGGAAGTAGGTGCGGATCATCTGATAGCGGTCGGCTTCGGCGGGTTCTTCGTAACGCGGCTTCGAACCGGGGTTGAGCACATGTGGGAAGGACGCAGCTTCGGACCCCGAGGGGTAGACATCTCCCTCATCGGCTAAAGCCGCTTGGATTTGAGAATTTCCGGCACGACTAAAGTCGTGCCCTTCCCGAGCGTGCCCTTCGCGAAGTTGCGGTATCCCTGCGCAATACTGCTCAATCTGGCGGAAAATCCATGGGTTGGAAGGCGCGGTGCGTCCGATCATGACCGCGTCGCATCCCGTTTGCGCAACCATCGCGCAGGCGTCTTCGGGCGTGCGAATGTCGCCGTTGCCGATCACGGGAATTTTCACGGCGTCTTTTACCGCTGCAATCCACTCCCAGCGCGCTTGGCCGCTGTATCCCTGCTCACGAGTGCGGGCGTGGAGTGCAACCGCACACAGGCCGCTTGCTTCCGCCATCTTGGCCAGTTCCACGCAAACGACTTCGCTGTCGCTCCAGCCAATGCGGAACTTCACCGTAAAAGGAATTTTGACTGCTGCGCGGACTGCTTCAAAGATGCCTTGAATTCTCGGCAGGTCGCGCAGCAACCCCGATCCGCCGTTGCACTTCACGACTTTTTTCGCGGGACACCCCAGGTTGAGGTCAATCAAGTCGAAACCCAGGTCTTCGACCATGCGCGCGGCTTCCGCCATAACTTGCGGATCGCTGCCAAAAAGCTGCGCTGAGATGGGATGCTCGTCTTCGTAGAAGTGCAGGTAGCGTTTGGCTTTCTGGTCTTTTTTGCGCAGCACGCCATCCGCCGAGGTGAACTCGGTCATGATGAGCCCGCATCCTCCCAGATTGCGAATGAAGCGGCGGAAGACTGTATCAGTGACGCCGGCCATGGGCGCGAGGACGGTAGCCGGCGCGATCCTGACGCCGCCAATCATGAGCGAAGAAGGCACGGGCGTCTCCGCTCGCACAGCGGGGGAGAGGCCGGTCTCTTCATTGACGGATTTGTCCCAGAACTTGCGCAAGAACCTATTTTACTGCCTGTCGCAAGGATGCTGTGTGGCTAGGGATCCGGGGTGCTCAGGCGCATGGCAACTGCTTACGCGCACTGTTCCTGCGGAGTGAGTTCCATGGCCGAATCGGCGGAGGATTCTACCGCGCCTTCGGTGGTGATGCGGCTGGCCTTGCGAATTTCTTTGGCGATCCGGGTAAGAGCCTCATTGCGCAATGGGCCATCGGCGTACATGACGGAGCTAGCCGCTAAAGTAAACCGCAGCGCGTCCTCTTGTTTATCGAAGTGAAGGACTACCTGGCTTGCCGTCATTTGCACACCTCCGGGGCGGGATATGAGCAAAGCATAGGCCCGTTTTGCTTTCTGACAAGGGTACTTTTTTGATGCCCCGAGACTCGGAAGTGCATTTCGTTTAACGATTTAAGGCTTTGGCCTTATTTGGTGGCGAAATGAGTTTGAGTCACGCTTCCACTCGATTCGCTTCGACTGTCCGGCCTCCAGATCATCGGTTTTCCCGGAATGTATTCACCTGTTTGTTAGACTTTGGCGTAATCTGCTCCGCTCTTGAGGACAAACGATATGGACTTCGAAAACTTGATCTTCGAGAAAAGAAACGCAATCGCCTACGTGACGGTGAATCGCCCCAAGGCGATGAATGCGCTGAATGCTGCGACCATGGAAGAATTGCGCGCGGTTTTTACGGAGATCAAAGATGACGCCGCAGTGCGCGCCGTGATTTTGACCGGCGCGGGCGACAAGGCGTTTATCGCCGGCGCGGACATCGGCGAGCTCGCCAAGCTGGATGGCGAGAGCGGCAAGGAATTTGCTCGGCGCGGCCAGTCCATGTTCGATCTAGTGGAAACTCTGGGTAAGCCGGTGATTGCCTGCATTAACGGATTTGCCCTGGGCGGCGGATGCGAACTTGCGCTCGCTTGCACTATCCGGCTGGGGAGCGACAACGCCAAACTTGGCCAGCCCGAGGTGAAGTTGGGAGTGATTCCAGGATTTGGCGGATCGCAGCGTCTACCGCGATTGGTTGGAAAGGGAGTTGCGAATCAGTTGTTGCTTACTGGCGACATGATCACCGCGCAAGAGGCCCATCGCATCGGGCTAGTGAATGAAGTCACAACTTCTGCGAATCTGATTTCGCGAGCGGAAGAGATTGCTGCGAAGATCATCGCAAATGCGCCTTTGGCGGTGCAATATACTCTGCAGGCAGTGAATAAAGGGCTGGAGATGCCACTGAGCGAAGGCCTTCAGCTGGAAGCGAAATTGTTCGGTGCGTCTTGTGCAACGGATGACAAGAAAGAAGGGACGGCGGCGTTTTTGGAAAAGCGAAAGGCTGAGTTTGAGGGCAAGTGACCCGGTAATGCCAAAAACTGTACATCGCGCCTGGTTCGTTGCGGGAGCGCTCTGCTTCACCGCTGTTTTGGGAGTTTCCAACGCGATTGCTCAAGTCGTGTATCCCAAAACATTCTCTTCGATTACGAAAATAGACTGCGCTGCAGATGGGCGAATTCATATCTTTGACGAACACGGCAGCGAATTTGTGCCGCCTGCTGAACAAGATCAAGTGGGTTGCGCTGACGCTGAGATCGCTACGAATAAGCAAGCCGCCGGCTGGCTTGTGAACTATAAGAATTGTTGTACGTCCTATCCCGTACCACTTGCTCTTGTCATCTATCAGCCAGGCAAACCGCTCTTGAAATTAGGAAATGAACTCATGCTGGGAGAGTGGCATTTTTTAGACGGCGGCAAGCGTGTGGCATTCTATTCCAACACCGTGCATCCCAATGGTCCCGGTCGCTATGAATTGCACGATGTGAAAACCGGGCGATTGCTTGATAAATGGAGCGGGGACGTGGGAAAGAATTCTCCGCAATGGATGAACGCTTTTGATCGGCCCTAACGCCCATTTGCGAATGCGTTCTGTATCATTGTTGGCAATATTGTGACCAAGAAGAAAACAAACGAATTGAATGAACGCTCGCGTTTCCATGGGAAGGCGCTTGAGGGTGATTTGAACGGCGCGGGAAAACGCTTCGGCATTGTCGTCTCGCGATTCAACGCCTTCATTACTGAGCGGCTCTTGCAGAGCGCGTTCGATGGACTGGTGCGCTCGGGCGTGACCGAAAAAGCAATCGATATCGTCCGCACTCCCGGCGCTTTCGAGATTCCTTCCGCCGCGCGCACGCTGGCGGAAACAGGAAAATACGACGCCATCATCTGCATCGGATGCCTTTTGCGCGGCGACACTGCGCACTACGACGTCATCGTCAATGAAGTCACGCGCGGCATCGGACAGTCGGCACAAGAGACCGGAGTGCCACATGCCTTCGGCGTCCTCACCTGCGAAACCCTCGAGCAGGCAATCGACCGGGCGGGACTGAAGATGGGCAACAAGGGCTTCGAGGCAGCGCAGGCGGCAATCGAGATGGCGAATCTGAAGAAAGCAATCAGCGTTCAGCATTCAGCACTCAGCGAAAAGAACCAGGGCCATCACTCCGCTCGAAGCAGCAAGAAAGCTGGCAAGTCGCGACGCGGAAAATAGTCCGCGCGAGGTAGTGGTTCAGTTTGCAAAACAGACCCCTATCACTTTTGCGACTCCTCAAAGTATGTCATCCGGAACAGCTTTAGCTGTGAGAGAGACCCTGCGACTGTTGGAACCATTGTGAGCGCCGACAGGAATTGCGGTCCTTGCTGTCTGCGTTGATGGTTTCCAACGGACGTAAGGTCTCTCCGTCTTCGCTGCGCTCAACGTCGAGATGACATGCCTTTTGCGTGTTTTGTTCAACCTGAGTCACTAGTCTCCGTAGTAGCGTTCGCTGATCTCCTCAAAATCCCTTACACTAAATGCTGACGGCCGAATGCTGAGTGCTGACGGCCGAATGCTCCATGGGAACCCGCCGCAAATCACGAGAGTTGACGCTGCAAATGCTCTTTCAGGCAGATATGGCCAAACAGCGTCCCGAGGAAGTTCGCAAGACCTTCTGGAAAGAGCGCGGTGATGTGGGGCCGGACGTTCAAGGCTTCGCCGAAGATCTGTTCCGCGCTGCCAGTGATCGCGCTGCTGAAATCGACGCACTGATCGAAGAGCACGCCGAGCATTGGCGCATGGACCGAATGGCCGCCGTGGACCGCAATATTATGCGCGCCGCGGTTGCCGAGTTCTTATGTTTCCCGGCAACGCCACGAGCTGTCGTCATCAACGAAGCGATTGAAATCGCGCGAAAGTTTTCCGCGCCCGAGTCGGTGCAATTCATCAACGGCGTTCTCGACAGCGTGGGGAAAAAGCTCGAAGGCGTTCCGCAGAGTTCGACGTAAATCCTTTGGTTCTGTTCTCGGCAGTTAACTTCCTCCTTGTATGCTGTTGTTTTCGGAGTATATCGACGATGAGAATTCCCGTCATGCTTCTAAGAATTGCAGTGATGACCTGTCTTGTCTCGGTTGCGTGTCATCTCACCGGGGCGCAAGAGTCCAAATCCCAAGGCAAATGCGCAGGACTTCATGGTGGCATTACAACTCAATTGATGCAGGGATACAGTGAACCCAGTGTAATGGTCACATTTCATTTGTTGAATGACTCGGAGACGGCCCTGAGCGCTGCACCTGAATCTTGGAAAATTGTGATTGATGGAAAAGAGTTGAGCGACTCAGATTGGATATTTGGAAACGGTCCTGAGCCAGTCGAGGGCTACAGGACACTTGCAGCCGGGGCAACCTTTGATTTCGGCAAGGCACTATCAATCGCCAAATACTTTCCTGAAGCAAAAGAATATAAGATCAGTTGGAAAGGCAGGTACTTCCAAAGTCCAACATTGACGTTCAGAATTCCGCCGTCGAAACATTGATATCGAGGGAAAGTACTTCCGCTCGATAGGTTGATTTCATTCCGCTTCATCCACAACCGGATTGCTCAGCTTCCCAATTCCCTCCACAGTCACTTCCACCACATCTCCCGCGACAATCGGGCCCACGCCTTGCGGCGTTCCCGTGGCGATGAGATCTCCCGGCAGCAGAGTCATGACGCGCGAAATATATCGGATGACAGTGTCGAGCGCGAAAATGAAATCTTTGGTATTGCCCTGCTGGCGCGGCTCGCCATTCACGCGAGTCTCCACGGCGACGCCCGCCCACGGATCAAGCTCCTGCCCAACCACCGGCCCGACAGGACAAAAAGTGTCAAAGCCCTTCGCACGCGTCCACTGTTTGTCTTTATTTTGCAGGTCTCGTGCGGTGAC
>Ga0134126_10001515_pt1 | contig 29604 bp, 21 predicted proteins | sample KB31752_FD_96881 | JGI IMG/M metagenome (GOLD analysis project Ga0134126, IMG submission 96881) | Terrestrial soil microbial communities with excess Nitrogen fertilizer from Kellogg Biological Station, Michigan, USA - KB3-175-2 | ecosystem: Environmental > Terrestrial > Soil > Unclassified ... | reverse complement strand
TAAATGATCGAGCTCACCCGCTGCGAGCCGATCTGCAGCATGCGGCCGGTCGACTTCGCCGTCTCGATCATCGTAGGACCGTCGGAATAGAGATGAATCATCGGCTTCTCGCAGTACACATCCTTGCCCGCCTTCATTGCATCCACTGAAGCCTGCTTGTGCCAGTGATCGGGCGTGCCGATGATGACCGCGTCGATGTCCTTGCGCGCGAGGATCTCGTTGTAATCGCGCGTGGTAAAAATGTCATCACCCCACAGCTCCTTGCAATGAGCCAGCCGGCCGTCATAGCAATCGGCCACGGCGACGAGCTTGGTGCCCGGCGTTTCGAGCGCGGCTTTTGTGTCGTACTGGCCCTGGCCGCCCGCACCAATCAGCGCGATCTGGATATGATCGTTCGCCGCAGCGGGCTTAACCGGCTCCGATTCCTGTGCGGTAAGAAGATGCGCGCCCGGCAGCAGACTTACCGCCGATGCGACGCTCGCCGCGCGCAAAAAGCTCCTGCGATTCCAAACGACCATAAGGGCCCTCCAACGGATGAATGAATTCCGCATACCACAATACACGGTGCGGCGACCGATCGCGGACGCATCCGGTCGCTCTGACCTCTGTGCCGTCCTTTCCCACATCTCGCCCCATCTTGCTAAACTCCCACTTGTTCCTCGGGTCTTTCTTATGTCCGACATCCACACAGTCGCCGTCCTCGGCGCCGGAACCATGGGCTCCGGCATCGCACACGTTTTCGCCCGAACTGGATTTCGCGTTCTGTTGTGCGACATCGACCAGCGCTTCCTCGATCGCGCCCTCGCTCAGATCCGCACCAATCTCGCTCGCGAAGCCGCCAAGGGCAAACTACCCCCATCCGAAATCGAGCCTGCCCTCGCGCGCATCACAGCGACCATTGACCGGGCATCCCTCGGGTCTGCGGATCTGGCTGTCGAAGCAGCGAGTGAACGATGGGAATTGAAGGCCGATCTGTTCAAGTCCCTCGACACCATCCTGCCCGCCGGCGCAATCCTCGCGACCAACACGTCCTCGATCTCGATCACCAAACTCGCCGCGCAAACCGGCCGTCCCGCCCAGGTCATCGGCATGCATTTCTTCAATCCCGTGCCGGTCATGCAACTCGTCGAAGTGATCCGCGGCATGGCGACCACCGACGCCACCTTCGCCGTCGTCCGCGACCTCGCCACCAAGCTCGGCAAAACCCCCGTCGAAGTCAACGACGCGCCCGGCTTCGTCTCCAACCGCGTCCTCATGCCGCTCATCAATGAGGCGGCTTACAGCGTCATGGAAGGCGTTGCCACACCCGAAGCCGTCGACCAGGTGTTTAAGCTCGGCATGGCGCATCCCATGGGTCCACTTACCCTCGCCGACTTCATCGGCATTGACGTCTGCGTCGACATTATGCGCGTTCTCTACGACGGCCTCGGCAACCCCAAATACAACCCGTGCCCGCTCCTGGTACGCATGGTGGACGCCGGCTGGCTGGGGCGCAAATCCGGCCGGGGCTTTTACACCTACGAAAAGTAGATTCCTGCGGCGAAAAGCCCGGGAACTCCGGCTGCCGGCTGTGCGTACCTTCTCTGCATGACGCACAAACATGCGTCGTATGGCCATGCAGAGCTTCGCCGACACTCTCGCCCAGGTCTTCCGTGCCATTGCGGCCAACAAGCTGCGCAGCTTTCTTACCATGTTCGGAATCGCCTGGGGAGTGGGATCCCTGTTGTTGCTTGTCGGCCTCGGCGAAGGCTTCCGTTCCGGCCAGAAGCGCAACCTCGCCCGCTTCGGCAACGACGTCGTACTCATGTTCAACGGGACCATCCCCGCAGTCGCCAACCAGCACACGGGGATGCGCCCCTATCAGCTCACCCTTCGCGACCTGGCCGACATTCGCAGCCTCGCTGATGTCCGCGCCGCCACGCTCGAACTAAACCGCTCTGACCTCTATGAAGTCAGCCAGTGGGCCAACACCTCCAGCCATGTCATCGGCACTGACACCGCCTATCCCGCCGTCCGCAACATCCCCATGACAGAGGGCCGTTTCCTCAGTCGAAGCGATATCGCCGACCGCCGCCCCGTCGCGGTTCTCGGTTCCAAAACGGCAAACCTTCTCTTCCCCGGACGCCCTCGCCTCGGCGACACCATCACCATCAACGGCACCGCCTTCACGATCATCGGAGTCGTCGACAAAATCTCCCGCGGCGATAACGACTACGACGACCGCAAGGTCTACGTCCCTATTTCCACCATGCTCGAGCTCTTCCCATTGAAGGGCGAAAATATTCCCGACGACGCCCTCACCTCCATCCAGTACCAGCCCGCGCAAAAGGGTGAAGTCATCGCGGCCAAAGCCGCCGTCCATCGCGTCATCGCCCGCAATCACGGCTTCGACTCGTCGATGAAAGACGCGTTCCAGGAATGGGACACTGTTACAGAAATGAAGATGGTGGGCGCCATCTTTACCGCCATGAATATCTTCCTCGGCGGAGTGGGCATCGTGACCCTCGGCCTCGGTGCCGTGGGCATCATCAACATCATGCTTGTCTCCGTCACCGAGCGCACCTTTGAGATCGGCTTGCGCAAGGCGCTCGGCGCCACCAGGCGCAGCATTTTGACGCAGTTCTTCTGGGAGGGCCTGCTGCTCACCGCCGTGAGCGGAGCCATCGGCATTCTTGCCTCAGCCGGGTTCATGGGCGTCCTGCAGGCGCTCCTCATGGGCAAGATGCCCGGCTGGGATCCGCCCCGTCTCGTGCCATGGTCGGCCGCTCTGGCCATGGTCACGCTGGTGCTCAGCGGAGTAGCCGCCGGCCTTTATCCGGCAAGCAAAGCCGCGCAGCTAGACCCGGTCGAAGCCCTGCGGCGGGAAAACTGAGGTGCAGTTCGAAGTTCACAGTTCAAAGTTCATAGTTCCGTCCCGGCACCCACAACTACGAACTACGAACTGTGAACTATGAACTCAAAGCAGGAGATCAGCTCATGTTACGCGACATCTTGGCCCAGGCCTGGGAAGCGATGCTCTATAACCGCCGCCGCACCACCATCACCATGGTGGGCATGGCGTGGGGCATTGCCACGGTCGTCCTGCTGCTCGCCTATGGCGCCGGCTTCACACGCGCCATTGAGGCCATCTTCGCGCAATGGGGCACCAACATCATCGGCGTCTTTCCCGGCCGCACCAGCGAGCAGGCCGGCGGCGAAAAATCCGGCGCCCAGGTGCGCTTCACCCAGGACGACGTGGACCGCATCATCGCCGCCGTCCCGGGCATCAATCACATTTCGCCCGCCGTCTATCGCGACGTCACCGTGAAGGACGATCTGCATTCCTTCACCTGGACGGTCAATGGCGTCCGCTCCGTCTTTCAGGACATCTGGAAGCTCGACACCGATGCCGGCCGCTTCTTCAATGGCGCCGAAGAGCAGCAGCGCGCGCACGTCTGCGTCATCGGCTCTGAGGCGAAGACCAGGCTCTTCTCCGGCCAGTGGGCGGTCGGCCAGACCATCCGGCTCAATGGCGTTCTATTCACCATCGTCGGCGTCCTCAGCCCCAAGATGCAGGAGGGAGAAGACAGCGACCGCAATCGCCAGATTTACATCCCGTTCAGCACCATGAGCGACCTCGCCGACACCACGTATCTAGGCGGCATCTGGTTCAACTACCAGGGGAACTACGAGCTCGTCGAGCAGAACCTGCGCGCCACGCTTGCCGCTGCGCATCACTTCCGCACATCCGATCACAACGCCATCTACGTCGCCAACCTCATGACCCAGTTACACCAGTTCAGCATCCTGTCCATGGCGCTTCAGATCCTGCTTGCATTCGTGGGTACGCTTACGCTCGGCATCGCCGGCATCGGGCTCATGAACATCATGCTCGTTGCGGTGCAGCAGCGCACGCGCGAAATCGGCATTGAAAAGGCCCTCGGCGCGCAGCGCCGCCATATCCTTACGCAGTTCCTGGCTGAGGCCATGGTCATCACCGGCGTCGGCGGATTCAGCGGCATCGCCCTCGCCTACATCATCTCCATCCTCATCGGGCGCATCCCGTTCTACAGCGAGCTCGCCCTGCATGCCGAAGACGCCGACATACGCCTCATCATCTCGCCCTCTTCCGTCGTCGTGGCCACCATCATCCTCGTACTCACCGGCCTCATCAGCGGCATGATCCCCGCCATCCGCGCCGCCCGCCTCGACCCCATCGAAGCCCTGCGCTACGAATGAAACAGGGAACAGGGAAGGCAACAGGCAGCAGCCAACAGGCGACAGCCAGCAGGCGACAGCCAGCAGGCGACAGGGAACAGGGAACAGGCAACAGGCAACCGAACTACACGTTGTCATCCTGAGCGCAGCGAAGGATCTGCGGTTGCTCTCAACTCCCTCGCGCGTCGCGCTGATGATCGCAATCTTGTGGGGGGGGGTCGAAATGAACGAAGGTCTCCCAGGCTCTGCTATACCGGCGGCATTCCTTCCGCGCCGCTCGCCTCGGCCGCGTCGAAGCCCTGAGCCGTCTTAGGAAGCCAGCCGGATGCTGGTGCTACTGATTGCAAGGCTCAAAGACGTTCCCTGCCTATTGCCTATTGGCTATTCCTATTGCCTGTTCCCTGTTGCCTGTCTTTACACCGGCGGCAACCCATCCACCACCGGCACCCCCGCCGGCGGCACAAACTTGAACGTCCCCGCCGGAATCGGAGCATTCGCCGCCTCGCCCGTAAACGCAAACCGCGTCATCGCCCCGTCAGTCTCCTCAATTTCAATCCCCGTAATCGTTCCATCCGGCTTCACCGTCAGCGACACCCGGGCCACGCGATTCTCATCGCCCTTGGGCTGCCCCGTCAGCGTGTACTCGCCGTTCGCCGCAGCCGCCAGCGCAAGCTGGTTGAACTCCTTTTCAAGCTGCGTATGTCCCAGCAGAAACCGCAGCGGCGACCTGAGATCATCCAGGTCTTTCGCCTTCATCCGCTGCACGTGCGCATCACCTGGCGCGTAAAACCACGCATACTTGCCATCCAGCAGAAACACCTTGCCCGCCGGCGACGAGTAGTCCCACCGCGCACGCCCCGGTTTCTCCAGCAACAACGTGCCGCTCTCCGTTCGCTTCACGCCCATGCCGTCGTAGCTCTGGCTGAATCCCGCCTTGAGCGAATGCAGGTGGTTATAGTGGCTGTCCACCCGCTGCGCCAGCGTATGCACATCCACCGCGGGTGCGGGTGCCCCAGCTCCCGCTTTTGGGACCTGGGACTGAAGCAGCGGTCCCCAAAGCACCGCACAGAACACGACGGCGGCCGGCATCCACCGGCCGCCTCCGCCTTTTCCCAGGTTCCGAATGTGAGAACCGAATCCCTTGCCGGCTCTCCGCAACACAGGACTGGCAACAGAAAACTGACAACCGAAAACTCTCATTGGCTAAGGTTCTGCGTGCAGTTGGTCCCGCCCGTCGGATCGAATTTGATCGATCCAAATTGGTCGCTGCAGAACGTGCGGTTGCCCGTCTGTCCCACGGTCTGCGGCTGCGCCAGAATCGTGTACCCGGTCACTCGGTCGCCGCCGTTCGCCGTGTTCTTGGTGCAGTTTCCAATGGAGAACTGATATCCCGATTTCGCTCCGGTCGCCAGCCCCTGGTCCAGCATCTGCGCGCTTGTCGCCGTCGGTGCTCCTGAATGCGGATCGCCGCCCAGCGCCGCCAGCGAGCAGGCGTATCCCAATGAGGGATACGTGTTCTCATACTGGCTCTCCGCCATATTGATGGCTCGCACCGATTGCTGCGCCGACAACTCGTTGGCATACCGTTTCATGTTCCCCATCGTGGGAATGGCAATGAGCATCAGGATCGCAATAATCGCCATCACGATCAGCAGTTCCATCAGCGTGAAGCCGTTGCTCCGCCGTGTACGGCCGCAATCGCGCCGCGAAAATGAAAACAAATACATACGTGTCATAAACTTGTGAGCCCCTCAAGGAGCAGGCCGTCCCGCCAGCCCATCCGAAAAGAATCCTACAACGTATCGACGGCCTACGGGAAGGAAACGCTCAAAAGGCAGGGAACAGGGAACGGGGAACAGGCAACAGCGAAGCCCTAACGCGGATCCGAGGATTCCTTTCTCGCTCCGCATGCTTCTTCCTCTCGGTCTTTTCAATTTATTCCTGCGCTTCTGATGCCTGTTCCCTGATGCCTATTCCCTGTCGCCTGTTCCCTGTTGCCTGCCTTTCCGTGTTACCCTTCGCTGTTCAACACCAGGAGACCCCAAGCCCCATGCGAGTGCACTCGAATAAATCGTTTTTGCCGATGCTTCTGCTTCTCCTTGCTTCCGCCTCCGTTGCCTTCGCACAGGCCGACTATCCCTTCCGCGATACCAAGCTCCCTGACGATCAGCGCATCAACGATCTGCTCGGCCGTCTCACCCTCCAGGAGAAGGTCGAGCTCATGGCGGAACCGGTCAAGTTCCCGCGCCTCAACCTCGTCTTCTCAGGTCAGGTCGAAGGCCTGCACGGCCTCGCGCTCGGCGGACCCGGCGGCTGGGGACCGCGCGGGCTGCAACCGCTGCCCACTACGACGTTCCCTCAGGAAAAGGGCCTCGGCAGCACCTGGGATCCCGATCTCATGCACCAGATCGGAGCTCTCGAAGGCACCGAGGCTCGCTACTACTACCAGAACCAGGTCTTCAACCCTGATTTTCAAGACCCGCGCGCCGGCGTTATCGTGCGCGCCCCCAATGTCGACCTCAGTCGCGATCCCCGCTGGGGCCGCACTGAGGAATCGATGGGAGAAGACCCCTACCTGGTCGGAACCATGACCGTCGGCTTCATTCACGGCCTGCAGGGCCCCGACCCGAAGCACTGGCTCGCCTCGTCGCTCATGAAACATTTCATGGCCAACGAGAACGAGGACACCCGGGCATCCAGTTCCTCCGATTTTGACGAGCGCCTCTTCCGCGAGTACTACTCCGTGCCCTTCCGCATGGGCTTTGAGAAGGGCGGTTCCCGGGCGGTCATGGCCTCTTACAATTCGTGGAACGGCACCCCCATGATGATCAATCCCGTCCTCAAGAACGTGATGATCAAGGAGTGGGGTAACGACGGCCTCATCTGCACCGACGGCGGCGCACTAGGCCTGCTCATCTCCGCCCACAAGAGTTTCCCCAACAAAGAACAAGGTTCCGCCGCAGCCGTCAAGGCCGGCATCAACAGCTTCCTCGATCGCTATAAGGAAGACCTGACCAAGGCGCTCAAAGACGGTCTCGTCACGGAAGCCGATATGGACGCCAGCCTGCACAATCTCCTGCGAGTCTTTCTCCGCCTCGGCGAAATGGATCCCAAGGGCGTCGATCCTTACGCCAAAATCGGCGTCGACACCGAAGGCGCCGTTCCCCCGTGGGACCTCGCTTCCAGCCACGAACTCGTCCGCAAGGCCACCGACGAGTCCATCGTTCTGCTCAAGAACGAGCACAACACCCTTCCGCTCGATCGCGCAAAGCTTAAGACAGTTGCCCTCATCGGCCCGTGGGCTGACACGGTCCTCCTCGACTGGTACAGTGGCACGCCTCCTTATACCGTCAGCATTCTCCAGGGACTCCGCGAAGCCGCCGGCAAAAACATCAAGGTCCTCTACACCGATGGCTCGAACCCCGCCGAAACCAAGGCCCTCGCGCAGAAGGCCGACGTGGCCATCGTGGTCGTCGGCAACCACCCCGAGTGTGACGCCGGCTGGAACAAGTGCCCCGTGCCCTCCAACGGAAAAGAGAGCGTCGATCGCAAGACGATTTCCCTCGAGATGGAAGACCTCGTCAAGCAGGTCTACGCCGCCAATCCGCACACCGTCGAAGTGCTGCGCTCCTCATTCCCCTATGCCATTGTCTGGAGCCAGCAGAACGTCCCCTCCATCGTTCACATCACGCACAACAGCCAGGAAGAGGGCCATGGCCTCGCCGACGTCCTATTCGGCGACTACTCGCCCGCGGGCCGCCTCAACCAGACCTGGCCCACCGGCGACGCGCAGCTCCCGCCGCTGATGGACTACAACATCCGCCACGGCCGCACCTATATGTACTCGAAAGAGAAGCCCCTGTACGCCTTCGGATACGGCCTCAGCTACACCACCTTCGCCTACCAGGGCCTCACCCTCAGCACCCCGCATGTCAATGCCGACGGCAGCGTTCAGGTCACCGTCAAGGTGAAGAACACTGGCCGCCGCGCCAGCGACGAAGTCGTGCAGATGTACGTGCAGCATCTCGACTCCAAGGTCGAGCGGCCGCAGATCGAGCTCGAAGGCTTCCAGCGCGTCCACGTTGCTCCAGGCGCCGTCCAGAGCGTCACGCTCTCGCTCAAGCCGCGCGATCTGGCTTACTGGGACGAATCCGCTCACGACTGGCGGGTCGAAAAGGAACCGGTGCGCATCCTCGCCGGCGGCTCCAGCGACAACCTGCCCGTGCAAGCCACCCTGCAGATCGACACCGCCGGCGAATTCAAGCCGTAGCGATCCCTCAGCCCCACTCGGGCCTTGAAAACCGGCGACTTGTTTCCAGAGATTCAAGTCGCCGGTCGCGAACTCACAATATCGGTCATGGGCGGAAAGCCGGCGTGCCTTCACCTCTGCTACAATCCGCCCATGACGGACCAATATCTTGGAAAGATGCTGGGTATCGCGTGCGAAATGGCGGGCGCGCAAGGGGCCACGCTCTTCGTCGTCGAGGGCGATGTGCTTCGGCCCTACCTCGTTTACAACATCCCGGCTGATTACATCCGCGGCATCGGCCCCGTCAGTATCGGTACCCAGTGCTGCGGTCGCGCCATCGAGCACTGCAAGCCTTGGATCGTCTCCGATATGTTGACCGATCCGCTGTTCGCCGACGGCCGCGCCGGCGCTCTCGCTTCTCCCATTCGCGCCGGATTCTCCGTTCCCGTCATGCTCGACGATCGTGCCATTGCGTCGCTTGCATGCCACTTCGACCACCCGCACACACCTTCGGATCTCGATATCGAGCGCAACCAGGTTTTCGCTAATCTCTTTTCCATCTCGCTCCGCGCCCGTATGCGTGCGCCCTTTGGCCCTCCCATATTCATCCAGGGGTCCGGAAACAGACGGCCCGTCGCAGCCGCCTGAACCTTAAGAGCGCGGCAGCGCGCCCTGCTGCACCCGCGTGAGCGGCGGCGAAATTGCCATCCCTCTCCTCGATCAGGCCGCATCAAACCAGCGCCAGAATCGCCCGCCCCAGCGCGCCCGTCAGCGCATCCTGCGCATCCAGCGCGAACTCCCGCGATAATCCGTTCAGCCCCCGCAGGTGATCGGCGAAATCCCACGCCAGATCGCGCGCGCGACAGATGTCCCAGAATGCCAGCAGCCGCCCGGGAGTGCCAGTCGCCTCCGCCATCACCCCCAGCGCATCCGACGCAAGCATAGTCAGCGCCGCCGGCATCACGGTGGCCAGCAATGTGTTCACCGCCTGGTAATCCGCTTGTTCCGGGCCGCCGGTCGCGGGCGTCACATGCAGCGCGGCGCCAGTGTCTACGAGCGCCTGCGCAAGGTCGTGGTTGATGTGCGCATTCATGCCGGCCACGGCGAATTGGATTCGCTCGATTCCCGACCGGAACCGCGATTCAAACAATGCGCTCCACGACGACGGCGTCCCGGTCCCTTCCAGATAGCCGCGGATCGCGTTGAAATAGTAGCGAGCGAACACCACGTCCAGCGCAAGCAGCCAATCCGGATCGTGCCACGCGCCGGACGGCGGGTTCGCATCCACCTGCTGCGTCACCATCAGGTAAAGCTTGTTGAACCACTTCAAACCATCGCTGGCCGGAAGAATCGTGTCGATAGCTTCCATCACCGCGATTACATCCGCAATCGTCGCCGGCGATGAAGCAGCCAGCAATTCAGCGAGCGCCTGGTCAGCAGGGGAGGAGATCGTAGTAGCCATGGTGCCTCGAAGGTTGCAAGCAGTATACCCGCGGCCTTCCCGCACCCAGCCAACTTGAATTCCCGTCTACGGACGGACAACTTCGCCGTCAACCGCCCGCACAAGCGGGCCGCAAGCAGCTAATAGCTAATAGCTAAAAGCTAAAAGCTAGCTATGCTTCCCCTTCCACTCCTCGTAAGGCCCCTGGAAGTCCTCGATCCCGTCCTCTTTGAAATTCCACAGTCTGGTCGCCACTTCATCGATCAAATCGTGATCGTGCGTCACCAGCAGCACCGTACCCTCATATCGCTGCAGCGCGATGTTCAGCGCGTTGATCGATTCCAGATCCAGGTGATTCGTCGGCTCGTCAAAGATAAGAATGTTCGGCTTGGTCAGAATCAGCTTGCAGAACACCAGCCGCGCCTGCTCGCCGCCTGAGAGCGCCTTGATCGGCTTCTCGCCCTCTTCGCCACTGAACAGCATCTGCCCCAAAATCCCGCGAATGTCTTCCATGTGCGCGTCAGACTTCCACCGATGCAGCCACTCCGCCACCGTCAGGTCCGGCTCCTTGCTCGAATCGATTACGCTGCCCACGTCCTGGGGAAAGTAGCCGATCTGCGCCTCGTGTCCCCAGAACACCGCGCCTTTATCCAGCTCGAATTCGGGATCACTGAGTCCCGGATAATTCGCCAGCAGGCTTTTGATCAGCGTCGTCTTGCCCGCGCCGTTGCGGCCCATCAGGCATACCTTTTCGCCGCGCAGCACGTTTGCAGTGAACCCGTCCAGCACCTTGTGGTCGGCGTAAAACTTGGTGATGCCCTTGAACTCCAGCACGTGTTTGCCGCTCGGCCGCACCTGGTCAAATTTGATGAACGGCCGCTGAATATTCGACCGCGCCAGCTCGTTGGTCTGCAGCCGCTCCACTTCCTTGCGCCGGCTCGTCACCTGGCTCGATCGCGTACCCGCCGCAAATCGCGCAATGAACTCATTCAACTGCGCAATCTTCTTTTCGCGCTGCGCATTCTGCGATTCCAGCGTCGAGCGAATCTGCGTCTTCTGCATCACCATGTCGTCGTAGCCGCCGGTGTAGGTGATGATCGTCTGGTAATCAATGTCCGCGGTATGCGTCGTCACCGAATTCAAAAAGTGACGGTCGTGCGAAATCGTGATCAGCGTGCCGTCGTACTTCTGCAGAAAATCCTGCAGCCAGTGAATCGATTCGAGATCGAGATAGTTCGTCGGCTCGTCCAGCATCAGCGCCTGCGGATTGCCGAACAAAGCTTGCGCCAACAGCACGCGCACCTTCTGCCCGCCCTGCAGCTCGCCCATCTTGCGCTCGTGCAGGTCCTCGCGAATATCCAGCCCGTCCAGCAGCACCGCCGCATCGGCTTCCGCCGTGTAGCCGTCCTCGTCGCCGATCACGCCTTCCAGTTCGCCCAGCCGCATGCCGTCTTCGTTTGACATCTCCGGCTTCTCGTAAATACGGTCGCGCTCTTCAAGAGCAGCCCACAGCGGCCTGTTGCCCATGATGACCGTGTCGATCACGCGATAGGCATCGAACGCGAACTGGTCCTGGCGCAGCACGCCCATCTTTCGCGGACGCACCACCGTGCCCTTCTGCGCCTCCAACTCGCCCGTCAACACCTTCATAAAGGTTGACTTGCCAGAGCCGTTCGGTCCGGTCAGCCCGTAACGCCGGCCGCCCACAAAACTTACGCTCACGTCCTCGAACAATACCTTCGCGCCGTAGCGCATGGTCACATTGCTGACACTGATCATTTCTTTTGGTTTCCTGGTAGACCGCGGCGCAGAGGCTTAACGACGCCGGATCCATGCAAAAGGTGGGGCGCACAAAATGCAGCCCAGAGGCAAAAATTCCGCTCAATTCAGTTTCTCATACCGGTTGGTGGGCCCCGGCGGGAGGCCAGGTCAGGCGCGGGCAGGAAAGACTGGCCTGGGTGGATGGCATGTTCTAGAACCATCAACCGATCTGCTGTGCCACCCTGAGCCGCTGACCTAAGACAATCGAGTAATTCCCGGCACGCCGTCGAATCCTTTATCAAAGCTCAAAATTCGTTTCACGCCGTTGATTTGCATGGTAGCCAGGTGCACTGCATCGCGTGCCGACAGACCGTTCCGTCCCAACACAATAGCCTTCGCGCGTTCAACTGCCGCCCGATCCACAGCAAAAACTTCATCGACAATGCCAATCAAAGCGTCGAACGCCGGCTGAATGGCGTCGGGTCGGCCGATGGAAACGTAGCGATGCAGAATCTCCTGCAGCACCTCGGAATCAGTCACCAACCGTTCCTGCCCACTGACCAGTTCTTCAAGCCAACGCCTTGCATCGGCCTTATGGGGATGCGGACCTCCCACTAAGTACATCGGAATGTTTGAATCGATGAAGATCACGACGGAATGCCCGATCCGTAGCCCCGCTCGATCTCCTCGAGCATGCGGTCGATATCGGCCGTAGGAAAGTCCATCCGTGCCGCGCCTCGAATCACTTCAAGTTTTGCAGCGACCTCGCGGCTGGGTTCGCTCTTGCGGGCCTGAACAAGGGCCTGCCGTACCCATTCCGCGATGGTCATACGACGCAATCGCGCAGCACGCTGAATATCCCGGTACTCGGGATCCTGGACGATGACCTGCAGTCGTTTAGCCATAGAGGGAGTCTATTTGACTCATTGCAATGAGTCAAATAGACGTCTCCTTGGAGGCGGCATGACCTTCCTTGTCCCGCATTTTTGCAGGCACGAATTCTCCGCCTCACAGCCCCGCTTCGTGCTAATCCTACGGCGTATGGTCCAGATAGCACGGATTGCTGGTGTTTTGCACCGGCGGAGTCGGCGGCGTTACCCACGGTGGCGTGCCGAATTCAAAAAATTCCGTCATGTCCATCTGCGCGGCATCGCGCTTCGTCAGAGCCGCCAGATGGAAGCGGGTCTCGATGAATTTGAGAATGGCCGTGTTGTCGGCCACCGTATGCGACACGTAGTTCTTCTTCGCGTACGGCGACACCAGGATGAAAGGCACCCGGTAGCCCGTGTAGACAAAGTCGCAGGTTGGGCCTGTGACCGTGGTGCATACATCGCCAGAGTGCAGGTCGACAGGCTTAATGCCATCCGGACTCACCGCGTGCTGCGGCGAAACGTGGTCGTACATTCCCCCCGCTTCGTCAAAGGTGAGAACGAAGGCCGAGCTCTTCCATGAGGAGCTCGTCATCAGCGCATTAATCAGCGTAGAGACGTACTTGGCCCCCTTCTGCACGTTCGTACCTACCTTGTCGGTATCGGAGCCGTGTTCGTCGAGCCCTGCATTCGACGCCGGTTCGATCAATGCAACTGCGGGTAGCGTGCCGTTCGTCAGGTCAGTGAAGTATTGAGAAATCGGCGCGATGTTGTTCGGATACGTGCTGATGACGGTCTTGGCAAACGTGAAGTTATGCAGATAGCTGTACTTCATCAGGCACGACGCGGTATAGGGCGAGGTGCACGAAGTGCCCTGCGGATTCACATAGATCTTCCACGACACCCCGGCGTTCTGTAACGCCTCGAAAATTGTGGGTCCCTTGAGCAGGGCAGTGTCGTTGGCATCGCTGCCGTTCGGATAGGCATAACCATGCGAGGTGGCCGCGAGCAGATACTCGCGATTCGGATTGGTGCGCGCCATCTCGGGATTAAACCAGCGATCCGACGTGGCGAACTTCGAAGCCAGGAAGTAGTAGTAATTGAGATCCTTGCCATCCCAGTAGCCCATCGCGCGATGCCCGTTCACATCGAAGAAAGGGCTCGGATAGTTTGTGCGCGCGTCGTGTCCCGCGGTTTTCACAAACCCGTTGTTTTTCGCTGGTGGATAACGCCCCACCTGATCGTTGAAGTTCCAGTCTACGTGCGCCTCGTTCCACGACGGGCTGGTGTTCTCATTGCACACGGTGGTGAAGTGGAACGACGTTACCGTGACGCTTGTATCCCAGGTGCAGTCGCTCGGCGGCGGGTCAGCGGGATTGCAGCCTGGAATGGCCGGAGGTGGCCCGTTCAGCGGAGGCGCACCCGATGTGGGGTTAAACTGCGCCAATCCGTCGAACGACTGATCGGGATAACCGTTCTGCGACCAGTATTCGCGCATGGCGCCGAAATAGTTATCCATCGAGCGGTTCTCCTGGGCAAGGAAAATAATGTGACTCAGGCTATTAAGCCCGTTCCCGCCCAAGTTCGCCGTGACGGTGGTGTTCGCCGTGGGAGTGATGTTGCAGGTCGTCGCCAATCCGGAGCACGGACCCGACCATCCGCCGAAGGTCGAACCGCTCGATACCGCAACGGTCAACGTGATTGCCGTGCCGCTCGCGAAAGGCGCCGAGCACGTCCCCGGACACTTGATACCCGCCGGGCTGCTCGTAAAGGTTCCCGATCCGCCGCCGTTCGTCACCACGGTGACCAGGATCGAGGACGCGTAAGAAGCGGAACTGCACAGCCCGAACGCGCACAAAAGGAACATGAACGTGCCGAGAAACTTCAAATTGCGCATCGCACACTCCCGATCCCGGATTGGATGCAGCTTCTCTGACTGAAGTTTGGTTCGCTCTGCGGACCTCGTCTACGCCTTCTCCCCAGCCCCGGTGACCTGAACGCTGCCGCTGTTCGCACGCAGCCCCCAGACGCCTCCCGCTTATCCGGGGCGTTCGGGCCCCGCCCCGCTGAGAACTGACACCCGAAAACTGACAACTATCACCTGTGACCGCCGGCACAGCCAGTGTCCACTCACTCCGCCATACTGATCCCGGCAGTGTCTCGCTCCGCCGGATCTCAACTCCGGCGTACCAATTGGGGCCTCCAGGGGGACGGAGTACATGTTTACCAGAAAATCAATATACCCCCCCGTATCCGCACATAAAACTGCCATGCTGTCAACAAATGAATCTGTGCCCGGAGCGAATGTCATCGACCTGAAGCGCGCGAAGTTTACTCCTATATAAACCAGGACTCCCGCCTCCAGCTTGCGAACTGGCCTCGGTGAGACCAGGCATCCGCGATATGCCGCCCATGTACGCTCCGGAGCCGCATCGCTTTCACGAACTCCCGACTGTGATGTGGCTCACAATCATTGCCCCCCATCCCCCGCTACTCTTGGGCAGGATCCCGCCTGTCACCCGTCCGTGCCGCGCGCGCACCCGTCACAGGCAGACCGCAAGGGAGATTTGATGAACCGGGCTCTATCGGCTGCCGGACTCACTTTGTTCATCGCAGCATCCACCTGCACCGGCCGCGTCCTCGCCTCCGGCACCGCCCAGGAACAGCAGTCGCCCGTCGTCAAAATGCCCGACGGCTCCAGCCTCCTGCCCGACTATGTCAAAGCCCCTTCGATGTTCCGCCCCGCGTCCGACGCCCCCCTGAACATCCTCATCGACGTGCCGGTAAACAACACCATCTACCCGCCCGACATGATGCCACCGCAATTCAAGTGGCGCGATAACAACCCCGCCGCGACAGTCTGGCGCATCGAGATTTTGCCATCCACCAATTCCAAAGCCATCCGAATCTGGGCCAGCGGTGACAAACTCCAGGTCGGCGAGCTCGACACCACCCTTTCCGGCTACGTGCAGCCCACGCTCACTCCGGAAGAGCAGCAGATGCATGTCTGGCGTCCCGACGAGCGCATCTGGGATGAAATCCGCAAAGCCTCCGCCGGCGGCCAGGCCCGCGTCACCATCAGCGGCTTTGCCACCCAGAAGGATCGCCAGCCGGTCTCCCAGGCCGTGGCCGCGTTCTCCATTTCGAAAGATCCCGTCGCAGCTCCCATCTTCTATCGCAACGTTCCCCTGATTCCCCCGCAGGAGGGTACCGAGCAGCGCGGCGTCATCAAGCCGCTGCCTGACTCTGTCCTGCCCAAAATCCGCTGGGAGCTGCGTTACATCAACGAGCCCAAAGGCAAAGTGATGATGACCAACCTGCCCACGTGCGGCAACTGCCACTCCTTCTCGCGCGACGGCAAGACGATGGGCATCGATGTCGACGGCCCGGCCAACGACAAGGGCCTTTACGCCCTGCTCCCGCTGAAGAAGGTATCCACCATCGGCAGCGACTACCTCGTCCGCTGGAGCGCCTTCAGCGAAGAAGGCGGCCAGAAGCGCTTCGGCTTCATGAGCCAGGTCTCGCCCGACGGCCGCTACGTCGTGAACTCCATCGACGTGCCCAATGCCAAAGGCGTGCGCGTCCTGGACCGCCTCTACAACGGTTTCTATCCGTATTACGGGTTCGGCCAGGTCTTCTATCCCACGCGCGGCGTGCTCGCCTGGTACAGCAAGGATTCCGGCAAGCTCCAACCCCTCCCCGGAGCCGACGACCCCAACTACGTTCAGACGTCCGCCTTCTGGAGTCCCGACGGCAAATGGCTCGTCTACTCCCGCGCCGCTGCCCGCGACCCTTATCCCGCGGGCTACAAGCGGTCGCTTTACGCCAACGACCCCAACGAAACCCAGGTGCAGTACGACCTCTACCGCATTCCGTTCAACGACGGCCACGGCGGCACGCCCGAGCGCGTCATCGGGGCCAGCGAGAACGGCATGAGCAATAACTTCCCCAAAGTCTCGCCCGACGGCAAGTGGATCGTCTTCGTGCGCTGCAAGAACGGCCTGCTCATGCGCCCGGACAGCCAGCTTTGGATCGTCCCCTTCGGAGGCGGCGAGGCGCGCCCGCTCGAGTCGAACCTGCCGGTCATGAACTCGTGGCACTCCTGGTCGCCCAACGGCAAATGGCTGGCCTTCTCATCAAAGAGCCCGTCGTACTACACCCGCCTTTACCTCACCCACATTGACGACGAAGGCCACGCCAGTCCCGCTGTCGAAGTCGAGAACGCCACCGCCTCCAATCGCGCGGTGAACATCCCGGAGTTCCTCAACATCACTCCCGGAGGTCTCGATCGCATCGAAACGCCCGCCATCGATTTCTACCGCGAGTTTGACGCTGCCCAGCAGCTCCAGGACGACCAGAAATACTCCGAAGCCATCGCCGCGTGGAAAATCGCGGCGGACAAGGACCCGACCGACGCGCGCCCCCTCAACAACCTCGGCGTGGCTCTCGCTGCCACGGGACAGTTCGATGCCGCCGTCGATGCCTACAAGCACTCCCTCGCCATCAATCCCGACAGCTCCCAGACGCACAACAATCTCGCTGGGGCTCTGGCCGAACAAGGCAAGCTCCAGGAGGCCGTCGAGCACATTCAGCGTGCCCTTGAACTCAATCCCGATAATGGCCACGCGCATATCAACCTGGGGCACATCTTCGAGGTGCAGGGCGGCCATCGCGACGAGGCCAAAGCAGAGTTGCTCAAAGGCATTGAGCTGGCGCCGAAATCCTCTGACGGCCATAACATCTATGGGGTAATACTTGCGCGCGAAGGACGCCTCGAAGAGGCAATCCCCGAACTGCAGAAAGCCGTCGACCTCGATCCGCGCTCAGCCGAATGTCGCTATAACCTGGGGCGCGCTCTCGCCGCCGCCAACCGCTTCACTGACGCCGTTCCGCAATTCGAAGCCGCCGCTTCACTCACCGGTGGCCGCGAGCCTGCCGTCCTGCAGATGCTCGCCGGCGTCTACTCTGACTCCGGCAACTATGCTAAGGCGGTCGACGTGGCCCAGCACGCACTCGACCTCGCCGAGCAGCGCAAAGATGAGGAACTCGCCGGCCAGTTGCGCGCTAACCTTGCCCGCTACCGCGCTCAGGCCCAGTCCGCGCATCCATGACTCTCAATCGCCAACCTTGAACTCTCCACCTGTCCCCTCGAACCCGGCTATCATGGGTCCAGTGGCTGGCGCGGAACGCGCAAGGCGACCGACAGTTCCAGAACCCAGGTAAGCACAACCCTGTACTCAGGTTGAGATGAAGAAACTCACCATCGCAATCGCTATCTTCGCGGCGCTCATTCTCTTCGTAACCTATAACGTGTGGCGCGCTAGCGAGGAGCCGATTACCAGCCCGCCCACCCTGGTTCAACTCGGCGCCCAGCAACTGCACACACAGCTTCAGCAGGCCCAGGCCCGCGAGGCTGCAATCGAACAACAGGACTGGAACTCGATTCCTCTCCTGCGGGGTCTCATCCAGGCGCATCAGCACCGCCTCGAACAGCTATCCGGAAACAAGCAGGCGGGCGAAATCATCGCGCACGATAAGGAAGCGATCGCGCGCCTCGAGAAGCGCATCGCGGACCTCACCGCCGCGGCCGCCGCGCAGCGAGCCGATGGTGGGTCGTCAACGGCCCAGGACCAGCAGAGCGGGCAGGAGCAGCACGCCCCCGGGCAGGCTCCGGCGCCTTCCGCCTCTCCGGCCAAGTGAGGCGCTCTGATTGATAAGACAAGCAGGTCCACAGGCCGCCGCGTGCTCGAGCCTATTCATACCTCAACGCGGTGGTGGGTTGAACCCGTGCTGCGCGGAACGCCGGAACCAGCACGGCAACGGCTGCACTTCCCAGCAAGACCACTGAAACCACGGCGAACGCCACAGGATCGCTTCCGCTGATGCCATAGAGGATGCTTGCCGCAAATCGCCCGACCACCAAGGCGAAGATGAGTCCGATGGCGAGGCCGATGCCTGTCAGAAGTAGTCCCTGACGAAGCACCATTCCGAGAATTGCGCCGGGCTTTGCGCCCAACGCCATGCGGATCCCGATCTCGTGCGTTCGGCGGCGCACCGTATAGCTCATCACGCCGAACAGTCCCACCGCCGCAAGAGTCAGGCCCACCGCGCCAAACAGCCCGAGGAGCAGCGCCGCGATGCGAGGAAGAAGCAGCGATTTATCGACGTGTTCCTGCATGGTTTCAGTGTTGAAGACCGCCATGTTTGCGTCGAGCGCGGCAATCTGGGCGCGAACCGGCGTCTCGAGTTTGTGCGGATCGACCGAAGTCTTCACCACGATGGTCGTTCCGAAGAAGCTCTCTGCTTTCTCCGGCGCGGCGTTCAGGAAGAGATAAACGGCGTTGGACGGCGCTTCGCCCAGCGTGCGCAGCTTGGAGTTGCGGGTCACGCCAACGACGGTGTACGAGTTCTTGTCCTGCCGGATCACGCGGCCAATGGGATCTTCGCCGGGGAACAAATTTGTTGCCATGGTCTGGTTCAGGATGGCCGCACGCTCCTCGCCGGCCTGCAGCCTGAAATCGCGCCCCCGCACCAGCGGAATCTCCATGGTCTTGAAGTATTCGGCGCCGATACTGTTCACCTCGGCAAGCAGGGTTTGTTTGGGGCGCCTGTCGGTGGCATCCACGTCGAAATTGTTGCTGGTCGATCCCAGGCTCAGGGGCACGGTACCCACGAAGCTCATCGAACGAACCCCGGGCAATGCAGTTACGCGGCGGCGAAGCTCGGCGAGAAACTGCGCCGTCTGCTCGGGCGAGTACTTCTCGAGCTTCGGGTCCATCGACAGCATGAGAATGTTGCCGGGATTAAAACCGATGTCGATCGAAGAGGCGTTGCCCAGGCTGCGCACAAACAACGCCGCGGTAGCCAGCAGCACGAGAGACAACGCCACCTGCACCACGACGAGTGTGTTCCGCAGTCCTGAACGGCCGGCACGGTGCAGCAAAACGGGGCCGTCCTTCAGCGCCGCGACCAGATCGGTCCGCGAAGCCCGCAGAGCGGGAGCCAGGCCGAACAGCACCGCGGTCACGATGGAGAGGCCGAAGGTGAACGCCGCCACGCGCAGATCGACATTGAAATCGAATTTCACCGGGATAGGCAACGGAAGCTGGAACCGTGAGATGGCCCGAGCCGCCCCGGCCGCGAGCAGGAAGCCGACTCCGGCTCCGCACAGCGATAGCAGAAGGCTCTCGATCAGAAGTTGGCGAATGAGTTTTCTGCGCACCGCGCCCATGGCCAGCCGGACGGCGATCTCCCTTTGTCGGCCGGTGGCCCGCGCCAGCAGAAGGTTGGCCACATTCGCGCAGGCCACGAGCAGCACCAGCCCCACAACCACCATGAGCACTCCCATCAGCGTGTAGGCGGGTGTTGCCGAGCCGGCAATCAGTCCACCAGCTGTTTGCAGGGTGATGCGCTCGTGCTGCTTCTCATCCTTGCGATACGCATCGTCGATTCGCTTCTTGATCACGTTCAGTGCCAGCGCAGCTCGTTCACGGGTTACCCCGGGCTTCAACCTGGCGTTCAGCATCAGCCAGGAATAATCCCGCTTCGTTCGAAAAGTACCGGTCGAATCAAGATCGGGCATCATCTCTTCCGCCAGGGCCAGCGGAATCCAGAATTCGGCTACGATGCCGCGATCCATCCCGTAAAAGCCAGGCGGCGCGATTCCCACCACCGTGTAGCGCCTTCCATTGAGCGCAACTTCACGATTGAGGATGTTGGGGTTGGCAGCGAATCGGCGTCGCCACAGTTTGTCGCTGAGCACCACAACGTGGTTTCCGGCCGCGGTTCGATCGTCGTCCGGAAGAATGGAACGGCCGAGCGCAATCGGGTTTCCCAGAGTACTGAAGAGATTACCGCTGACGGCCTGGCCCCACACCCGTTCCGGATCTCCGCGTCCGCCAATGCTGGCGGGAATGAGTGGAAAATGCGCTGCCACTCCGCCGTCGAACAGGTCGCGGGTCTGCTGCCCATAATCCACGTAGTCGGGATAGGAAAAAGACTGGCCTTCGGAGAACATGACCACGCGGCCCGGGTCCCGTATGGGGAGAACGCCCCACAGCAGCCCGTTGGCGACGCTGAATACGGTCGCATTCGCAGCCACTCCCAGGGCAATGGAGACAATAATGACGATGGATAACCCGGGAGTTCTGAGCAGAGTGCGTCCAGCGTAGCGAAGATCCTGAAGCAGCATCTCCATGGGAGCCTCCGTTTTGGACGAAGATTGTTTGCAGGAAGATACGCAAAGCGCGACACGGAAGTTCTCTCGACTGAAGGAATCGAGTTACCGTGCCGAAAATATCAGGCATGACCGGTGTCCTGCGGAGATGTGCCGGCCGCGGAGGCACGCGTGCGCGAGGATTGCGAGAAACGGAGTGACCATCGTCGCTATCCGCGAGTCGATTGTCGCGGATTCGCGGATCTTCGCGTGCTCCCGAATGGCGCAAACGAAACCGGATCGTTGGTGAACCTGAGCAACCGCGGATGTTGTTTCATGGCGGATGAACCGCTTCGCGGCTCAGAGGGCGACACCATTGAAATGCACCTGAAGGTCCGCGGAATCGATCTCCGCGTGGCGGGGATTATTCGGCATGTGCATCGGCGGAGAAGGGCAGGGATCGAATTTGTCGAGCTGTCCGAACGCAAGAGGGAGCAGATCGAAGAGCTGATGGGCGAGCTGGCGGAGCTGACCAAAGCGGCCAGCCGTGCCCGCGCGGCTGCGCGGAAGCTCCACCAGCGGGAATACTTTCCCGAAGCGAGTTAGGTTCAGCCAAAAGGGGATTGCGCGAGGGCCTTGTTGACTGGTCGGCCGCAATGGGGACGCGGTGAGCAAAATTCTCCTGAGCCCCGGGCGCAGCCAGGGACAGCGGTATTCCAGAATCTTGAGCTCGGGGATTTTGGCTAGGGGATTTCGTCTTCTCCAGACGAAGCGGTGAAGCCGTCGGGAAGAAAGCGGTAGCCGATCCAGGGCTCGGTCTGAATGTATTGCTTGTCGGATTCCGCGTCGAGCTTCCGGCGGACCTGGCCGATGAAGACGCGCAGGTACTCGTTCTGCTGCGTGGATTGCGGTCCCCAGACGGCTTTGAGCAGGGCGTGGTGCGGGACGGCTTTTCCGGCCTGGCGGGCGAGATAGAGGAGCAGTTGGAATTCCGTAGGGGTGAGGCGGAGAGGTTTTCCGCAGAGTTCGGCGGTGTGGGCTTCAGGATCGATGACGAAGTCGCCGGCCTCGATGACGGCGACGGAGCGCTCCGGGGCGCGGCGGAGGTGGGCGCGCACGCGGGCGAGCAGTTCCTGGATGCTGAAGGGCTTGGTCACGTAGTCGTCGGCGCCGGCGTCGAGCGCTTCAATCTTGCTCTGCTCGTGCTGGCGCACGGAGAGGACGATGACGGGAGTCTGATGGCCGGCGCGGATGGCACGGCAGACTTCGACGCCGCTCATGTCTGGCATCATGAGGTCGGTTACCACGAGGTCGGGAATCCAGTCGTGGAAGATGCGCAGGCCTTCTTCGGGGTCGTTGGCGGTGCGCACATCGAAGCGCTGTGCGGTGAGCGCGGCGCGCAGCACGCGGGTGATCTGCGGCTCGTCGTCGATGACCAGGATGCGGTTCGGCATAGGTCTGTTCCTTGGCAGCTTACATCAAGAGCGTGAGCGCGTATGATCCTGTTGCAGCACGCATGAAATCCACCACTCCAACGCGCAGGCGACTTTCGCACAGGGTGATCCGCGCGGCGGGCGCAACTCTGGCCGCCGCGCTGACCACGGTGGTGCTGGCGTGGCTCGGCGCGACCGCGGTAACCGCCGGACTGGTGTTCCTGGTGATCGTGGTGTGGTCGGCCACCACGGCGGGGCTGCGGCTGTCGCTTTACATCGCGGTGCTGTGCGCGGTGCTTTTCGACTTCTATTTTCTGCCGCCGTATCGCACCTTCAACCTTGCAGGCGGCGCAGAGTGGGTAGCGATGCTGTCGTTCGTGGCGTGTTCGATTGCGGCGGGGCGAGTCTCGGAACGCGCGCGGGTGCAGGCCCAGAAGGCGGAGCAGCGGCGCGAGGACATGGAGCGGCTCTACACACTGGGGCACGAGATGATTTTGCGCGAGGATGCGGCTGCTCTGACACACGATCTGCCCGGTCTGGTGGAACGGATTTTCGCGCTCGATTGCGTGGCGCTTTACCTGCGCGACGGCGAGCGGACGGCCTGTTCGCAGGACGAGATGCCGCAGGAAGTGGAGGCGGCGATGCGCCGTGCCGCGTCGGACGATGCCGCGGAGCCGGTGAAGGCAGGCGAATTCGAAGCCAGGGCGCTGGTGGCCGGCATGCGTCCGCTGGGCGCGTTGGCATGGCGTCCTGCAAGCCCTTCGCGCGAGGTGGCGACGGCGGTGAATGCGCAGGTGGCGATTGCGCTGAGCCGGGCGGCGGCGATGGAGGCGAATGCGCGGCTCGAGGCGGCGCGGGCCAGCGAACGCCTGAGGGCCGCGCTCATTGACTCGCTGACCCACGAGCTGCGCACACCGCTGACTTCGATTCGCGCTGCGGCGACCACACTGATGGATGTGGAGGGGTTGGACGATGCGGCTCGCGTCGACCTGGCAACGATTGTGGACGAGGAAGCTTCGCGGCTGGACCGCCTGATTGGCGAAGCAGTGGAGATGGCCGAGATCGACAGCAACGTGGTGAAGCTGCAACTTGAGGCGGCTGTTCCGGCGGGAGTGCTCCGCGATGCCGTCGACGAGTCGCGCGGCGTGATGGGCGGGCGCGGAGTTTCGATGGAGGCGGAAAATGCCGAGTCGCCCGTTCTGTTGGACGCGCGGCTTCTGGGCCGAGTGCTGCGGCACCTGCTGGAAAACGCGGCGCGATACTCTCCACCGGAGAGCCGGATCGTGCTGGGATGCCGGCAGGTTCCGGGCGGTCTGGAATTCAGCGTGCGCGACGAGGGGATCGGGATTGACGCGGCGGATCTGCCGCACATTTTCGACAAGTTTTACAGGGGGCGCAAGGCGGCGCGGCATGGCAAGGGGACCGGTATGGGGCTGGCGATTGTGCGCGCGCTTGTCAAGGCGCATGGCGGAACGATTGAGGCGGTGAGCACGCCGGGGAAGGGAACGACGATGACGTTCCGGGTCGCGGTGGAGAAAGTGCCTCAGGCGCGGGAGGCAGCAGCGTCGGGTTCGCTGCGGCGGGAACCGGCTGGCTGAGGGTATTCCTGCTCGCCGGATGGTCGCTGCGAGGCAGTCCACGGGCGATCGCGGTGCAGCAGTACGCGGAAATCCTCCACAAAACTGATGGCGACCACTACCGCCGAACCAGCGAGCCCTACAAAGAAGAGGGTTTCGAGAACGCGCATGCCGAAAATTGCGAGATGAATCATGCCGGGAGTGTAAGGGCGGAGCGTGTAAGGAATTCGTAAGTTCGGCCGGGAACAGGGAAAGGAACCATGGAACAAGGGAAAACCCAAATCCCCAGCGGGGACAAAGCGGATTGATTTGGTGGTGTGGCGGCGGGGCAAGAGCTTATTCTCATCATTCAAACTGGAGAAGCCATCCGAATGTTTCGAAAAATTACCTTTGTTCTCGCTGTCTTTGTGTTTTGTGCATCCACGCTTGCGCGCGCGATGAGTCGCGAAGAGGCGGAGCAGCGCGCAAAGCGCCTTCTGGCGCAGTTGAGCCTGGAGGAGAAGGTGGGGCAGCTCAACCAGTCCTCTGGCGTGCAGATGCCGATGCTGGGGTCGGAGAAGCCCGATGCACTGATTGAGAAGGGCGGGGTGGGATCGATTCTCTGGCTGGTGGACGTGAAGGAGATCAACCGGCTGCAGCACATCGCGATGGAGAAGTCGCCCCATCACATTCCCATCCTGTTTGCGTTTGACGTGATCCATGGATATCGCACGGTGTTTACGGTGCCGCTGGCGATGGCCTCGTCGTGGGACCCGAGCGTCGAGGAGCAGGCGCAGCACTATGCAGCACAGGACGCACGTGCGGCGGGAATCGAGTGGACGTTTACGCCTATGGTGGATATTGCGCGCGATGCACGCTGGGGGCGCATTGTGGAAGGCGCGGGCGAGGATCCCTATCTGGGGGCGGCCATGGCGCGGGCGCAGGTGCGCGGGTTCCAGGGCGATGAACTGGGGCCCGATTCGGTAATCGCGTGCGTGAAGCACTTCGCGGGTTACGGCGCGGCGGACGGCGGGCGCGATTACGATTCGTCGTATATTCCCGAGGAGCTGTTCCGGAATGTATACCTGCCGCCGTTCCATGCGGCGGAGGAGCAGGGCGCGGGCACGTTCATGTCGGCGTATATGGATCTAAACGATGTTCCGGCGACCGGCAACATGTGGTTGCTGACGGACATTCTGCGCAACGAGTGGGGGTTCAAGGGGTTCCTCGTGTCGGATGCGTTCGCGGTGGCGAGCCTTGAGACGCACGGCTATGCGAAAGACGGGAGCGATGCGGCGTACAAGGCAATCACTGCCGGGCTAAACATGGACATGGCGAGCCAGACCTATACGAAGAACCTGGCGCAACTGGTGAAGGACGGAAAGGTGAGGGAGGCGCAGATCGACGCGCTGGTGCTGCCCATTCTGACGGAGAAGTATCAGATTGGGCTGTTCGATCAGCCATATGCGGATGAGTCGAAGGTGGAGCAGGTGCTGAACCGGCCGGAAGGTCTGGAACTGGACCGCAAGCTGGCAGCGCGGTCGATGGTGCTGCTGCGCAATGAGAATCAGACTCTGCCGCTGAAGACGTCCGTGAAGAACATCGCGGTGATCGGTCCGCTGGCGGATTCGACGAGCGATATTGAAGGCGGCTGGACCGTGGAAGGCTTGTTTGGCGGCGGCGGCAAGAGCCATCCCGTGACGGTACTGGCGGGATTGAAGAACAAGTTGCCGCGAGCGCAGTTCACGGTGGTGCCGGGGCCGGAGCTGTCAAAGGTGTATCCAGGAATGCTGGACCAGATTACCGGCAAGAAGCCGCAGCCGCCGCCCACCGCAGAAGAGACGGCGCAGTGGATTGCGAAAACCAACGCCGCGGCGAATGGGTCTGATCTGGTGGTCGCGGTGATGGGCGAGACATCGAACATGAACGGCGAGGCGGCTTCGCGCGCCACGCTGGATTTGCCCGGCATTCAGGAGCAGATGCTGCAGGCCGCGGTGGCGACGGGCAAGCCGGTGGTGCTGGTGCTCGAGAACGGACGCCCGCTGGATATTCGCTGGGCGTCGGGGCATGTGCCGGCGATTCTGGAGTCGTGGTACTCGGGTACGCAGGGCGGCAATGCAGTGGCAGATGTGCTATTCGGTGATGTGAACCCAGGCGGGCATCTCACGGTGAGCTGGCCGCGCGTGGCGGGGACGGAGCCGCTCTACTACAACCACAACCTGACCCACGAGCCAGAGGATCGGCCGAACTTCACGTCGCGCTACTGGGATATGCAGTCGAAGCCGCTTTACCCGTTTGGATATGGATTGAGCTATACGACGTTTCGCTACGCGAATTTGAAGCTGAGCCAGTCAAGCATTGGGCGTGATGGAAAGCTGGAAGTCACAGTGGATGTGACGAACACGGGGCAGGTAGCGGGCGATGCGGTCGCGCAGGTTTACATTCACCAGAGATACGGGTCGGCGTCGCGGCCGGTGCGGCAGTTGAAGGGGTTCCGGCGTGTGACGCTGCAGCCGGGCGAGACAAAAACGTTGACGTTCCCTCTGGGCAAGGACGAGTTGGAGTTCTGGAGTCCGCAGACAAAACAGTGGGCGGTGGAAGCGAGCACGTTCGATGTGTGGGCGGGCGGCGATTCGACGGCGGCGTTGCATGGGGAGTTTGCGGTGACTGAATAGGAGAGGTGGGACTGCTTGCTGGTGCAGACCTGGTCGGCTCCCAGGTCTCAAAATCGAGACCTGGGGCACCCCCAAAGGTTGCGGTGACGGAGCCGCTGGTAAATTACGGGGATGCAGGGTGCCGCCGATTCGGCGATGGGCGGGGTTGCCAGTTACGTACTTGACCATGACACTGCGCCTTGCTCGTCGTAGAAGGCCTCTTCAAGGTTGGGGCCGTCGAGTGTCAGCAACGCGAATCCGTTAAGTACGCGCTCGGGGATGTCGGGATCGTTGGCGAGCCGTTTCTCGTGCCATGTCACTTGAGGACGGTTCTCCAATCCTGCCGCCACGCCGCACGGAAGCGCCCCGTGCCCACAGCAGCGGCAGCGAACGCCCGCTGCGCCGTGAGGCTGATAAACCACTCCAAGATGTTGGTGCCCCCAGTACCAGTATGCGGGGCCCGCGTTGTTAGGGAACGCGTCCGTTACCTGCTGGAAAAGCGTATTCGTGTTCTCCCCCGGATCGTCCATGCCGTTGTGATGCGTCAGAACAATCACCTTCTTGCCCTTCAACTGCGCTTCTTCTCCCTTGTCCTGCAGAAATGCCTGCTGTTTGTTCGGAAAGTTCTGCGGATACAGCGCCCCGTTCATGTAGAGTTCCGCTTCCTCGGAGAAATAAGCGGAGTCCAACCCTACAATGATCCAGTTATCGTTCTCCAAAGCGAAATAGCTGCATCCGGCCTGCTGGGCGAATGGCGGCTGGCTGAGCGCGTTGAAATAGGGTTTGGCTCCGGAGTACATCTCATGGTTTGAATTCAGCGTGAAGGATCCGATGGAGCCTTGTGGCCATAAGGGAACTAGCAGATGCTGCTCCTGGTCGGCAGTTCCCGAATAATACACGTCGCCCAAGTGGATAGTTATGTGCGGGTGAAGGTTGGCCATGGCGTTGCCCACCTTCGTGCTGGGCGCGGGATTGTTCACAGTGCGCCATTCGCCGGTTCCCCAGTCTCCGGCTATTCCGATCTTCACCAGGTTCGGGATTGTGATGGCCTGGGGCGAGTTCACGAACTGGTGCTTGCCCCCGATGATGGGAAGAAGGCTTTCGAGGAAGACGGCAAACGCTTCGATCCAACCGGGGTCAAACTGTTCCCACTTACCCGTGCCCCAGATAACCCCATCCGTGCCAACGGCGATCAGAGCGCCCGCTTCCAGGCTGCTGACAACCGAGTCGGCATCGTTGGTCATGGCGCTCTTGGCCAGCATCATGGTGTGCGTTTCCGCAGGGCCGGGCGGCAAAGCCCGGTTTTGCGCCACCTGCATTGCCTGAGCATGGGCGTTCTCCATGCCCATGTCTATCTGTGCCGCTAAGTCGGGCCGCCATTGCCTCAGCTGGACCATGGCAACTTGAATGCGGCTGGAAACGACAGGATCGAGATTGATTGGCCTGGGCATCGCATGCTCCTCGAGGAATCAGGTGCAGTTGAGTCTCTCGTCGAACTCGACTGGATCTTCGACGGCATCCTGACGTTCAATTTGCCGATTGGAACGGAAACCGATCCGAGATCTCAACCTAAACTTCTTGCGCGAAGGGACTCTACAGGGTGGTGGAGCAGGCCTGGGGTGTAGCCGATTCATATTGCCAAAAACCCCCGTGCGAGGCAAGGGCCTTTTCGCGCCTGGGTATGGCTCACATTCGCGCGAAAGCTCCGGCCAGTCGCATCGCAATTGTACTGTCGAACAAGTTGGGCCTGTACCCGGGCTTTCGCTCCTCTGATCTCGATGGACTGCTCGATGCGCTGCGGCGGCTTCGCGCGTTCTACGCTGAAGCGGCCGCAAACGGAAGGGCAATCGTGACGTGCATCGTGTAGAGCACTTCAGATCCGTTCCAGCGCTTTTAACGAGACGGGCGGCATGTATTCGCCCAGCAGCCGGCGCACCCACCATGCGCCGGTTTCTTTTTTCTCGATGGGCGTAGTGTAGCGGTATTCATAAAACAGCGCCCGAATATGCGTGGGCGGTTCCTCGGGGAATGGGTTCAGGCGCATGAGGCGCAGGATGCCGCGATCGTTGCGCAGCAGCTTCTGAATGAAGCGCAGGTACCAGAGCTTGTGTCCGAACACCTGAACGCCGCGCTCCGTGACGGCGACCGAAAACGGCAGGAACCAGATGAGACAGTCGAGGCGTAGATGATAGGGCGCAACTTGCGGCGGCGTGCGTCTGGGGTCGCCGGGTTTGCCCTTGAAGCCGTACTCCTTCCACTCGGTTGAGGGCGTAATGACGCGATCCGTTGTGCCTTCGATGACGATCTCGTAGCGCTCCTTGCCCACGTTGCCGAAGGCGCCGTACGCGCCGACGAGATGAAACGGGTTGTAGCTGTAGTTCATGAGCTGGTCTTTCGAGATCAGGTTGAGCGCGGGCTTGATACTCAGCGCGATTGTACCGACGGCCACGACGTAGAGCAGGATGTCGAAGGGCAGCGGGCGGGCGGCGAGAGGCGGCACGCCGATGGGAAATACGTAAGAGAGCACGCGATCGTCGAACGCTGAGATGCCGAGCACCACGGTGAGCCAGTTGAGCCATGAGTAGTTGCCGCTGACGATGAGCACGAGCTGGTGAAATAGGATGAGCGCGGCGGCAATGGATGCAACGGGCTGCGGAGCGAACAGCGCGAACGGCACAATGACCTGCACGAAGTGGCTGACGAGCGCGGAAAAGCGGTGCAGCGGCCGCGGCATCCAGTGGAAATACCAGCTCAGCGGATTGGGGAGCGGCTGGGTTTCGTAGTGATAGTAGAGGCAGGTGAGATCGCGCCAGCACTGGTCATGGCGCAACTTGATCAGGCCGGCGCCCATCTCCGTGCGGAAGAGCATCCAGCGCAGGATGAGGATGGGGATGACCGAAGGCGCGACGTGCGCGGGGCCGAGGAACGCAGTGAAAAATCCGGCCTCGAGCAGCATGGATTCCCAGCCGAATCCGAAGAAAGACTGGCCGACGTTCGCGATGGAGAGATAGAGCGCATAGAGGATGAGCCAGAGAGCGATGGAGAGCCAGATGGGGCCGGCTTCTGTGATTCCGACGAGCGCGCAGGCGGAGATTGCGATGCCCGACCATGCGACTATATCCAGCATGCGATCGGAGTAGCGCCAGACGAAGAGGCTTGGGGTGTGGCGCATGTCGGTATTGCGGAGGAAGGCGGGGACGGGCAGCAGGCCGTTTTCGCCCAGCAGGGGCTTGAACTGGTTGGCGACGGTGAGGAAGGCGACCAGGTACATAACGGCCATGCCTCGCTG
>Ga0134126_10001514_pt1 | contig 29630 bp, 32 predicted proteins | sample KB31752_FD_96881 | JGI IMG/M metagenome (GOLD analysis project Ga0134126, IMG submission 96881) | Terrestrial soil microbial communities with excess Nitrogen fertilizer from Kellogg Biological Station, Michigan, USA - KB3-175-2 | ecosystem: Environmental > Terrestrial > Soil > Unclassified ... | reverse complement strand
TTCATAGGGCCAATCAGCCAACCCTTCGAGTCGCCTGCCTTCACCCAACGATGCGGCATACGCCTCAACTGCGGCGGGCTTCCCATCCTCATTGAGCGTTGCGCGCAGACACGCTGCGCTCATTGGACGGAACCGGTCCTGGAGGAAGTCCTCCGCACGAGACCACACAGCTTTCACAGGCGCGCCGATCTCTTTTCCAATGAGCGCGGCGGCAACACCGTAGTCCGTCAACAGGCGTCGACCAAACCCGCCACCGAGCAGCGGTGTGTGCACAGTGACTGCCTGCGCCCACATATGCAGAGCGCGTCCAACATCTGACTGCATCGCGCCCGCGTCCTGCGTTGGCGCCCAGATTTCCGCGCTCAGCCGGCCCACGCGAGCAACCGCGCTCATGGGCTCCAGTTGGGCGTGAGCCAGTAAAGGCACCTCGTATGTCGCTTGAATCGTTCGAGCGGCCGGGCCATCGGGCACCGCCTTGGCATCGATACCTGCCTCCGCCGCCTCTCGCAATGACTTCTGCAAGTGCGACGTATTGATTGGCGGTGCTGTCGAAGACCAGTTCACGCCGGCCCGCTCGAGGCCGCGCGACGCGCTCCAGTAATCGCGGGCCACGACGGCTACGATGCCATCGAGCTCAACAACCCGAACCACACCCGGACTGGCCATCGCAGCACTACGGTTGAGCGAAACAACATAACGCGCAGCTGACGGGGCCTGCGAGACCGCCGCGACGAGCATGTCGGGCAGCTGAATGTCCATTGCATATTGCGCGGAACCATTCACCTTGCTCATGCCGTCGAGACGACGGACCGGACGGCCGATGAAGCGCCAGTCTTCCCGTTTCTTGAGGGCCGGCGCAGGCGGCGGTTTGAGACCTGCGGCACGAGGAGCCAATGAACCGTAGGTCGCCTCGCGACCGGAAGGCTCGTGCCGAACTTTCCCATTGCGGGCATGGCATCCGTCGATCGAAACCTTCCATTCTTTCGCGGCAGCTTCGATCAGGACATGACGGGCTGCTGCTCCTATGGTGCGCATGTTCGCGAACAAACGTTGCACGGAGCTGCTGCCGCCCGTGCTGAAGCCGACGGGCTGCGCATAGGCGCGCCAAGCTGGAACCATCTCGACCTGTACGCGTGAGAAGTCGGCCTCGAGCTCATCGTTGACGATCTGCGCGAGAGCGGTCCACACGCCCTGCCCCATCTCTACGAGCGTGGCATGCAGAGTCACCGTTTCATCTGGCGCAATGACGATCCAGCCCGGATCTCCCAACGGCGGCACCGGAAAGAGTCTCGACCGCAATGATCGATACGTAGGAATGGCGAAGCCCACCGCGACACCACCAGCCACAACAGACGCTAACGTGATGAGACGACGACGGGAAATCAACTGGGTCCCGTACGCGTCCACAATAACATCGGGACCCTCTGGCGTAGTCATAGGCGCAGTTTGGCATAACTGGCCGCTATTTACCCTGGCTTCCCATCCGCACGAGGGCTCCACAGAATCGGCGCATACACGCGCAGGAACAGTGCGAAAGCGACCGTCCACAGGATAGCCGCCAGCACGATGACCCCGGGATAAGACAGCGGCAACAACGCGGGCCCAAACACCCGAGCCATCGCGGCCGCCGCGAGGAACCCATAGGCATATACGGTGGATCGTGCAACCACCAGCGCCCGCCCCGTGTGGCCAAGCGAAGCTCGAGTCAACACCGCGACAACCATGGTCATTCACCAGCCCTCGCGATGGCCTGGAGAGTAGCCTGCGACACAACGGCCCTCCCGTCTTTGCGCCAGCGCAAACCGGCGGCGCCGGCTCGCTGCCGCAGCCGTTAAACTCATGAGCTATGGTCAAACCACCGTCCGTGGGCACTGAGCAGATTGCCGCCTTGGACCTCTTCGCCGGCCTTCCTCCTGCCATCTTGAGTGAGGTGGCCGACCGCGGGCGGGTGCGAGCGGTCCCCAAGGGCGCAATCCTCTTTTCGCAGGGAGCACCGGCGGAGCGCTGTCATGCTCTCCTCAGTGGCGGTGTACGTATCGCGCAGACCGGCGCCGGCGGCGGGCAGCTGCTGGTGCGCCTCGTTGGAGTGGGCGAGATGTTCGGCACCGTCGCACTGTTCACGGATCGACGCTACCCCGCCGCGGCATCAGCTGTGCTGGAGTCAGTGGAGATCAGCTGGACCGAACCCGCGCTGCTCGAGCTCATTCAGCGATACCCCCGGATCGCACTCAACCTGGTCAAAATTATCGGGGCACGGCTGCGTGAGGTGCAGGACCGCCTGCGCGAGCTCGCAACGCAGCGAGTTGATCAACGCATGGCGCACACCCTTGTGCGGCTCGCGGAGCAGCGGTCGGTCGAGAACGAAGAAGGCACCGCAATCGAGTTCCCCCTGACCAGGGCGGACCTCGCCGCCATGTGTGGAGCTACGCTCCACACCGCCAGCCGCATACTGACCACGTGGGAAAAAGCGGGTTATATCGCAACGCGCCGACAGCGGATCAGCATCCGAAACATCGCAGAGCTGCGCCGCCTTGCGGAAAATACCTAGGCATTTACCACAATATTCACCGTGAGCACCCCGGCGCAGTGTGTGCCCATGAGCAGCGTGAACCGCATTCTTGTGGCCACGGATTTCTCCCCCAGCGGACGACGGGCCGTCAGCGACTCTTCCATCACCGGATGCGTAACCGCGGCGAAATCGGTTTCAGGATGGCTTACCACTGCCCAGTCGATACCCAGGTTGTTCCCTGATTCCCCCAACATTCACTGAGGCTGCTGCTCTCATGCTCACTTCTGGACGCTATCTCGTGATGGCAATGTTGCTTTCGGGCGCGGCCGCCGTTGCCTGCGCTGCCGACGATGCATCGCCGCCGGCAACGCTGGATGCGACAGTGAAGTTCACAGGCGGAGTAATGGGCGCCGGAGTCGGCTACAAGTGGGGCCGCGGAACCCTGACCTACCAGGGCCAGGATTTCAAGTTCTGTGTGCGCGGCCTGTCGCTGGGCGATGTGGGAGCGGCAAGCGTGGACGCTCTGGGCTCGGTGTATAACTTGAAGTCGGTGCAAGACTTCGCGGGCGACTACTTTGCCCTCTCGGGCGGATTCGCCATCGCCCGGGGCGGGTCGGGCGCCATCCTCAAGAACAAACATGGCGTGATGGTCGAGCTGCAGATGCTGGAGACCGGGCTGCGCTTCTCCATGGCAGCCAACGGAGTAAAAATCACCATGGCCGATCACCCCGGGTGCAAAGCGCGCTGACATGAGGGTGGAGACACCCTTGACGCTGCCTCCCGAGTGGGTGCGCAAGCCCATCCGCGCCGAGGAACTGCTGGCGCTGTGAGATCGCAGCTGGCGTCCTGGCGGCACGCGCCTATACGTATTCCTCCTTACGGATAGATACGAATCGCGCCCCACCTTCCTCAGGGTGCACGATCCTTCATCGGCCGCTTCCCTGGAGTCTCCCCATGACGAGTTCACATCCATCCGGAGCCGCCGGGACGCATTCGTCCAAGGAATTTCAGGCACTCCTGGATGCGGCCGTCGACGGAATCGTCATCATCGACCACCAGGGACGCATCGAGTCCTTCAATAGTGCGGCTGAAAGACTGTTCGGATTTGCGGCCCGGGAAGTACTCGGCGCCAACGTCAACATGCTGATGGCCGAACCGGATCGCAGTGCGCACGACGGCCACCTGACACGCTACATCGCGACACATACACCGCACATCCTGGGCCGCGGCCGCGAAGTCAAGGCTTTGCGCAAGGATGGCAGCATCTTCCCGGTGTTTCTTTCGGTCGGCGCGGTGCAGGGAGCCGAGCCGCCGCGTTTCGTCGGCTTTGTCCAGGATGTCTCGTTCCAGCGCCGGGCGGAGGCTGACAACCATCAGCTGCAGGAAAGGCTGACGCGTGTTTCCCGGCTGGCCACCGTCGGAGAGATGTCGGCCGGCATCGCCCATGAGCTCAACCAACCCCTGGCAGCAGTCGCCAACTATGCGCAGGCGTGCGACCGGCTGTTGGCGTTGCCGGATGCGGATATCGAGGAAATACGCGGAGCACTGCAGCAAATCACGGCTCAAGCCGTGCGCGCCGGCGATATTATCCGCAGGCTGCGCGCCCTCGCGCGCTGTGATGCCATGAGACGAGAGCCAACCGACATCAACTCGTTGCTTGGCGAGCTGAACGAGCTCATTCAGCTGGACGCGACGGCGCACGACTCGCAGTACACGCTCGAAACGACCCCAGGTTTACCGCAGCTCGATGTCGATCGCGCCCATATCCAACAGGTAGTTCTCAATCTCGTGCGCAATGCGTTCGAAGCGCTCAGCGAGGCGGCGGTCGGAACACGACAAGTCACCGTTAGCACCAGACTGCTTGCCTTTGGAGAGGTCGAAATCGCCGTTTCCGACAACGGTCCTGGCGTCGCGCGGGAGATCGCTCCGCGGCTTTTCGAGCCCTTTTGCACCACCAAATCGCATGGCACCGGACTGGGACTGGCCATCAGCCGCACCATCATCAGGTCACATCAAGGGTCGCTGGACTACAGCGCCAACACTCCACGAGGCGCTCGCTTTAGCGTGCGCCTACCACCCGCCAAGGAGGACTGACGCATGAACGAGCGATCACCGATCGTCTTCATTGTCGACGACGAAGCCGTGCGGGCCTCGCAGATGCGGCGCCCCGCTAAAAACCCCTCACGCCACCGCAAGACAGACCCGATTTCGGCCGGCGCGCTTGGCTTGGTAAAGAGCCGCGTCAGCCCGCGCCATCAAGGCTTCGAAACGTTCGCCGGTGTCCCCCATGGCGACACCGATCGACAGCGTGACGTCCCCGCGTAACGAGCGACCATCCGCGCGCCAGATACGGCCATTGGCGACCGCCGCGCGAATCTGCTCAGCCACTGCTTCCGCATCATGCGCCGTCGTCTGCGGCAACAACACGGAGAACTCATCGCCACCATAGCGTGCGGCGACGTCCCTGCCCTTGATACTGGTTTGCATCGCGTGGGCGATGGCGCGTAACACCCTATCGCCCAAGAGATGTCCGTAGGTGTCGTTCAGCTGCTTGAAATGATCCACATCCGCGAGTAACACCGCCACGCTTACCCTCGGACCGGCCGTAAACACCTCAATCACAGCTCGCTCGAAGCCGCGGCGATTCTCTAGCCCGCACACCGGATCAATGAGGGCCTCCGCTTGGACCTGCTCGACACGGTCGGCCAGGGCTTCCACCCGCGCAGCTCTCGAGCGCAGCCGCTGCGACAGCGCGCAACTGGAGGACTGTGCCTGTTGCATTTGATCAAGCAACCGGCCAATGGCTCGTGTTGCTTCCTCGGGACTGGTCGCCGCATGAATCTGCGCCAGCCCGGCCTTCAGTAACTTGCAGAACCCGGCGGTCTCATCCCCCGCAGCCACCGCATCGCGCGCGACCTCATCCAGGAGTGCCCGGACTCGCTTCCGCCAACGCTCCTGTGTGGCCCGATAGCGCATGGCCGTTGTTTTTGCTGTCCTAGTCCCTGCGGAAATGTAACAGACCGACCTTGGTCTGAACACCTGTCCTCAAGGGTATAAGCAGTCGCAACGCATAAACTCCGAGGAACAAGCCGCCCGCGCGAATACTGTGTCACCCGGGACACCCATCCACACCAGAGTCTCCATCAGTGGCGAGTGGACAACATCCGCAGACCTGGGGCTTGCGGCCCTTGCCACCTTCACATTTATTGTGGGCGTGGCGATCGCACATCGTCCGGCGGGACGGCTGCTGCTTGTTTAGCTCTTAGCGTGCCCTTCTGGACGAATGCCCGCTTCGATCGCCATTCGTATCAGGTGCGCGGCGCTGCGCGCACCAATTTTCTTCATCAGTCCGGCCCGGTGTATTTCCACAGTTCGGGCACTCAGTTGCAGCCGCGCGGCGACTTCCTTGTTGGGGAGGCCACTGGCGATCATGGAAAGAATGAGCCGCTCGCGCTCGGTCAGGACGGCCAGGCGCGCCTGCGCCTGCTGCCGCTCCAACTGACTGGGGCGCGTGGTGGCGTCAAAGGCCAGCGCTCGTTGCACACTCTCGAGCAAGGCCTCCATGCCGACGGGCTTTTGCAGATAGTGAAACGCACCCAGCTTCATGGCCTCAACGGCGACCGGGATTTCGGCCACACCGGTGAGAAAAACAATCGCAATGGTGGCGCTGCGCGAAATGAGCTCCTTCTGCACCTCCAGGCCACTCATATCGGGCATACGGATATCGAGCAACAGGCAGCCCGGCAGCGAGCGCTCATAGCGCCTCAGAAAGTCGCCCGCGGAAGCAAACAGCTCGGTTTGCAGCTCCGCATGCCGCAGCACAGCATCGCAGCTGCGCCGCATCCGCTCGTCATCATCGACAATAAACACCGTGGGTCGTGGATCGACCATACATCCCATCCGTCAACGGTCCACCTCATAGATGGTACCCTCATCGCACGCGCAGCTGCTATTTCGCGTGACTACATGCAATCCATTCCACCGGTCTCGGCCCTGTTCGGCTATAGCCATGACGAGGTCATCGGCAGGGAAGTCGAGCAGCTCATGCCGGAACGCTATCGGCCCTGGCGGCCGCGGACCGGTGACCGGTGACACCTCGACGGCCATCAAGGAATTACCTCTCGATTCCCGGCTGCGCGTGGCCAGCAAGCCGATCCGGGCCGAGGAGCTCCTCACCCTCATCAGGGCGCTGCTCGTGGCGGGTTGATTACGGACATCTGTAGGTAGTTTCCGCAATAGGCCCGGTCGGCTCGTCCCACAGATACTGCAACCGTGACTTCGCCAGCTCCGGTACCGGGCAAGTCAATGCCGTCTTTCTTGTCCGATCCTGGGAGTTGTATCAGTGCTTAGCCCACCCAACGAGCCCTCGTCGGAGGAGTTTGACCGCGCCGCCAGCTCAGGACCCACGGGAGCCGTGGCGCTGTGCGGCATTGCTGTCTGCATCGTCGTCGTGATCTGGCTGGCGTTCTACTTCCTCGCTTTCCTGCCGCGCGGATTCCTGCAATGACGGCCGAGAGCGTCGCCGCCCGATACGAAACACGCTGGGCGGTACTGATGACGGCCATCATCGTCTTTCTTTTGGCCATTGTCGTCTTCACAGGACTGCACTGGGCGAGCATGCCGCCCTCGAGAGTCGAAGTGATCGACGCAACGACGCTTCACCTGAAAGGCGAGTTCACCGAAAACAATCTCGGAGTGGCGGTCGATGCCCAGGGCCGCATCACCGTGCATCTGCTTGCCGAGCAGTACGCCTTCCGGCCGCAGTGCCTGGTCCTACCGCAAGGCGAGCCGGTGACATTCCGTGCCACCAGCAGCGATGCAGTGCACGGTGTACTGGTTACGGGTACGAACATCAACACCATGCTCGTGCCCGGCTACGTCTCCACCTTCGTTGCCACCTTGAAAGAGCTCGGAGAGCACTCCATGCCCTGCCACGAATTCTGCGGCGTTGGACACGCAGCCATGTGGGCACGCGTACGGGTGGTGCCGAAAGCAACCTTTGACCAACTTGTGCGCACGAACCGGAGACCTGGCTGTGTTTAATGCCCGTCGGCTGATCCTCGCGCACTTTGTTGTCGCGATAGTGATATTCGCTGTTTCTCTCGTGCTGGGGGAATGGCAGATGGTGGTGCGCAGCCCGGTGCATGCCTGGGTGGATAATCCGGAGCACTACTATCGCTCGGTCACGGCGCACGGCTCGGCGCTCGCATATGTCTTCCCGACACTCATCGCGATGGGTTTCGGCTACGCCATCACGGTTAGCTCCCTGCGCCAGGCCCTCATCGGAGCGCGCCTCGCCTGGATTGCCTTTTATCTGGTCGTGGCGGGCGCCATTGTGGCGATGGTGCCGGTGGCGGCGGGTTGGGCCTCGGTTCTCTATACCTTCTACCCGCCTCTGATCGGACACCCGCTCTACTACATCGGGGTCGTGTTGGTGGTAGTGGGCTCGTGGATCTGGGTGGCGCTGTTGCACGTGAATGAGCGTGCCTGGCGGCGCCAAAATCGGACCGCTACGCTGCCGCTCCCCATGTTCGCCAATCTCGCGGGCGCCTACTTGTGGGCTTGGACCGCGGTCGGTGCGGCCTCGGAGATCCTGTTACAGATTCTGCCGGTCTCGCTAGGCTTCAAGAACACAATCGACGCGGGGCTCGCGCGCGTGCTGTTCTCCTGGACACTCCACGCCATCGTGTACTTCTGGCTGATTCCGACCTACATCGCCTACTACACCATCGTCCCGCGCGCGATCGGCAGCAGGCTCTACAGCGATACCATGGCGCGCGCCTCCTTTGCGCTCTTTCTGGTATTCGCGATGCCCATCGGCATCCATCACCTGTTCGCCGATCCGATGGTGGGCTCTGGCATCAAAATGATGCACGCCATCTTCACCGGGATGGTGGCGATCCCCACCCTGCTGACGATCTTCACCATCACGGCCACCGTAGAACTGGCCGCCCGGGTGCGTGGCGGCCGTGGGATGTTGGGATGGGTCAAAGCACTCCCATGGGAAAATCCGGCGATGCTGGCGAGCGCGTTCTCCTTCGTGCTCCTGGGTCTGGGCGGGGCTGGCGGACTCATCAACATGAGCTATCAGTTGGACTCCACAGTGCACAACACGCAGTGGATCACCGGCCACTTCCACATGATCTTCGCCGGCGCGATTGTCATCATGTATTTCGTGATCGCCTACGATCTGTGGCCGCAACTGACGGGCCGCGAACTGCCATCGATGTCGCTCGTGCGCACCCAACTGTGGCTGTGGTTCATCGGGATGATGGTCCTGACACTGCCGTGGCATTGGGCCGGCCTCCTCGGGATGCCGCGCCGCATGGCCTACTTCGACTACTCGAGTCCCGATGTGGCCCCCGAGGCCTGGACGGTAGGGCTGTCGTCGCTGGGCGGGCTGCTGGTAGTGCTCTCCGGGTTACTGTGGGTCTACATTCTGGCCGCTTCCTGGCGAGGACCGGCGACGCAACAACCCGTAGAGGCGTACCGCTTCAGTGAGCCCCTGCACGCCGTACTCCGCGTCCCTAAAGCACTCAACAACCTCGGAGTGTGGTTTCTCCTGATGGTCCTCTTGACGCTCGTCAATTACGGCTTCCCCATCTGGCAACTCGCGCACTTGAAGACCTCCGAAGTGCCGGCGATCTATGTGGGTGGACGGCAATGAGGCGCATCGGCCTGTGGAGCACGCTTGCGGTGTTGGGAATCGCGTTCGTCGGTGGCTTCGTCTCCTTCATCTGGCTGCCACGGGCACAGTTGGACACCTATCCATCGTTTTTTGCAGCCTTCTGCGCCGCGCTCGGCGTGCCCCAGCCTCGCCAGGCGAGTCTCGTGTCTGCGCCCTCGCCACGTTCGGATGTGGTTCTGACGCATGATCTGCTGCAAGCGCCGCAGGCGAGCGACGTCGGAACCGGAGCCACACTGGCACTGCGTTGCACCCCGTGTCACGGCCCGACGGGCATCAGTTATGCCAACTCGCCCAATCTTGCGGGCCAGTACGCGGTAGCGGTCTACAAGCAGCTGCGTGACTATAAAACGGGTGTTCGCACCAACCCGGTCATGAATCCGATGGCGGCGGCCTTGAGCGATATCGAAATGCGGCAGATTGCCGCCTACTACGCCTCCTTCCCAAAACCGGCGCGGGCGCAGCTGACAGCCCTGCCACCTCCCATCGTGCGCTGGGGGGCACCGATGCGTAACATCGCCCCGTGCGGCAGCTGTCACGGTGGTGTTGACCATACGCTGGCCAGCCCCTGGCTGAACGGCGAGCCGGCCGCTTATCTCGCGGCTCAATTGGTTTCCTTTCAAAGTGGCAGGCGCACCAACGACATCAACGGCCAGATGCGAGCCATGGTACACAACATGACTCCCGCAGAGATCAGCGCGGCGGCAGCCTATTACTCCGGTACGAATTTGCCGTGAATCACTATTCCATGAGCCACCGAATCCTTCTCGCCGCCCTCCTGACTCCGCTTCTGATCGGAAGCGGCGCGCGTGCGGACACCCCTGCGGGCGCCCCTGATACGATTGCGGCTCGGGTGCAAGGCTGTGCCACCTGCCACGGAGACTCTGGGCAGGGCACCCAGGACCCCAGCTTCCCGCGCATCGCGGGCAAGCCCGCGGGATATCTGTTCAATCAACTCCAGAACTTTCGCGACGGGCGGCGCAGCTACCCGCCGATGAACTATCTCCTCCAGTACCTGCACGACGACTACTTTACCGATATGGCCGCGTTCTTCGCCTCCCAACGCATCCCGTTCGGCCCACCGGAACCGGCCTCGGTATCGGCAAACCAACTCGCCGACGGCGAGCAGTTGGCGCATCGCGGCGACGCCGCCCATGGAATTCCGCCGTGCGTGGCCTGCCATGGGGCGCAGTTGAGCGGCATCAATCCTGGAATCCCGGGCCTGATCGGCTTGCACAGTCGCTATATCAGCGGACAGATCGAGGCATGGCGGGCCGGCACGCGCCACGCCAAAGCGCCCGATTGCATGTCCGACATCTCCCACCGCCTGAGCGACGCGCAAATCACGGCAGTAGCGGCCTGGCTTGCCAGCCAACCGGCGCCACAGACTTCGACGCCCGCGGCCCAGGGCTCGTGGAAGACACCGCTGGCGTGTGGGAGTCAACCGTGATACGCAAACCAACGGCCCTGCTGGTCCTGCTGGGAAGCGCGCTTGGCGCCATTTTCGGGCACGCCGCTCACACCCAGCAAGCCCAGAACAACGCCTTTCTCGGCCGCCATCAATCGCTCGAGGAGACCACTAAGCGCGGCGAGTACCTGGCGTACGCAAGCGATTGCGTCGCCTGCCACACAAAGCATGATGGCGCCGCGTTCGCAGGCGGGCTCCCCCTCGTGACGCCCTTCGGCACCCTCTACTCACCCAACATCACCCCCGATGTGCAATCGGGTATCGGGAACTGGTCGGCGGACGACTTCTACCGCATGCTGCACACCGGACGCTCGCGGGACGGCAAGCTGTTGTATCCGGCCATGCCGTTTCCTGCCTACACCAAGATCACACGAGCAGACTCGGACGCACTGTTTGCTTACTTGAGCTCGCTCGAGCCACTGGCGATCCCCAATCGCGAAAACGAGCTGCGCTTTCCCTACAACAACCGTAGCCTGCTCATCGGCTGGCGGGCATTGTATTTCCGCGAGGGAGAGTTCAAGCCCGACCCGAGGCACGATGCACAGTGGAACCGCGGAGCCTACCTGGTGGAAGGCCCCGGGCACTGCGCCACCTGCCACACCGCCATCAACGCATTAGGAGGCAGCTCGGACGAGAAAGCCTTCGCCGGCGGACTCATTCCGATGCAGAACTGGTACGCGCCTTCGCTCACGCTAAACAAGGAAGCGGGCTTGGGTGACTGGCCTCAGCAGGACATCGTCGATCTGCTCAAAGCCGGTGCTTCCATGCGTGGCGCGGTCTACGGCCCGATGGCGGAAGTCGTTCACAACAGCCTGCAGTATCTGACCGATGCGGACGTGCGCGCGATGGCGGTGTATCTGAAAACACTGCCCGAGCGCGCAGGCTCCGGCAGCGCTCAAACTCCCCGAGGCGCCACGCAGGTGAGCGCCAGCGTGTTGGCTCGCGGCAGCGCGTTGTATAAGAACCAGTGTTCGAGCTGTCACCGTATGGATGGCCAGGGCGCGCCACCGGCGTACCCGCCGCTGGCACAAAACCAATCGATCGAGATGCAATCCTCGGTTAACGCCATCCGCATGGTATTGAACGGCGGCTACCCGCCGCAAACCGCCGGTAACCCGCGACCCTATGGCATGCCGCCGTTTGCGCAGGCACTGAGCGATGAAGATATCGCAGCGGTCGTGACCTACATCCGGGTATCCTGGGGCAACACCGGCCAGCCGGTTTCGCCCTCCGAGGTAAATGTGCTGCGCCCGGCCGCGCTGTTTGATTGATCCAGCAGCCCGCTTCATCATCCACAAACAGCACGCGTTTCACGACAGCGGCATGAGTGAAGGTCGGTTCCGCAGACGCAGTGTATCGGTGAAGGCTGTACGGGCTGCGAGCTCGACGAGCAATTGCCGGCAATCGTCGCTCGAGATCGGCGCACAAAAATAGTAACCCTGCGCGATCTCGCAGCCGTGCCGCTCCAACACTTCGAGCTGTTCCGGTGTCTCGACACCTTCGGCGACCACCCGAAGACCGAGGCCTCGCGCCATCGTCAGAATGGCACTCACGATCGTCTCATCCGTCCGACTCGTTCCCAAATGAGTCACGAAGCTGCGATCGATCTTGATTGAGTCCAGCGGCAGATGTTTCAGACAGCTCAGGCTCGAGTAGCCGGTTCCGAAATCATCGATTTCGATGACCACACCGTCCGCGCGCAGAGCCTGCAGTGCTGCCGCGTGCCGCGACACATTCTCCATCAAACTGCTCTCGGTAATCTCCAGAGCCAGATGCTGCGGCCGGCCTCCCTCCTCCTGCAGAATCTGGCGAACGCGGCTCCAGATCCCCGGGCTGTTGAGCTGCACGGCCGAGATGTTGACAGCAACCGGAACCACTGGAATCCGGGTCTGCTCCCAACGTCGAACCTGCGCGCAGGCACTGCGGAGGACGAACTCACCGATGGGCACGATCAGGCCTGTCTGCTCGGCAATGGGAATGAATTCGGCCGGTGAGACCAGGCCCAGCTGCGGATGGCGCCAACGCAATAGCGCCTCCAGACCCACCGCGCACCGTGTGTCGATGTCCACCAGCGGCTGATAATGGAGAAACAACTGGTTCTCCTGCACCGCGTAGCGCATGGCATGTTCAATTGCCGAGCGGCGTTGCTCCGCAGCATCCATCCGCTGCGTCGATGCCTCGAGACTCGCAAGCTGCGCGTCAATCCGGGGCGCGCAGCGCACGTCACGGTTGCGCTCAATGATCAACGCCTCCAGCCGCTGCAAACGCTCACGCGCTGTACGGGCGAGCCACCACTTTTCTGTGAGGATTTCCGCCAGCTGTTGCAGCTCAATATTGTCGAAGGGCTTCTTCAGAACGATGAGCCTTTCGGGATGTGGCAGCCGCCGGCGAATCTGTCGCCAGGAGTAGTCGGAATGAGCGGTGCACAACACGACGAGGATGTCGGGGTCTTTTTCCCACAATCGCGCTACTGTCCCGATGCCGTCCAGACCCGGCGGCATGCGCGCATCGACGATCGCTATGGCGTAAGGCCGATCCTCCCTTCGGGCCCGATCGGCCAGCGCAATTCCCTCCTCGCCTTGGTATGCGCTATCGATCTGGAATTCAGGATCAGGCGTGATGGTTGAATCCTCCCCCGTGCGCGCCCCGAACAAAAGCGTCTCGGAAGCAGTCAGCTCCTGCAACTCTGCGGGTTGCGGCGCGAGAATCTTGCGCACATCCTCGTGGATCGCCGGATTATCGTCGATCACGAGAACTCGCCGTCGGGTAACGTTACTCTGCCTTGACATCCTGCACCTGACCACTGAGCTCATTGCGGCCATTACGGTAGCTTCTCCCGGCCGGTGCGGTGAAGACTCCACGCGGTAAAGCGCGACCTGCGCACATTCGTATTTCCCCGTACGTCCGGTGATTGCAGTGCAAAGCAACACCATCCGTTGATTGCATCGCCGTGCGTCGCCATGCAGCAACCGGCTGCGGAAACTACCGACGTGCATACGTCAATCTTCCGGTCGACATCCCTTCGCGACGCGGACCGGGCGCGGATAATACTCATCGCGCAGGCGCACCAGACACGAGTCACGCCCAGCTACCCCCTTCCCACAGCCAGATCTCGCTATGAAACTTGCGCGCCGCTGGGTTCTGCTTGGCCTTCTGGAGTTTGCCGTCCTGTCGCGGTGGACCGCCGCCGACCCAGTGAGTTCGCGACCGTGATTCCCGACATCGACGACGAGGCTGACGTCGTGCGCTCTCTGGTGCGGTGGTGGCCGCAATGGTTGGAGGCGGCTCGGAAAAGCTCGCCTTGGAAAGCCGCACTGATCCGCTGGCACCGGCCAGACTGGGGCCTGGTACCGCCAGCCGAATTCATTCCTCTGATGGAGGAAACGGGGCTCATAGCGGAAACCGACGACTGGGTGTTGCGTCAAGCCTGTTCCGATCGCTCGAGGTGGCTCGACCTCGGGCTCGAGGCGCGGAACACAGTTGATCCAGTAACCGACCCGCGTGTGGGTTACTGGTGATCCACAGGTGTGGTACCCCCGGTGAACTGCAGGCGGGCCTGCTCCATCCGATAGCGGTGTTCGGCACGCCAGCGAAACAAATGGCGCAACGCGGTCATGGCATAAACGAGCTTGAACGCCCTGAGCCGGCGCACGACTTTCGGCGAATCAAACAAGTCGCCCGCCAACATCGAAATCACACCCTGCTCCATCTGCCAGACATTGCGCGGCTGGCGAAACAGCCGATCCATGATCGGCCCATTGAACCGGTAGATGAAAAACGCGAACCGCGCCATACCGGCCCGTTGGCGTTTCTCCAGCTCGCGCAGCAGAGCGAGCTCGCGCCGCGGTTCACGCAGAGCGCTATCGACCATCTTGACGGCCTGTTCCGCACCGCTCATGGCGAGATAGACTCCGGAAGAAAAAACAGGGTCGAGAAACGCAAACGCATCGCCGATTATCACCCAGCCGGGACCACCCATCCGGGTTGAATCGTACGAATAATTCCCGGTCACACGGACCTCATTGCCAATCAACTCGGCGCGCTCGATCCGTTTTTTCACACCCTCATTCAGCCGCAGAGTGTCCAGGAGAAACTCGACCGTTCTTCCTTTGCGTTGCTTGAGATAAGCGGGGCGACAGACTGCCCCGATGCTCATGACGCCCTCCGGCAGGGGAATCATCCAGATCCAGCCGTGATCGAAACGATAAATACTGATGTTGCCGGCGTCCTCGCCACAGCGGCGCTCAGCGTCGCGGAAGTGCCCAAAAATCGCAGCGCTCTGATGCTCCATGTTCTTGCGACGCAAACGCTTCTTTGCTGACAGAAACGTATCGCGACCAGTTGCATCGACTACATACTGAGCCGTGATGCGATAGGTCTGGCCCTCATCCGTGCGGACATCGACCTGGCTGCAACGGGAATCGACGTGCTCGACCGCGGTCACCTCATGACCTTCCCGCGCATCCGCGCCGCTCGCGCGCGCATGGTCGAACAACATCTTGTCAAAGTCCTGGCGCCACACCTGATAGGCGTGTGGCGGACTGTTACCAATGGCGCGTTTGAACTCGAATGAGTTGTAGCCACGATCATTGTCCGCCTCGAAGTCGGCGCCAGGCTTGAACACGCCCATGGCGTGCACCTTATCCAATACCCCAAGACGTTCGAACAGCGGCAGGTTCATTGGCAGCAGCGATTCGCCGATGTGAAAACGAGGATGGTGCGCTTTCTCGAGCAGGATCACCTTGCGACCCGACCGGGCCAACAGGGCGGCGGCGGTGCTGCCCGCCGGTCCACCTCCCATCACGAGTACTTCGCAGTCACAATTCGGGGCCATGACACTCACTCAATGCGTTGTTTCCGACTTCAGGGGAGGAACGGCCGCACACCGATCCGAGACTCGCTCGAATCCGGGATAGCACACCCAATCGTGGCCGGATGCCTCGATGTACCCGTGAGGCGGCGGCTTGATTTCCTGACATTGCGAGCCGGCTTTCTGGAAACCCCAGTCGCACTCCCAGTGATCCCCAGCTCCCACAAAGGCCGCGTGTGCAGGCGCCGTGCCAGTTACGCAGTACTGGCCCTCGCGGTGATATCCTGCGCGACAGCGCCACTGCCCATCGAAGAACTCGAAAGCACTCTCGCTGGGTAAGAAATCCCTTTCCACGATGCAAAGGCCCGAGACTTGCGTGAAACCGTGATTGCACGCCCAGCCCTGTTCGCCTGCGCTGTAGTGCGAATTCGAGGGGATGTCGCGATTCGGCCCCTGCGCAGGGCAGGGACTCAGCCATCCCAGGGCGCAGGCAAAGATCAAATATCGCAAGGCTGTCAACGAATTACCCGGCACGAGACTTGCTATCCCTTCGAGAACCCCTGGCTAGAACAGTATGGCGCATGTGACGACTATTTCCGCGTAATGATGAAGGCATTCAAAGACAATTCTGCCCGATTCGGTGACAACTCCGACGAGGACACCATTGAGTTGGAGCTCAGGCCGGAGCACGTGCGCGCATTATCGCTGGCCGGGGAAAGCTCGAAGCAGCGGGTCGAGCGGGCACCCCCTCCCCGGCGCTCGCACATACCTCCTGCGCCGAGGCAGACGGCCCACGCGACTGACGTATGGGTATCGTTGACCGTCGCGGCGGTGCTGGGTATTACTGCGCTAGTGGTCGCGCTATGGCCGTCCGACGAGAGCGCTAAGACCCCTGCAGCAGCCCAAGCCGTCGTGCCGGCTACGGCATCCACGTTAGACACATTCTCGGGGAGCACCACCCACACCATGCTGTCCGAGGCACAGCCCTCGCCCATGCGATTCACGAATCCATTCGATGCCTCGGAAGTTTTCGAGTTTCCAGCCGGCACGACCGAGGATTCGGCACGCCAGTCCGTAGCGGAAGTGCTCCTGGAACGTGCGCGTGAGCGGCGCACGCAGCTCCACACCGTCAAGCATCTTCAGGCTCACCACTCGAGCTTTTTTTCGAGCTGACGAGCTCCGCTCCAGTGTAAATCCAGCGCGCGGGCTGAGCCCATCAGTCCCCCGCCACGGGTATTGCACCCCCTTTCTCACCGGCGTAAGGGATCCGGGCAATCCTGGATGTCACGTCCAAAGAGAACGAGGGGGTTCCCGTCATGCACATCGACAACACCCGCCGCATGGGTGATGTGGTTCAGACGCTGGGCACGAATCAGTTCGCGAGCCGGTTCTACGGCATGTTTGATGAGCTCCTCGGGCTCAAACAGTGCACCGTCTTTGCCTTTTCGCACTCGGTACGCCCCCCACAGTCCGTGTTTGCGGAAGGCTGCGACAACAATCACCGGTTCCTGGCACGCTCGTTGCGGTGCTCGGCGGCGAACGAAAAGCGGGTTGCCACCTCGTCCCCAACCGGAATATTGACCGCCCCTTCCAGTTGATACTGCGGGACGTTGTTTGGACTGTATTCCCCGATGTCGGCGTTCAGATAGCCGCTATCGCCTGTGAATGTCGGTTTCTGGCTGATGTAATGGACCAGACCGCCGGTCGCATTGCGCCCGAACAAGGTTCCCTGAGGCCCGCGCAACACCTCGACACGATCGAGGTCATAAAGCGCGCCAGCCACGGCTCCCATCGAGGCCACATAGACGTCGTCCGTGTAGACCGCCACCGGTGCCTCATGCTGATCGCCGAAATCATTCTGCGACACGCCGCGGAGATTGAAAATGGTGATCGTCGGGCTGAACGCCTGAAACTGCATGCCCGGCACTTGGGCGGCGACATCGGTCGCACTGGTCAGCCCGAGTTTCTGCAGTGTCGCGCCATCGAAAGCGGTGATCGAAGTCCCGACGTCCTGCAGGTTCTGCTCGCGCCGCTGCGCGCTGACCACGATCTCATCGAGCCCTCCTCCTGCATCGGACGGGGTTGTCTGCGCTGCAACCGTCACCGCGCTTACAACAAACATCTGAACCGCAACACCGATTGCAAATACACGAAACCGCATGCGTCGCCTCATGGCCACCCTGATCGCAAAAGCGTATCGGGGTGCTCACGGCGCGAAAATACCCGTCCGCAGGTAGTTCATTTGCGGGCCCTCCTTCTTCGTGTCACCTTGTCGGGTGACAACCGCGACGTGCACCAACCCCCTATAATCGGGCGCTACTACGAGGACCTCGCATGAAGGCTGTTCCATTCCTGGTGGCCGCGGGCGCGCTGTGTGTCACTGCCGGCGCGGTAACCCAAACGCCCGCCGGGACAAACCTTCATCGATTGATGAAAAATATTGTCTCAGTCCAAACGCAGGCGATCTGGGATGTGGGAAATCACGCCCAGGACGATGACGGCAATCCGGATGCCTCCAAAATCAAGCCTGCCGACTGGAACCGCCTCCTCCGTGCGGGACAGCAGGTCAAGCAGGCCGCGCAATTCCTTGCCGAAACGGATCATGTGACCGTAGCCGCCCGGGGCGAGGCCATAGAGGACGAGGAAGATCCGGGAGCGTTCAACGCGGCGCGCGTGCAATCCACGATCGACGCCAACCCGGGTGCGTTCCGAGCCTTTGCGTCCGCCCTCGTGGCGCCGATGGATGAGGTTCTGACCGCTGCACGCACAAAAGACGCCCTGAAACTTGCGGATATCTCAGGCCGGCTGGACGAGGTTTGCGAGAACTGTCACAAGCAGTTCTGGTACCCCGATCAGAAAACGGGCCGTCCTTGACGGTCGGACGGCCCTAAGCTCACACCTGGAACTACATCTGCACCTGCAATCCCACGCCGACCTGACGCATGCCCGGCACCACGTGGTCGTAATCCTGGTTGATGAAGAAGAGTGTCACGCGTGCGTTGAACCCCTTGATGAGGTAGTTGATATCCAACTCCGTGGTCGGCTCCCGGATTTCGCTGAAAGCGAGCCGGTAGTTGGTTTCGCCGTATTTGCCGAGAAACTGCACTTTGCCGATTCCAATTGGTTGCGGCAGCAGGTAAGCCCCGAGCAGATACCAACCATGGCTCTGCGCAGCGGTGGCGCCTCCCGGTGGCGGGTAGCCGCCCAGACCATCGTACTTCGCATACTCCGATTCAACGGTCACAACGCCGGCATTGCCCAGTTTCTTATCCAGCAGGAAGTCCGCCGAACAGGCATTCTTTCCAACCGCGTTCTGTGCGGCCACGCCGACGGCAAGGATATCCTTTTCACCGTAGTAGCTGCCGTTGAGGTAGTAACCAGTTTCCGGGTCCCAGAAGTCCAGTTGTGCGCGGCCGGCCCACAACACATCAGATGAGCCCTTCGGCAAGCCAGGGTCGCCGAACGCACCGAAGGAGACTTTCATGATGCCGAACTGGCCCCAGTACATCACGCCGTTGTCACGCCCCGCTGCAACGAACGGGTAGCCGTCCTGCACGCCGTCGGCGAAGCTACCCCAGTTGCTCGCGTAGTACGGACCGTAGAGATTCGCGCGATCGCTCGGGGGTAGAAACCGGCCAGCCCAGATGTTCACGTGATCGCTGAGAGAGAACATTGCGGCCGCATCGATGACGTTCACATTCTTGTTCGCCTCGGAATATTCCGTGTCGAACATGAATTTGATGTTGTCGGTGACAGTACCGTTGATGTAGATGCGCGCGCTGTCCAATGAGAAATCGCTACTATTGCTCTTCGCGCTGTCATCGATATGGGTTTCCGTGAAGGACGTGCGCAGCCCCGCGCCGATCGTGACCGGTGGCAAACTCACATCCGCGAGTGCCACTCCCATGGGCGCCAAAAACGTGGTTCCAATGGCAAGCGCTTTCAAACCGATACGCTGTTGTGTGCTCATGAGTGCGACGCCTCCACCAGCGCGTTCATCTCGTCTGGGGCCAGAACATGGTCAACATCCAGAAGCACGACGAATCGGCCATTGATCTTGCCCATGCCTTGAATGAAGTCAGTACGGATCCTGCCTCCGAAGGCGGGCGGCGGCTCGATCTCGGACGCCGGAATATCCAGAACCGCGCTCACGGCATCGACTACGAGTCCAACGATGTTCCGTTCGCCGTTCGCTTCGATCTCGACAATCACGATGCACGTTCGCTTGGTGACCTCGCTCGCCTTCATGCCGAAACGGACTGACAGGTCCGCGACCGGCACGACGGTTCCGCGCAAATTGATCACGCCACGCACGTAGGCGGGCATCATCGGCACCGCACTCACCCCTTCGTACTCAATGATCTCCTTGATGGAGAGAATGCCGATGGCGAACGCCTCGCCACTCAACACGAAAGTCAGATACTGACCCTGCTCGGCGACGTGAGCCGCGGCCGAGGCAGCCCGAGAGACCGGTTGCCCGGAATTCACTTGTTCCATTGCAATGCTCCTTGCGCTACTGGAACTTGGAGAACTGGGCTTCGTCCGGAGCACCGGCGGCCACCGCCAGATTCCCCGCTACGTGGCCGGAGGTCTGTCTCACCGCCGCTTTGTCGGCTGTCGGCCTGCGATTGGTACCGCCCGCGGGCCTGTAGTGACCCGTGGAGGTCGCAGCGACCTTGAAGAAAGCCATGGTCTGCTGAAGTTGCGCGGCCTGGCTGCTCATCTCCTGCGCCGTCGCAGCGAGCTCTTCCGAGGCGGCCGCGTTCTGTTGCGTCGTCTGGCTGAGCTGCCCCATCGCGGCGTTGATCTGTCCAACACCCGTGGACTGCTCCTGTGAGGCTGCCGAGATCTCCTGCACCAGGTCCGAGGTCTTCTTGATACTCGGCACCATCTCGTCCAGCAGCTTTCCGGCCTTTTCGGCCAACTCGACGCTGCCGCCAGCGACTGTGCCGATTTCCTGAGCGGCGACCTGGCTACGCTCGGCGAGCTTGCGAACCTCCGCGGCCACGACCGCGAAACCCTTGCCATGCTCGCCGGCGCGCGCCGCTTCGATGGCCGCGTTCAAGGCGAGCAGGTTCGTCTGATAGGCGATGTCATCGATGATGCTGATCTTTTGCGCGATCTGCTTCATGGCGGTGACGGTAGCCTTCACGGCCTCGCCGCCCTCGCCTGCCTCGCTCGCCGCTTTAGTGGCCATACCATCGGTGATCTTTGCGTTCTCAGTATTCTGGGCAATCGAGGCTGTCATCTGCTCGAGCGACGCACTCGTCTCCTCAACACCGGAAGCCTGCTCGTTGGAGGCTTGTGAGAGCGACTGAGCCGTGCTGCTCACCTGTACTGATGCGGCTGTCAGCGCGTTGGCAGCGGAATTGACGTCACTGATGATCATCGAAAGCTTCAGGACCGTGTTGTTCGCCGAGTCCTTCATTTCGCCGAACGCGCCTTCGTAGGTCTTGTCGATGGTCTTGGTGAGGTCGCCTTCGGACAGCGCACGCATCACCCGAGCCACATCGTCCACGCTCGCACCGGTAGTGGCCGCGAGCTGGTTGAGCCCCTCACCCATATCCTTCTGAAAGCCCGCGAGCCCCGTTATGTCGACACGCTCGGTGAAGTTGCCACGGTTCGCGGCATCGATCAGCCGGCGCTGGCCGGAGATCACCTGCTGGAGCTTGCCAATCATGTTCTTCACAGCGAAGAGCATGCTGCTGTCGTCGCCCTTGTGGGTCTGGATCTCGACGTCGAGGTTGCCGTCCGCAACGCGTTCGATGATGTCCGCCGCATAACGCGGCTCGCCACCGAGCTGGCCGATGATGCTGCGGTAAGCGATGTACAGCGGCACACACATGCCGAGCAATGTAACTACCAGCAGACCGAGTGTGAGATTCATGGCCGCCTCACGCTTGGCGTTGGCCGCGGCGGCGGTCCTGCTGGTGCGCTGGTCGAGCAACACCAGGAACTCATCGAGCGGCTTCATGATCTCGCCCTTGTATTTGTGGTACGTGGCGTCGTGGACCAGATCGCGCGCCATCTTCAGATCCGGCGGACCTTTTTTGGTGAACTCACCCTTGTCGTCCTGGAATAACCCCTTGACCGCATTCATCGCGACCGTCTCGCGCTTGATCAGCCCGTCGGAGTTGGCCGCCGACTCGCGCAGCTTGGCGAACTCCGCGTCCGTGAATCCGGCTTTCTTCATGAGATCCAACAAAGCGACCGTCTCGCCATCCGGCTGCGGCTTCTCCTGCCCGGCGGCTACGAAGTCCCAATAGATGCGCTCGTAGTTCTGCGGGCGGGGCTTCTTGCCGTTGCGAATATCGATGATGTCGAGGTACTGCTTCTCGTATTTCTCGTCACCGGTGACTACGTAAGTGCGCGCCAGGCGCGTGAGATCATCCGAGCTGCGACGCAACTCGTCAGCCAGCAGGTACGATTGATAGCGCGAGCTCTGTGCGGCGTCGACTTCCAGTGACGCGGCGCGCAGCCGCAAAGCCGATGCCGCCAGAAGCGCGATCAGAATGGCGCACGCACATGCGTTGATCAGGAAAAGGCGTTTTACGCTGAGGTTCATTGCTTTCTCATCTCGATGGGTTAACGAGCCGAAGAGCCGGGAGTACCTGGATCATTAGGACTCGCAAATGGCTGTATCGACGTTGGTCCATCGAACTGAAGCGCAATGCGGCAGGCAGGCGCTTTGAGCGCGCCTGGGCGCGCACCAGTGCATTGCAGCAATGACTAAGGTGTGATCTCGATCAAGCTGCGGTGCGGCCGGGCCGGTCCCGGCTGGCGCCGCTGGCTAACTTCAAACAGCGCGCTGCCGCGCCGGGGCGGGCACCTTGTCGATGCCGCTATTCCTGCCCCGACCCGGACACCCGCACGCAGTTGCGGCCGTCCCGCTTGGCGGCGTACAAGGCCTCATCCGCGCGAGCGATAGTTCGATGCAGCGACCCATCGAGGCTTGCGGTGGAGATCCCGATCGACACGGTGACCGCTCCGAGATACTCCCCCTGATTGCCGCGCCGGATACGAATCTGTGAAATCGACTCGCGCAGTTTTTCCGCCAGAACGCGAGCGCCCTGTGGCGAGGTCTCCGGGAGGAGAATGGCGAACTCCTCGCCACCTAAGCGCGCGGCGATGTCGCGGCCTTTGATTCCAGCGCGCAATACCTGTGCGATCGCACGCAGGACTTTGTCGCCGAGCAGATGTCCGTGGGTATCGTTGATGGTTTTAAAATTATCGACGTCAGCGAGCAACAACGAGCACCCGCCCGGCAGCATCTCGCCTGACTCGCCGAGATCCTCGACGGCGCGCTCCAGCCCGCGACGGTTGCGCAAACCCGTCAGAGGATCGAGCAGCGCCTCGCTCTGCGCCTGCTCCAGCTGACTGGTCAACGAATGAATCTCCTTGACGCTCGCCTCCAACTGCCGCGTGAGCTCGGAGGTCGCCGCGTACATATGCTGGGTCTGATTCAACAACTCGCCCACCACCTCGCCGATCAGTGTCAGCCCGCTGATCTGCCGCAGCCGGCCGGATTGCTCCTGCAAGGCCGCTTCAAACCGCGAAGCGCTCGCGCCCGCGTTGGCGGCGGCTCCGGAGGTGTCTTCCAACACGGCATGGATGCGGTCACGGATGTTCTCGAATGCATCCAGGTCGCGAGTCAACACGTAGCGGGCGTGCATCCGTAACACCTCCGCATCCGTCAGCGGCACATCGGAGGCCAGTCGCTCCTCCAGCGCATGTGTCAGGGCCGGGTTGATTCCAGCGGAATGCTCGTACCACAACGCGTAGCTCGGAGGATGAAATGCCGCCTCGTGACGTGTCATGTGCGCGAGTGCCATGCGCAGGACTTCCGCGCTTTGCTGTTTCGACTGTTGGTAACGCATGCTGCCCGTGTCTTGATGGTTCTTATCGAAAATCGCTGGCGCCACGCAGGAGTCTTCAGTCTGCGAATGGGGCGACCTTGGTCTTGGCATTATAGTCCCGCCGCCCACTTTTTTGCGCTGCGACGAGGTCCTATCCCCGAAGCGCCTGCTCAGCGATTTAAGCGAATCGCCACCCGCCCCTTGCGGCAGGAACGCAGCAGAATAAGGCTTTAGTGCCGGATTTTGCCATGCAGGGCCCCGCAGCGGCCGACCACCGGACCGCTGGCCGGTCCCGGGGACACGCGCCGGCCGCGGGTCAAAAGGCGTCCGGGCTACCCAAGCGCAACCTGCGGCGAATCCAGTCCGCGCCGCCCGTCGGGGGCGCGAAATAGTTGGATCGAACATCGCCACAGACCAACACCATTACCGTGTTGGTATCCCCGTAGTGTTTGTAGGCGCGGGAACGCGACCTCCCGCAAAGCTCGCGATAACTTCCTGCCGACCGCAACCGCAAACCGGCTACCATACCCAGGTCGTGTCCCACCCCGCCTCGTTACGGGTCTCCGGCCCCATCGTTTTGCCGTCCGGACGGAAGATCTCGAAGACAGCCCTGTTCCACGCGCTGAATCTCGGTGGCTGGATTGCGCTCGCGAGCGGCTTTTTTGCCTGGGCGCTCACTACCGACGGCCTCCTGCCCGCGCTGCTGAACAACACCGTGTTTGCCGGCTGCGGCATCGCGGGGACCGTCGCACTGCGCTCGATTTATGGTCGCGCCAGAAGGACACGGCGTGTTTACTCGATAGCCGCTATCGCCATCCCCTTGGCGGGATTCCTCGGAGCCCCTCTGTGGTACCTGGTGCATATGGGGACACTGCGCGTGCTGTACCCCTACCTGGCGAGCGTCCCGGCGTTGCACACAACCTTCGCCGCCGTTGCCGCGCGCATCGTGACGCTGCCATGGCTGATTCCGGTGGCCATCTGGTTCGTCTACGGATTTGCGCTGATCACCTGGTCCGCCCTGTACTTCTGGATCACCAGCTCGCTGGCGCTGGAGATCGAGCGCACGCGCGTGGTGGACGCCCTGAAACTGGCCGATTCGGCCCGGCTGCGCGCCCTGCAATCGCAGCTCAAGCCGCATTTCCTCTTCAATACACTCAACGGTATCGCCACCCTGGTCCGGGAGAAGAACCACCTCGCCGCCGGCTTGATGATCGCTTCCTTGAGCGACTTCCTGCGCCTGACGCTGCAGACGCTCGACTCGCCCGAGATCACCGTCTCCCAGGAACTGCTGTTCGTGGAGCATTACCTGGAAATCGAGCAAGCGCGCTTCGGGGCGCGGCTGGTCACCACCATCGATGCACAGCCCGAAGCCCTGGACGCGATGATTCCAACTTTAATATTGCAACCGCTACTGGAAAATGCGCTGCGGCATGCCGTACTAGAGCGCGAAGCCGGCGGCCGCCTGCGGGTCTCGATTCAAAAAAGGGACTCCCGCCTGATGGTGAGCGTGGAAGACGACGGACCGGGGTTGCGTGCCCGGAGCCAACGACAGTTTGGTGTCGGATTGGGGAACACGGCCGAGAGGCTCGCCGCACTCTACGGCGACGACGGCACCTTGTCCGTCGGCCCCTCCGATACGGGCGGCTTCGCGGTTGGAGTGACAATTCCGTTTCGTACCGAACCGATGGCGCCCTTTGGCGCTGCGATTTTAGCCGAGACGACCTGACGATGGAGACGACATGACCATACGCGCGATCATCGTTGACGATGAGGAGTTAGCCAGACGCGGGCTGCGCGGGCTGGCCGAGCAAGCCACGGACGTCGAGATCGTGGCCGAGTGCGGCAACGGCCGCGAAGCCATTGAGGCAATCCGTGCAAAGGTGCCGGATCTGGTATTTCTGGATATCCAGATGCCAGGTGGCGGCTTTGAGGTGATCGAAGCCCTGGGCGTCGCCGAGATGCCGCAGGTCATTTTCGTCACTGCCTACGACCAGTACGCCCTGAAAGCCTTCGAGGTGAACGCCCTCGACTACCTGCTCAAGCCGATCGACGAGTCCCGTTTCAAGCAAGCGCTCGAGCGGGCGCGAACCGTTTTGTCACGCACGCGCGCCAGCGATCTCGGTCAACGTCTCAGCCAAATGCTTGCCGAGCTCAGTCGGCCCACCGCAACGTCCTGCGCTGGCACCGAGCCCATCGACCGGATTCCCATCAAGACGCGCGGCCGCGTAGTGGTGCTGCGGGTCGCCGATATTGATTGGGTCGAGGCGGACGGCGACTACGTCACCTTGCATGTCGGCAGCAAGACATGGCTGCTGCGGGAAACCATCGCTGCCGCGGAGACCCGGCTGGCGCCTGTCGGGTTTGTCCGCATCCACCGCTCCACCCTCGTCAATACCGATCGGGTGCGGGAAATGCGTCCGCTCAGCAAAGGCGAGTTCGCCATCATTCTGGCCGACGGCACCGAGCTCAAGTTGAGCCGTAACTACCGCAATGCCATCGCCCGGGTGGCCGGCAGCGGACTGTGACACAATTTGCGGCGGTCGCATGCCTTGCAGGACGCCCGGAGCTGAAAATGACAAAGCGAACCAATCTGCTGCCCGAAGACGTTTACCGCTACATCCTCGACGGGTTCGTCCGCGAGCCGCCAGTTCTGGCGCGCCTGCGAGAGCGCACTGCCAGTGAGCCGCAGTCGGAAATGCAAATCAGCGCTGAGCAGGGCCAGCTGCTCGGCCTGCTGGTCCGCTTGATCGGCGCGGTCCACTGTATCGAGATCGGGACCTACACAGGATATTCCGCATTGTCCGTAGCGCTTGCGCTACCTGCAGGCGGCAGCGTGATCGCCTGCGACGTGAGTGAAGAATGGACCGCAATCGCTCGCGAGGCCTGGCGCGAAGCCGGCGTGCAGGACCGCATTCAGCTGCGCCTGCAGCCGGCTCTGCAGACCCTGGACGAGTTGCTCGCGCAGCGTCAGCAGGGACACTTCGATTTCGCCTTCATCGACGCGGACAAGCCGAGCTACATCAGCTACTACGAAAAGCTGTTGGAGTTGGTCCGCGCGGGCGGCCTGATCGCCGTGGACAACACGCTGGCGGTGGAGGGAGCACCCATCATCCGCCAGCGTGGTGCCCAGTCACGCGCACTGCGCGAATTCAACGAGCACGTCCATCATGACGAGCGTGTCGACCTGGCGCTCCTGCCGATCGGCGAAGGCCTCACCTTACTACGCAAACGTTAGAACCTCTGGCCGAACCGTGCGAACGTATCGCCCCGATCATCGTTGGCTCGCCTCGCGCGAGCTGCGCCGCTCATATGACCATGGCGGCATGGGGCGCACACTGCACAGGCCGTGGCAAGCGCGGGCCGACGATTCCCACAGTTTGTCGGTCGCGACCGCCGGCGCGCCCCTCAGTGCGCCACCTTGCGACCGGCCTTCAGCTCCTCGTACACAATCCCGAGCAGATACGGCTGCTTGATCAGGTTACCGCCCCACTTCACATCAAGGTCGTCCAAAGGGTGCGAGGCTACCAGCTGATCCTCGGTCATCCCCACCGCGACCGCCTTTGCAACGCGGTTGCGAACCTCGCGCAGCATCGCCTGGTACTCCCGCACGTCCTCGCGATTCGCCACCGGCCCGTGGCCGGGAATGATCTTCGTCCTCGGCCCACACATCTTATAAAGAGTGTCATAGAGCGAGATCATTCCGTCGATCGTACCGCCGTGCGGCTGGTCGATGTCGGGATAGAAACCATGGAAGAACGTGTCCCCGGTCTGGATCACGTCCGCTTCCACGAAATGCACAATCAGGTCGCCGTCGGTGTGCGCCGCCGGAACGTGCGTGACCTCCACGGTTTGTCCCCCAATATGAAACTTCGTCCCATTGACGACAGTCACGGCCGGAATCGCGCCGGGGTCCACGGCGTAAGGTGTTCCGGCAGGATTGTTGCCCTTCTGCGCCGCCGCGATGTAGGCGCGAGTCTGTTCGCTCGAGAAGATCACGACACCGGATTTGGCAAACAGACCATCACCGCCGGTGTGATCCCAATGCCAGTGCGTATTCACCAGGTAGCGAACCGGCTGCGCCGAGATCCGCCTGACCGCCGCAACAACCTTGTCATGCAGCTCAGGCCATTCGGCGTCGATCAGCAGAACACCCTGATCGCCTGCCAACACGCCGATGTTGCCGCCAAAGCTCTCCAGCATGTGGACACCGTGACCAAGGTCGCGGTCCTCCACCGGGGTCTTGCTCCAGTCCGGCAACTCCATGTGCTCTGCTGGACGAGCGGGCGCGGGCGCGGATAACAGGCAACTACATACGATCGTCACACACGCCGCCAGTCCCGTTGCGAGTCTCTTCACAATACCTCCATCAAGTGCGGATTTCGATGAACCGCCATATTGGCGAGCCGACGAGCCTCGACATTCACCCCGGCAGGCGCACACTTATACCCTGCTCGTCCGCTACAGGCATGCGGGAGGAAGTCGTTATGTTGCGCACCCCTACAGTCAAGGTAAAGGCCATCGCAGCGAGCCTTCTGGGCGTTGCACTGCTGGTCGGGTCACACACGACGCAAGCGAAGGGTTGCATAAAAGGCGCCGCGGTAGGGGCCCTGGCCGGCCACGTCGCGGGTCATCACGCAGTCGTCGGGGCTGCAGCCGGATGTGCCATCGGGCATCACATGGCAAAGAAGAAGGAGCGCGAACAGCGACACGAGCAGTCGCAACCGGCTCCGGCTCCCCGAACGGTCCCGTCGTAAAGTCACCTGCTGGATCTCGACCGGCGGGGAGTCTCGACGTAGCTTGCCTACCCCTTGGGGCGCGAAGTTGGATGCGCCATGAGGACCGGGTATGCGTGTCATGAGCTGCGGCTATCTCAGTTTTGCCATCGCCATGATGGCGCTCGGCGTGCTCGGCCTCACTTATGGCGACTTCGCGCTGGTATGGCAGGAAGTGCCGAAATGGGTACCCGCGCGGCAAGCGATCGCCTACGCCTGCGCGGCACTCATGCTGGCGGGGGGCCTGGGTCTGTTATGGCCGCGGACATCCGGCGCCGCGGCAGCCGTTCTGCTCGTCTACCTGTCCCTCTGGCTCTTACTGTTGAGAGTTCCAAAGTTGATCACCGCTCCCCTGGAGGAGGTGTCCTGGTCCGGTTGCGGTGAAAACGCCATCATGGTCGCTGCGGCGTGGGCGCTTTTCGCAGTGCGAAACGCACCGCGACCTGCCGTGTTGCTTTATGGGCTGGCGCTGTTTCCGTGCGGCCTGGCTCACATGGTGTATTCCAAGGCCAGCGCCGATTTCGTACCCGCATGGCTGCCCTGGCATCTGGGTTGGGCGTACCTGACCGGCGCGGCATTCATGGCGGCCGCGGCAGCCATCCTTTTGCAAACTGTATACACCCGTCTGGCGATAGCCCTGTCGGCTGTCATGATGGGTGCGTTCACGCTACTGATCTGGTTGCCCGCCGTCGTGGCGGCTCCTCGAGATCGCTTCTCCTGGACGGGCTTGTGCATCTCCGCGGCACTGACCGCCAGCGGCTGGGCTCTGGCCGATACTACTGGCTGCCTGGCGAGCTCTGCTGCCCCGCGATCTGCCGCAGCGCCTGCTCAAAGACCTCGGGCGGCTGCCCGCCCTGGATGAGATGGCGGTCGTTGATAATCACCGACGGTACGGCATGTATGCCCAGCTCGGAGTAAAACTTCTCGCGGGCACGAACTTCACTCGAGAACTCATCCGAAGCCAGAATCTCCCGCGCCCGCTGCGGGTCGAGACCTGCGCCGGCGGCCACACTGGCCAACACCTCATGATTGCCGGGATCCTGACCGGCAGTGAAATAAGCGGCGAAGAGCGCATTTTTGAGCGCCGCCTGCTTACCCTCCTCCCGCGCCCAATGCAGCAGGCGGTGTGCGTCGAAGGTGTTGTAGATCCGGCCGCGGCGGGCGAAATCGAAATGAAAGCCTAGCGCCTCGCCACGGGCCTGCAGGGCCTCCTGACTGCGAGCCATGTCAGCTGGCGAGGCACCATACTTCTGCGCAATGTGCTCGGCGATATCCTGACCTTCCGGCCCCATGCGCGGATTGAGCTCAAACGGCTGAAAGTGGATGTCGGCTGTAATGTCATCCAGCCGTGCCAGGGCGGCCTGCAGAGACTTCAGCCCCACCACGCACCAGGGGCACGATACATCTGATACAAAGTCGATTTTCATGAACCGCGCTCCTTCGGACACGCATGCCTCGCCATGCAGCACGAGGCATGCCGTCAATTAAACAAAAGTTAATCCGGGTGCGCGGCCCGAGCTAACGCGCCCC
>Ga0134126_10001513_pt1 | contig 29640 bp, 25 predicted proteins | sample KB31752_FD_96881 | JGI IMG/M metagenome (GOLD analysis project Ga0134126, IMG submission 96881) | Terrestrial soil microbial communities with excess Nitrogen fertilizer from Kellogg Biological Station, Michigan, USA - KB3-175-2 | ecosystem: Environmental > Terrestrial > Soil > Unclassified ... | reverse complement strand
CGGCCGAAGAGCAACTCGCCAAGGCGCGAGCCGATGAGGATTACCTGCGCCATGCGCTGGCCGAGCTCGAAACGCTGGCGCCGCGTCCCGGCGAGGAGACCGCGCTGGCCGAGGAGCGCGCCGTGCTGATGAACCGCGAGAAGCTCACCGAGGGGCTCGATGCGGCGCTTGCCGAGCTCTCGGGCGAGCGCGGCGGCGAGCGGGCGCTGGCCGCTGCGCTCCGCCAGCTCGAGCGGCTGCGCGACCGCGCCGGCGGCCGGCTCGACGCCGCGCTGGCGGCGCTCGAGCGGGCCCAGGTCGAGACGAGCGAGGCGGTGGCGCAGCTCGAGGCGGCGGCGCGCAGCATCGGCCGCGACGAGGCCGGCCTCGAGCAAATCGAGGAACGCCTCTTCGCGCTGCGCGCACTGGCGCGCAAGCATGGCATACCGACCGACCGGCTGCCCGAGCTCCGCGCCGGCATCGCCGAGCGCATCGCCGCGCTCGACCATGGCGGCGACCGGCTCGCCGCGCTCGGCCGCCGCGAGCAGGAAGCCCGCCGGGCCTATCTCGCTGCCGCGGCCGCCCTCGCCAAGAAACGGCACAATGCCGCCAAGGCGCTGGACGCGGCGGTGGTGAAGGAGCTGCCGCCGCTGAAGCTCGAGAAGGCGCGGTTCGCGACGGTGCTGACGCCGCTTCCCGAAAGCGATTGGGGCGAGCACGGCAGCGAGCGCGTGCATTTCGAGGTGACCACCAACCCCGGCGCCGCGCCCGGACCGCTCGCGCGCATTGCTTCGGGCGGCGAGCTTTCGCGCTTCATGCTGGCGCTCAAAGTTGTTCTGGCGAAGACCTCGCCGGTGCCGACGCTGGTCTTCGACGAGGTCGACAGCGGCATCGGTGGCGCGGTGGCAGCGGCGGTGGGCGATCGCCTGCACCGGCTCGGCCAGGAGCTGCAGGTGCTCGTGGTGACCCATTCGCCGCAGGTCGCCGCGCGCGGAGCGCATCACTGGCGGGTCGAGAAGCGCCAGGCCCAGGCGCGCACCTCGACCCGCGTCGCCGAACTCTCCGCCGAGGAGCGGCGCGAGGAAATCGCGCGCATGCTGTCCGGCAGCGCGGTCACCGCCGAGGCGCGCGCCGCCGCGGCGAGCCTGATGGCGGGGGCGCGGGCGTGAGCGGGACGGCAAAGCCGGTAGCGGTCGAAGCGCTCGACGAGAAGGCCGCCAAGGCCGAGCTCAAGCGGCTCGCCCAAGCGATCCAGCATCACGACCGGCTCTATTACGAGAAGGACGCGCCGGAGGTCTCGGACGCTGAATACGACGCGCTGCGGCGGCGCAATACGGCGATCGAGCGGCGCTTTCCGGAACTGGTGCGCGCCGACAGCCCGAGCCGGCGCGTCGGCGCCGCGCCGGCGACGGGCTTTGCCAAGGTGACGCATGCCAAGCCGATGCTGTCGCTCGACAACGCCTTCGACGAGGAGGATGTGCGCGCCTTCTTTCAGAGCGTGCGCAATTTCTTCCGCCGGCCCGAGGATCTCGAGCGCGTCGACCCTGCGGTCATCGAGGTGGCGGCCGAACCGAAGATCGACGGCCTCTCCTGCTCGCTGCGCTACGAGGAGGGCGCGCTGGTGCTCGCGGCGACGCGCGGCGACGGCGTCACGGGCGAGGACGTCACCGCCAACGTCAGGACACTGAAATCCGTGCCGCACCGGCTCAAGGGCCGCGGCTGGCCGGACCGCATCGAGATCCGCGGCGAGGTCTATATGGAGCGCCCGGGCTTCTTCGCGCTCAACGCCGAGCGCGAAAAGACCGGCGAGCCGGTCTTCGCCAATCCGCGCAACGCCGCCGCCGGGTCGCTGCGCCAGCTCGATTCCTCCATCACCGCGTCGCGGCCGCTCAAGTTCTTCGCCTATGCCTGGGGCGAGGCGAGCCGGCCGGTCGCCGAGACCCATTGGCAGGCGATCCGGCATTTCCACGACTGGGGTTTCGCGGTCAATCCGCTCTCGAAGCTCTGCCGCGGCGTCGAGGAGGTGCTGGAATTCCATCGCGACATCGCGGCCCGGCGCGCCGAGCTCGCCTACGACATCGACGGCGTCGTCTACAAGGTGAACGATCTCGATCTCGAGGAGCGCCTGGGATTCGCCGCCCGTGCGCCGCGTTGGGCGATCGCGCATAAATTCCCGGCCCAGCAGGCGCAGACGCTGCTGAAGGAGATCATCATCCAGGTCGGCCGCCAGGGAACTCTGACCCCCGTCGCCGTGCTGGAGCCGATCACCGTCGGCGGCGTCGTCGTCCAGCGCGCCACGCTGCACAACGAGGACGAGATCCGGCGCAAGGACATCCGCGAGGGCGACACCGTCGTGATCCAGCGTGCGGGCGACGTGATCCCGCAGGTCGTCTCCGTCGTCCTGGAGCGCCGGCCGAGGCACAGCAAGCCCTACCATTTCAAGCCCGAATGCCCGATCTGCCACAGCAAGGCGGTGCGCGAGCCCGGCGAAGCGGCATGGCGCTGCACCGGCGGTCTGATCTGCGCGGCCCAGGCGGTGGAACGGCTCAGGCATTTCGTGTCGCGCGACGCCTTCGATATCGAGGGGCTGGGCGAGAAGCACATCGCCGAGTTCTGGCAGGACAAGCTCATCCGGACGCCGGCCGACATCTTCCGCCTCGACCACAGGGCGATCACCGAGCGCGAGGGCTGGGGCGAGCAGAGCGCCGCCAAGCTGCGCAGCGCCATCGATGCGCGCCGGCGCATCGCGCTCGACCGCTTCATCTATGCGCTCGGCATTCCCCAGGTCGGGCAGCAGACGGCCAAGCTGCTGGCCCGCCACTATCGGAGCTTCGAGCGCTGGCGCAAGGCGATGATCGCCGCCCAGGACCAGGACGGCGAGTCCTGGCACGAGCTCAACGATATTCACGGCATCGGCGAGGACACGGCAACCGACATCGCCGGATTTTTTGCCGAGGAGCACAATCTGGATCTCCTCGACGAGCTCCTGCGCGAGATCGATGTGACGGAATACGAGGGCGCGCGCGCGCCGGCGCACTCGCCGCTCGCCGGCAAGACCGTCGTCTTCACCGGCACCCTCACCGTCATGTCGCGTTCGGAGGCGAAGGCGCGCGCCGAGGCGCTGGGCGCCAATGTCAGCGGCAGCGTCTCCGGCAAGACGAATTATCTCGTGGTCGGCGCCGATGCCGGCTCGAAGGCGGAGAAAGCGAAGGCGCTCGGCGTCACGACGTTGAGCGAGGATGAGTGGCTGGCGCTGGTGCAGGCCGGCTGACCAGCGCGTACCACAGCGTCGCACTTGCCGCCGTGAGCAGCAGCGGCATGACCGTGTAGCTGATCGCCGACCAGCCCGCGAGGCCGAAGACGCCGCCCGAGGAAAATGAGGCGAGCGCCACCACACCGAAAGTGAGGAACTCGTTCGTCGCCTGCACCTTGGCGCGCTCTTCCGGACGATAGGTCGTGGTGAGCAGCGTCGTGCCGCCGACATACATGAAGTTCCAGCCGAGCCCGAGCAGCGTCAGCGCGACCCAGAATTGCCAGAGCGCGGTACCGGTAAGCGAGACCAGCGTGCAGAGCAGCAGCATTCCCACGCCGATCAGCAGGATCCGCGGGATGCCCCAGCGCGCGATCAGCGAGCCGGTGAAGAAGGACGGTCCGAACATGCCGATCAGGTGCATGCGGATGATGCCGATGGCATCGCCGCTGCTGTGCCCGCAAGCGACCGCGGCGAGCGGCGTCGCGGTCATGACGAAGGACATCGTCGCATAGCCGAGGACGCCATTCGCCAGCGCCGCAATGAAAGCGGGTTGGCGGGCGATCTCACCGAGCGGCCTGCCGCCGCGCCGCTGCCCGCTCGCGGTCGGCGACGGTACGGACAGGAAGGCGAGCAGCAGGATCGAGAGCGCGGCCAGCACCGAGATGGCCAGATAGGCGCCGGCGAAGGGGACCGGTGCGAACAGGTCCTTGGCGAAATCCGCCACCGTCGGGCCGAGCACCGCCGCCGCTACGCCGCCTGCCATCACCCAGGAGACCGCACGCGCGCGGAACGCCGGCTCTGCCGCATCGGCGGCCGCGAAGCGGTAATACTGCGCCACCGCCTGGAAGCAGCCCATCAGCGCGTTGCCGAGGCAGAATCCGAGGAAGCTCTGGTGGAAGATGGCAAAGGTCGAGATGGCGCCACCGGTGCCGCCGATGAGCGCACCGCCGACGAAGCCGGCGCGTCGGCCAAAGCGCGCCATCAGGAAGGACGCCGGAATCGTCGTGCTTGCTGTCACCAGCGTGATCAGCGAATAGGGCAAGGTGGCGAGCAGCGCCTGGGGCGCAAGGCTGGCGCCGACGAGGCCCGAGAGCGCCGCCTGGATCGAGGCGGCGGAAAGGTAGAGCCCCTGGCAGAGCGCCAGGATCAGAACGGTCCGCCGCGTTCGCCCGTGCATGCGGCTTGCTACCGCAGGGCGTGGCGGCTTGTCGAGGCCCGGCCGCGCCGGGCGGGCATTCCGCTAGCGGCGGGCCCGCCTCACCGCGCCGAGAAGGGCGAAGCGGCTATCGGCAAGCCGTGTCGAGCGACAGCGGAGCGGCAGCACCTCGTAAGGGCATTCGCTCGGGAAGAACAGGATGCTGTTGTTGGCGGGCTCGATTTCGGCCGCGGCCACGCCGCGCTCCCCGCCGCCAAGCCACGTGTTGTAGAGACGGAAGGCGCCGCCGCTGAAGCTCTGCGGATCGTTGTGGAAGTAGAAGGCGTAGCTGATCGCCGGATCGCCGGCGTCCTGCGCCTCCTCGCCAGCGCGCGGCACGGCGCCGCCCTCGTTCTGCGCGATCAGCGTGCAGTCGATATCGCCGACAGCGAACTCACCGATGCCGAAGGCCGTGGCGAGCTGCGGCACCAGCGAGCGGATGCGGTCGCGGAACACGGCGGCAAAAGGCGCAAATTCGCGCACGACACGGGCGGACTTCGCGGCTCCGACACTTTCTTCCGTCGAGGCGAATCTGAGCAGGTCGGAAATCAGCCCGTCATCGAGGAAAGCGTCGAGCAGCACGTAGGGTGCTTTCTCGGCAAGCGGCTCCGGCTGCGGTTCGCCGATGGGCTGGCACGGGATGGTCATCGCCGGCGGCGTCGTGGAATCATCGAGCAGCGGCGGATCCATCACGAGACCGACAAGATCGGTCGAGGAGAAGATGAAGGAGCGCCGGCCCTGGTCGAGCCCGATATTGAACGGCCGCGCCGGCCTTCCGCCGCCATAGCTCTTCTCGCCGATCGACGAAACCAATGACGCCAGCAACGGGTCCTTCCGCTGCAGATAGAGCGTCCGGCTGTGACCGCCATTGAGCAGCAGCGTGACGCTCACCTCGCCTTCATCTCGCACCGGGAACTCTCCAGAAATGCAGGGCGGGAAGACGCGGCTGCGCCGACGCTCCCGATTTCGCCGAGTTAGCGCCGAGTTGGTTAACGAATGCTTTGAGGAGACAGAGGCGCGGGGATTTTCATTGCGCGCTCAGCCGCCGCGCAGTCGCATGCAGCCTATGGTTGGATTGCATGCGGAGCGCGAACCGAATATTCATCCCGACATGCTGACATCCACTTCCATGCAAAGAAGCGAAGACTACGGCGCTGTCGCCAAGCTCTTCCACTGGACGATTCTGGCGTTGATCGCCCTGCAGTTCACCATCGGGTGGCTGATGCCCGACATCCGGCGCGGCATGCAGCCGGAAACCTGGATGAACCTGCACCTCTCGATCGGGCTCCTCATCCTCACGCTGATGAGCCTGCGCGCGCTCTGGCGGCTCGTCCATGGTGCGCCGCCACCCGAGGCGACCCTGCCGCAATGGCAGCGCTTCGCCGCCGGGCTCGTCCACCTGCTGCTTTATCTTGTCGTCTTCGCGCTGACGATGACCGGCTGGTTCTTCGCCTCGATGCGCGGCTGGACGATCACGGCCTTCGGCATGGTGCCGGTGCCGCGCCTTGTCGCGGAAGGCTCGCAGATCGGCAGCGCGCTGGGTCGCTGGCACGGCACGCTGACCTGGGTGCTGCTCGCCATCATCGGCGCCCATGTCGCGGCGGCACTCGCCCATGCCTTCGTCTTCCGCGACGGCGTCATGCGGCGGATGCTGCCGCGCGTCGGCGGCTGAGCAAACGGGTCTGCGGCGGGTCGCGCTGGTTGACAAATGCCAGCACGACCCCACCTACAGCAGCGCGTTCGCGATCGGCGGTCTCCGCCATGCCGCCCATTGCGCCGCCGCCGTCAGCGGCCGAGTGACGCTCCGCGAGGTGACCGCCCATGACCGAGCTCCTGCACCTGCCCTGCCCGCATTGCGACACGCTCAATCGTTTGCCGCGGGCGAAGCTGTCGGCCGGCGCCAAATGCGGCGCCTGTCATCGGCCACTCTTCGAAGCGCATCCTCTGGCACTCGACACGCCACACTTCCTGCGTCAGCTCGAGAAGAGCGACGTGCCGTTGCTCGTCGATTTCTGGGCGCCGTGGTGCGGCCCCTGCCGGGCGATGGCGCCCGAATTCGAGCGCGCCGCCGCGCGGCTCGAGCCGGAGTTGCGGCTGGTCAAAGTGAATGTCGACGAAGAGCCGGAGCTGGCGCAGCGCTTCGGCGTCAGCAGCATCCCGACGCTTGCGCTCGCGCTGCACGGGCAGGAGCTGGCGCGCCGGGCCGGCGCGGTCTCCGCCGCGCAGATCGAGCAGTGGGTGCGTGCGGAATTAACGCAGCAGCCCTCGCCGGACTGAGGGCAGCGCTCGGCTCAGTGGTGTCCGAGATGGATCGCGCGTGAAAGCGAGCGCTCGTATTCCGTCCTAGGCGCCGAGCGGCTGGGTTGCCGCTTCGAGCCAGCGGCGTGTCGCCGTATCGACCAGCGGCGCGATCTCCGCGAAGACCCGCGCGTGATAGGCGTCGAGCCAGGCGATCTCGGCGTCGTCGAGCAGCGCGGGTTCAACCAGCGTGCGATCGATCGGCGCCAGCGTCAGCACCTCGAATTCCAGGAGCTCGCGCTCCCTTCCCTCGCCCGCCCCGAGCGGCGTCACCGCCACGAGGTTCTCGATGCGGATGCCGTAGGCGCCGGTCTTGTAGTAGCCGGGCTCGTCCGAGACGATCATGCCCGGCAGCAGCGGCTGCGTGTTCGGCAGCTTCGAGATCCGCTGCGGCCCTTCGTGGACGGCAAGATAGCTGCCGACCCCATGTCCGGTTCCGTGATCGTAGTCGAGCCCCACGTCCCAGAGCGCGCGGCGCGCCAGCGCGTCGAGCTGCGAGCCGGTGGTGCCGAGGGGAAAGCGGCAGGCGGCGAGCGCGATGTGGCCCTTGAGCACGCGGGTGAAGCGGTCGCGCATCTCCGCCGAAGGCGTGCCGATCGCGACGGTGCGGGTGACGTCGGTGGTGCCGTCGAGATATTGCGCACCGGAATCGACGAGGTAGAGCGTTCCGGGTGCGAGCTGACGCTCGGTCTGCGGCGAGGCGCGGTAATGCACGATGGCGCCATTGGCGCCGGCGCCGGAGATGGTGGGAAAGCTCAGGTCGCGGAAGTGCTCGCCCTCGCGCCGGAACTGCTCGAGCCGGTCGGAAGCGGCGATCTCACCGAGATCGCCCGCCCCCGCCTCGTCGAGCCAGGCGAGAAAACGCGTCAGCGCCGCGCCATCCCGACGGTGGGCGCGGCGTGTGCCATCCAGTTCGGTGATGTTCTTGCAGGCCTTGGGCAGCTGGCAGGGATCGCCCGCGCGCCGCAGCTCGGCGCCGACAAGCTGGTCGAAGACCCAGGCGGGGGCGCTCACCGGGTCGAGCTGCACGCGCCGATGGGCGCCGGCGAGGCGCTGCAGCGCCGCGCCGAAGCTCGCCGGCGGCACCGCGCGCACGCGGTTGCCGAGATGCTCGGCTAGTCCGGGCAGCAGCTTTCTCCGGTCGATGAAGAGTTCGACCCCGCCGTCGCGATCGAGGATGGCGAATGCCAGCGCGAGCGGCGTGTGCGGGACGTCGGTGCCGCGGATATTGAGCAGCCAGGCGATTGAATCCGGTGCGGTCAGCACCGTGGCGTCCACGCCCTCCGCGGCGAGGCGCTCGGCGATCATCTGTCGCTTCTCTTCGGCGCCGAGGCCGGCAAAGCGCCGCTCATGCGGCGCTACCGGGCCGAGCGGCAGCGGGGGCCGGCCAACCCAGACAGCGTCGAGCGGATTGTCGGGGAGAGGCGCCAGGCTGCCGCCGGCGGTCTCGGCCGCGGCGCGGTAGCGCTCCACCTCGCCGATGGTGTGCAGCCGCGGGTCATAGGCCAGAACTTCGCCGGGCCGCAGCGTCCGCGCGATCCATTCGCTCGCCGGCTGCTCGGTCAGATGGCACCGCACATAGAGATCGGCATCGACCTCGGCCTGAGCCTGGAGCGTGTAGCGGCCATCGACGAAGACCGCCGCCGCCTCCGGCAGCACCACGGCAAGTCCGGCCGACCCGGTAAAGCCGGTGAGCCAGGCGAGGCGCTGCGCGCAGAGCGGTACGTACTCGCCCTGATGCTCGTCGGCGCGCGGCACCAGAAAGCCGTGCATGCCGCGCCGCGCGAGCTCGGCGCGCAGCAGCGCAAGCCGCTCACCGGGCCCCGGTGACGCTGGCATCGGCGCGGCGGCGAGCTCGGCAGCCAGCTGCTGCAGGGCCAGCCGAAGCTCGGGCGAGGGCGTCGGGGCAAAGAGCGCCATCCAGTCGCCTTCGAGCGCCGCCGGGGCCGCCGCCACCACCCCGGCCACCAGGACCTTCGCGGCCGCAACGTCGTAAGGCGAACCGTCCCGCGCCAGCAGTCCCGCCAAGGTTGCATTGCCGCTATGCATTACGCGGGCCTCCTGGTTAACCGCTTGTCCATCGCTCGGCTCCCAGCATGAGGCTAGGACGCGTTCTGCCGCTCCACAAGGGCGGCCCGGGGCGCCGTCTTGGTTGTCCCGCCATGCAGGTCCGGTAGAGCTGGGTTGCAGAGTTCCCGCTCCCTTGTCGGGGCAAGACTGCTTACCTATTGTGCAGTTGCGAAAGGGCACCTTCGCAGGTGCGTAACGGAGTTACTAAGATGTTGAACATTTTCGGTAATATGCTCCACGGCTTGTCCGTTTCGCTGGCCGGTTGGCGGCAGCGGCAGCGCGCCTTTGCAGAGCTTGCCTCGCTCGACGATCGCGCCCTGGCCGATATCGGCATCACCCGCTCCGAGATCCCCTACGTGCTGTCGAGCGCGACGGGGCAGGACGCGAAGACGGGCGCCCCGGCGAACAGCAACTTCCAGCACGCCGCCTGATTGCGCGCCGGCTCGGCCGGACGCGCTCGCCCAAAGATCCCGGCTGGCCGCCCTGGGCGGCCGGTGCGGGATTTTTTGCTGCCGCCGCGTCCTTGTCCCTTGTCGTGAGGCGGCGCGACAGCAATTGTGGGGGCGAACATGGCGCAGACGACGGCAGGGCAGCACGATCACGCGCACGAGCGCGGGCATGAGCACGGCCTCGCTGCCGGGCAGGACGGTTTCGGCACGGCCTTCGCGCTCGGGCTCGCCCTCAATCTGGGCTTCGTCGCCGTCGAGGCGGCCTGTGGGATCATCGGCAATTCGATGGCGCTCCTCGCCGATGCCGGCCACAATCTCGGCGACGCGCTCGGCATCGCCATCGCCTGGGGGGCGAGCATCCTCGCCCGTCGCCAGCCCTCGCATCGCTACACCTACGGGCTTCGCAGCTCTTCGATCCTGGCCGCGCTCTTCAATGCCATCGTGCTGCTGATCGCGGTCGGCGGCATTGCCGTCGAGGCGATCAATCGCCTGGCCTCGCCGGCGCCGGTGGCGAGCAGGCTGGTGATGGCGGTAGCGGCCATCGGCATCGCGGTCAACGGCGCGAGCGCTCTTCTCTTCCTGCGCGGCCAGCACGGCGACATCAACATCCGCGCGACCTTCCAGCACCTGCTCGCCGATGCCGGCGTGTCGCTCGCTGTGGTCGCGGCGGGCGCGGCGATCCTGGTCACCGGCTGGTCGTGGCTCGACCCTGCCATGAGCCTCGTCGTCGCCGCGGTCATCGTGCTCGGCAGCTGGCGGTTGCTGCGCGATGCCGTCAATCTGGCGCTGCACGGCGTGCCGCCCGGCATCGATGCGGCCCAAGTGCGCCGCCATCTCGATGGAATCGCCGGTGTCGCGGCAGTGCATGATCTTCACATCTGGCCGATGAGCACGACCGAGACGGCGCTCACCTGCCATCTCGTCATGCCCGAGGGAACTCCCGGCGATGCGATGCTGGCGGCGCTTGCGCAGGAGCTGCACGAGCGCTTCGACATCGACCATGCGACCATCCAGGTCGAGACCGGCGATCCCGATCACCCTTGCAAGCTGGTGCCGGATCACGTGGTATAACTGGGCCTGCCGCTAGGAGCCCAGGAGCCCCGTCCCGCGTGCCTTCCACCGCTTCCGCCGAGCTCCAGGCCGTCCTCATCCTGCTGCTGGCGGCGATCGTCGCCGTGCCGCTGGCGCAGCGCGTCAAGGTGAGCCCGGTGCTCGGCTATCTCGCCGCCGGCATCGTGGTCGGCCCCTTCGGCTTCGGCTTCATCCGCGACACCGGCGAGGCCGAGCGGCTTTCCGAGTTCGGCGTCGTCTTCCTGCTGTTCACCATCGGGCTCGACATGCCGCTGCAGCGCCTGCAGGCGATGTGGCGCTACATCTTCGGGCTCGGATTCGCGCAGGTGCTGGTCACCGGTGGCGTGATCGGGCTCGGCGGGTACTGGCTTGGCCTCTCGCCGGCCGCGGCGCTGGTCGTCGGCGGCGCGCTGGCCTTCTCCTCGACCGCCGCGGTGCTGCAGCTCCTCGCCGAGCGCGGCGAGCTGACGAGCCGGATCGGCCGCGTCTCGCTCGCGGTTCTGCTGTTCCAGGATCTCTCGGTCGTGCCGCTGCTGGCGCTGCTGCCGCTGCTGGCGCCGGGCGGCGGCAGCGGCATTGCCGCCGCGCTGGGCCTGGCGCTGCTCAAGGGCGTGGCCGCCATCCTCGCCATCCTGCTGATCGGACGGCTCGTGCTGCGTCCGCTCTTCCGCTTGAGCGCGACGACGCGCATCCGCGAGACCTTCGCCGCCACCAACCTGCTGGTCGTGCTCGGCCTCGGCTGGGCGACAGCGCAGGCCGGCATGTCGATGGCGCTCGGCGCCTTCCTGGCAGGGCTGCTCCTCGCCGAGACCGAATACCGCCATCAGGTCGAGGCCGACATCCTGCCGGTGCGCGGACTTTTTCTCGGGCTCTTCTTCATCACCATCGGCATGCTGATCGACACACATTTCGTGCTGCTTCATTGGCACGTGGTGCTCGGCCTCTCGATCGTGCTCCTCGCGGGCAAGCCGGCGATCCTGTGGGCGCTCGCGCGCCTCTTCCGCCTGGGCGCGCCGCTTGCGGTCCGCGCCGGGCTGCTGCTGTCGCAATGCGGCGAGTTCGCTTTCGTCATCCTCGGCATCGCGCGCGGCCTCGGCCTGATCGACGACGATCTCGCGCATATTCTCATCGCCACCGTGGCGCTGACGCTGGCGACCACGCCGCTGATGGCGATGCTCGGGCGCCGCGCCGGCGCGGCGCTGCAATCGCATCGCGCGCCGGAGGCGGCGCTGATGGCGGAAGAGGCCGGCGATCTCACGGACCATGTGATCATCGCCGGGTTCGGCCGCATCGGCCAGATCGTCGGCCAGATGCTGGCCGGCCAGCAGCTCCCCTATGTCGCGATCGAGCAGAGCGTGCCGCTGGTCGAGGAGAGCCGCCGCGGCGGCCGCCCGGTCTATTACGGCGATGCGAGCCGCGCCGAGCTGCTGAGCGCTGCCGGCATCGAGCGCGCACGAGCGGCGATCATTACCATCGATCAGCCGGACGCCGCCGAGCGCGTCGTCGCCGTGCTGCGCCACAGACATCCCGATCTCCACATCATCGCCCGCAGCCGCGACGCCGCCCATGCGCGCCGCCTCGAGCAGGCGGGCGCCAATGCGGTGATCCTCGAGGCGCTGGAGCCGGGCCTGCAGATGGGCGCCGCCGCGCTCCGCCTCACCGGCACGCCGGCGGCGGCAATCGACGGCGCGCTCGACGCGCTGCGGCGGGCGGCGCCGGGATGAGCAAGCGGCCACTCTCCATCGCCATCATCGGCGCCGGGCTCGGCGGCATGGCCGCTGCGCTGTCGCTGCGGCACGCCGGCTTCGAGGTCGAGGTTTACGAGCAGGCGGCGCGCTTCGGCGAGATCGGCGCCGGCATCCAGATCGGCCCCAACGCCTCGCAGCTGTTGCAGCGCATCGTGCCGCCCGGCCGGCTGGCACGCGACGCGGTGCGGCCGGTCGCCGTCCACCAGCGGCGCTGGGACGACGGCCGGACCTTGCAGCGCGCACCGCTCGGCGAGGAGATCGAGGCAGCCTATGGCGCGCCCTACTATCATTTCCATCGCGCCGATCTGCTGGCAGTGCTGGCGAGCGAGTGGCCGGGCGAGCGTGTCCATTTTCGCCATCGCCTCGCCGCGCTCGACCAGGTGGAAGGACGCGTTCGCGCGCGTTTCGAGAACGGGGCCGAGATCGAGGCCGATCTCCTGATCGGCGCCGACGGCATCCATTCCGCGGTGCGCGGCGCGCTCTTCGGCCCCGAGGCGCCGCGCTTCACCGGCTGCATCGCCTATCGCGGGCTGGTGCCGGTGGAGCGGCTGGCGCGGCTCGGCCTTGAGATCGTCTCGGCTAACTGGATGGGACCGGGCCGGCATTTCGTCCACTACTTCGTCGCGGGCGGCCGCTTCGTCAATTTCGTCGGCGTCATCGAGCGCGACGGCTGGGCGCGGGAATCCTGGACCGATCGCGGCGAGAAGGCCGATCTGCTGCAGGCCTTTGCCGGCTGGCACGAGCAGGTACGCCATATCATCGAGGCGGTGGACGAGACCTTCATCTGGGCGCTCTTCGATCGCCTGCCGCTGCCGCGCTGGACGCAAGGCCGCGTGACGCTGCTCGGCGATGCCTGCCACGCCATGCTGCCCTTCATGGCGCAGGGCGCCGCCCAGGCGATCGAGGACGGCGCCTGCCTCGCCGCCTGCCTCTCGACGCTCGGACTCGAGCGCGCCGAGGAGGCCCTGCTGCTCTACGAGAAGCTGCGCCTGCCGCGGGCAACCCGGCTGCAGGAGCTGTCGCGCCTCAACAAGACGCGCTTCCACTTGCCCGACGGGGCCGAGCAGCAGGCGCGCGACGCCGAGATGGCGCTCCGCGGCGACCGCTCGATCGCCGCCACGGCCTGGCTCTATGCGCATGATGCGGGTGTGGTCGAAGCGCCCTGAGCCTCGGCTGCTTACTCCGCCGGCTCGGTCTCCTTGACCTCGATCTCGGCGACATCGGCCGGCGCCGCGCCGACCCAGGGATGTTCGGAGACGTCGAAGACGACACCATCGGGACCGCGGAACTTGGTCTCGTAAAAGGAATTAGCGGTGTGCGCGTCCTGCTTCATGATGCAGGGTGCGCCCAGCGCCTCGAGCTTTTCGGCGTAAGCGGGGAGATCATCGACCAGCACGCCGAAATGATGGATGCCGACATAGTCGAGGCCGCGGCCGAGCTGGTCGATGTTCTGGAACTTGAGCACGGCGAGGTTGAGCGTGCCGTCGCTCAGATAGAAGCCCCAGGCGATCGCCTTGGGATTATCCGGGTTGCCGACGCGGCCGACCTCCTTGAAGCCGAAGGCCTGCTTGTAGAACTCGGCCGTCTTGACCGGGTCGTTGGTGGCGAGCGCGATATGGCGCAGCTTCGGCATGGGCATCTCCTCCGCTTGCGAGGCTTGCCGCCCCGCTCTTGCGTCGATCATACCACAAACAGCAGCAGCGCCAGCGCGACCAGGCCGGCGGCCCAGCAGTAATAGGCGAAGGGGTCGAGCGCCTCGAAATCGTGGCGGCGGAAATAGCGCATCAGGAAGGCAGTGCTGAGCCAGGCGGTGACACCGGCGACGACGCCGGCCATCCAGACCGCCGGGCCGAAGACCGCAGCAACGCCGGGCTGAAAGAGATGCGGCACTTCGAGCACCGCGGCGCCGAAGATGATCGGCGTGGCGATGAGGAAGGAGAAATGCGCCGCCTCGCGGTGCTGGAAGCCGATGAGGAGCCCGCCCACCATGGTAGCGCCGGAGCGCGAGATGCCGGGGATGAGCGCGGTGCTCTGCCAGAGGCCGATGAGGAGCGCCTGCCGCCAGCTCATTTCACCGAGGAGCTTGGTACCGCCCTGGCGGCGCAGGCGCTCGGCGGCGAAGAGCAGTCCGCCGTTGACCATGAGGAAGAACGCAGCGACGGCGGGCGAGCCGAAGAGGTTGCGGAAGAACTTCTCGAAGAGGAAGCCCAGGATCACGGCGGGAATGGTCGCGAGGATGATGAGCCAGAGCAGGCGCCATTGCGCCTTCCGCTCCGCCACCGGTCCCTGGCCGAAGAAGGCGAGCGCCAGTCCGACCCAGTCGCGCCAGAAATAGAGCAGCAGCGCCGTCGCCGTGCCGAGATGGAGCACGACCAGGAAAGGCAGGAAGGCGGGGCTGTGCTGGTCGATCGTCCAGCCGAAGAGCTTCGGCAGGATCACCGCATGGCCGAGGCTGCTCACGGGAAAGAGCTCGGTCACACCCTGCAGGACGGCGATCACCAGGGCTTGCAGCGTTGTCATTGATCCTCGCGTGGCGTGGTGGGTTCCGAACTATCGCGTGCCAGCACTAGCGTGTGCCAGTCCCCGAGGCGGATTCGCCGCAGCAGCCGGAGATGGCGCGCCCGATGGGGTGCGAGCACGGCGCGCTCCTGCCGCGCGATCAGGCCCGAGAGCACGGCGATGCCGCCCGGCGCCAGAACACGCGCCAGGTCTCCGGCCATCGCCATCAGCGGCCGCGCCAGGATGTTGGCAAAGACGAGATTGAAGCGCGGCGTCGCACCAAGCCCGCGATAGCCTGGGGCGCGGCAAAGATCGATCAGCGCCGCGACGCCGTTCGCCGCTGCGTTGCGCGCCGCGACGCGCACCGACTCGGCGTCGATGTCGCGCGCCACTACCCTGCCGCGCCAGGTCTTGGCCGCGGCCATGGCGAGGATGCCGGTACCGGTGCCGACATCGAGAACCGCGCGGCGGCGCCCGCGCCGGGCCAGCGCGTCGAGAGCGATGAGGCAGCTGCGCGTCGTCGCATGCTCGCCGCTGCCGAAAGCGGTCGCAGCGTCGATGACCAGCGTGATCGCTCCTGCCGGGGGCGTTCCGCGCCAATGCGAGGCGTGGATGAAATAGCGCCCGGCGCGCAGCGGCGGAAAGCTCGCCTGGTTCTCGGCAAGCCAGTCGCGCGGCGCCAGCTTCTCGATGACGAGCTGCGGCGGCGCGCCGGCGCGCCCCGCCCAGGCGAGATCGAGGCTCGCCTCGATCGGGCCCCGCTCGGGCCGCACGGCGGCAAAGCCTTCGACGCGCCAGGCGTCACCCGGCTCGGCCTCGAAGCTGCTCACCGCGTCGCATTGCGCTTCGAGCGCCGCGGCGAGGAGGGTGGCGCTTTCGACATCGCTCGCGGTCATCGACACGCGCCAGACCGTCGCGCCGGCATGATGCTGCCCGCTCAGATGCGGCACTCCTTCATCCGCGGAGCCCGCTGAGCGCGCGGCGCTGTGCATCCATCGCCTGCGCGAACACCATCTCCTTCCAATCATCGGCATCGCCGTAGAAGGCGGCGCGGATCTGCACCTTGATGGCCCGGCCCTGAGGACTGTCGAGGCTGCCGTGATGGTGCAGCCAGTTGTCGGCGCGCACCGCATCGATCGATTCGTCGAGCGGGCGCACGCCGTATTCGAGCGCCATGCCGGTGACTTCGGCGCCGGGCAGCGCGCGCTCGAGGCCGGTCAGCAGGTCGCCCACCACATCCGACGACGTCGAGGTGCCGAGCGAGGTCGACGTGATGGCGTCGCCATACCACGCGCGCGCCCGGGCGAGCCCCGCGCTCGCCGGCGGATGAATGACGATCTTCTCGCCATGGCCGTAGGGGCCGAGGCCGGTGTGATAGTCGATGACAGCGAGCCGGCGGGCGCGCGAAAGCTGCTCGCGCGCGATGCGCTCGAGCGTGCGGCGCGCTTCGGTCGGGCCGGCGCCGCCATAGAAGAGGCCGTCGGGATGCGTGTACTGGCCGCCGGTGATCGCCCGCTGCAGCAAAGCCGCGCCATGCCGCCGGCCATACTCTTCTAGCGCCGCCCGCGTCCGCCGCTGCGCCTCCATGCTCCATTCGGTCGGAGCCAGCGCCTCGGCCAGCTCGACATAGCCGTCGTTGCCGGGCAGCGGCTGCGCATGGTCGAGGAAATTGCGGTTGAGGTCGACATTCTCCTCGGTCACACGCCGAAGCCAGGCAAAGCCATAGGGATTGACGGCGTGAATGGCGAGGAGCGCCGTATCGGGCGGCAGCTCGCCGGCGATGCCTGCGCGGAAGCTGCCGGTCTGCACGCCGGCGCCGCAGAAGCCCTCGACGCCGTGCGTTGCCGAGACGGTGACCAGCACGCGCGTTGCCTCCTTGGGCCCGAGCCAGGCGATGTCGGTGGCGATCGTCTCGCCGCCCGGACCTTTCACCCGCTCATGCGGGTAGCTCGCGAGCCGCGCGCCGGCGGCCCGCGCCGCCTCGGCGAATTTACCGCGCGCCTCGGCATAGTCGCGCGCGAAAGACGCGGCGGCGCTCACGTCGCCTTCTCCACGAAAGCGTCCATCACCATTTTGTCGCCGGCCTTGTCGAAACGGATCGAAAGCTTGTTGTCCTCGACCGCGCGCACGATGCCATAGCCGAATTTCTGGTGGAAGACTCGATCGCCGGCCGCGAAACCACCCATCCGTCGGAGCTCGCGTCCGGCGGGCGGCCCCGGCCTGCCCTCGATCAGCGGCGCGCGGCGACCGAGCGGACCCAATCGCGTCGCATCGGGCCGCGGCGCGAAGCGCTGGCCGGGCGACCAGTCCTCGCCGCCCAGGGCGGCGGCGCGGGGATAGAGCCCGGGATCGGCCACCACCTCCAGATGCTCGGTCGGCAGCTCCGCAATGAAGCGCGACGGCAGCGTCGGCTGCCATTGACCGTAGAGACGGCGATTCGCCGCGTAGCAGACATAAGCGCGACGCCGCGCGCGAGTCAGGCCGACATAGGCGAGCCGCCGTTCCTCCTCGAGCCCGGCCCGGCCGGTCTCCTCCATGGCGCGCTGATTGGGGAAGAGGCCTTCCTCCCAGCCCGGCAGGAAGACCGTGTCGAATTCGAGCCCTTTGGCGCCGTGGAGGGTCATCATGCTGACCATGTCGCCGGATGCCGCGGCAGTGTTCTCCATCACCAGGCTCACATGCTCGAGGAAGCCTGCGAGATTGTCGAACTCGGCCATCGCGGCGACCAGTTCCTTCAGATTGTCGAGCCGGCCAGGGGCCTCCGGCGATTTGTCCGCCTGCCACATCGCGGTGTAGCCGGATTCGTCGAGCACTTGCTTGGCAAGATCGGTGTGCAGCATGGTGCCGGCGAGCCCGCGCCAGCGGGCGAGCGCGGTCAGGAAATCGCGCAGCGCCCGGCGTGCCGCCGGTTTCAGCTCGTCGGTCTCGATGAGCCGCTCCGCCGCCGCGGTGAGCGGCAGGCGCTCCGCCCGGCCAAGCGCGTGCAGCGCCTGAAGCGTGACGTCGCCGATGCCGCGCCGCGGCACATTGATGATCCGCTCGAAGGCGAGATCGTCGGCCGGCTGATGGACGAGGCGGAGATAAGCCAGGGCGTCGCGGATCTCCTGCCGCTCGTAGAAGCGCGGACCGCCGATGACGCGATAAGGTAGGCCCAGGGTAATGAAGCGCTCTTCGAATTCGCGGGTCTGGAAGGAGGCACGCACCAGAATGGCGATCTCGGCCAGCCTCTCGCCGCGCCGCTGGCGTGCCTCGATCTCGTCGCCGACCCAGCGCGCCTCCTCCTCGGCGTCCCAGACGCCGCGCAGCACGATGCGCTCGCCCTCGTTGAGCTGAGTCCAGAGGGTCTTGCCGAGTCGCCCCTCGTTCTTGGCGATGAGCGCCGAGGCGGCGGCGAGGATGTGCGGCGTCGAGCGGTAGTTCTGCTCGAGCCGGATGATCTGCGCTCCGGGGAAGTCGCGCTCGAAGCGCAGGATGTTGCCGATCTCGGCGCCGCGCCAGGAATAGATCGACTGGTCGTCGTCGCCGACGCAGCAGAGATTGCGGTGCGCCTGCGCCAGCAGCCGCAGCCAGAGATACTGCGCGACATTGGTATCCTGGTATTCGTCGACCAGCATGTAGCGGAAGCGGTGCTGGTAATCGGCGAGGATGTCGGGCCGCGCCGCGAAGAGCGTCAGGTTGTGCAGCAGCAGGTCGCCGAAATCGGCGGCGTTGAGCGTGATGAGCCGCTCCTGATAAAGCCGGTAGAGCGTCAGGATGCGGCCGTCTGCGAGCTCCGCGCGATCGCCCTGCGGCACTTTGTCCGGGGTAAGCCCGCGATCCTTCCAGCGCTCGATGGCGCCCAGCAGCGTGCGCGCCGGCCAGCGCTTCTCGTCGATTCGCTCGGCCTGAGCGAGCTGCTTCACCAGGCGAATCTGGTCGTCGGTGTCGAGGATGGTGAAGTTGGGCTTGAGCCCGACCACTTCCGCGTGCCGACGCAGGAGCCGCGCCGCCACCGAATGGAAGGTGCCGAGCCAGAGCCCCTCGGCGCTCTGTCCGATCATCCGCTCGAGCCGCTCGCGCATCTCGAGCGCCGCCTTGTTGGTGAAGGTGACCGCCAGGATCTGGCTCGGCCAGGCGCGGCTGGTGAAGAGGATGTGGGCAAGCCGCGTCGTCAGCACCCGCGTCTTGCCGGTCCCGGCGCCCGCCAGCACGAGCACCGGCCCGTCCACCGCCTCGACCGCCCGGCGCTGCGCCTCGTTGAGCCCCTCGAGATAGGGCGTCGGCGGGGCGGCGGCGGCGGGAAGAAGGGGTTCGACCATTGCCCGCTATATAGCATGCCGGGGTCGCTTCGGGAGGGCCGCGGCAGCGCTGCAACAGTGCCGCGATAACACCGCGCAGCCGTGCAAAACCCTGGAGAGTTCCACCGGGATTGGCCCTATGATGCCGCCCGCAGTCATGCACGCCGCCATCCTCATCCTGGTTTTCGTCCTCACCTATCTCGGGATGGCCGCCGGGCGGCTACCCTGGCTGCAAGTCGATCGCACCGGCATCGCGCTGCTGGGGGTGATCGCGCTGCTCGCCACCGAGACGGTGACCCTCGACCAGCTTGGCGGCAGTATCGACACGCCGACCCTGGTTCTGCTCTTCGCGCTGATGATCATTTCGGCGCAGTTCCTTTCCTCGGGGCTTTTCGACCTCTGCGCCGACTGGATCGGGCGCCGTCCCGGCGGCCCCGCCTACCTGCTGGCGGTGACCGTCGCGGTCTGCGGCGGGCTGGGTGCGCTGCTGGCCAACGACATCGTAGTCTACCCGCTGGTGCCGCTGCTGATCGCGGTGGCGCGCGCGCGCAGCCTCGATCCACGTCCCTTCGTCATCGCGCTGGCCTGCGCCACCAATGCGGGCTCCGCCGCGACGCTCATCGGCAACCCGCAGAACATCCTCATCGGCCAGGTCGGCAACCTTTCCTTCCACACCTTCCTGCTCGCCTGCCTGGTACCGGCGATCGTCGGCCTCGTCTGCGTCTTCGGCGTCCTCTGGCTGCTCTGGCACGACCGCATCGAGAGCACGGTGCTGGCGGTGACCCGCGATCTGCCCGAGGCGCCGGCGCATCCGCATGACCGCAACCAGACGATCAAGGGCCTGGTCGCGATGGCGGCGCTGCTCATCCTGTTCACCACCTCTCTGCCGCGCGAGATCGGCGGCCTGGTGATCGCCGCGCTGTTGCTCGCCAACCGCAAATTCACCAGCCGCACCATGATCGCCGCCGTCGACTGGCCGCTGCTGCTGCTCTTCGTCTGCCTGTTCGCCATCACCGGGGCGCTTGCCAATACCGGGCTCCCCTGGACGGTGATCTCAGGATTGCAGAGCATCGGGCTGCTGCCGGACAATCTCACCGTGCTGACGCCGCTCACCCTGCTGATGAGCAACACCATCGGCAACGTGCCCTCGGTGATCCTGCTGCTGCAGATCTGGCCGAGCCCGCCGCAGGGCGCGCTCTACGCGCTGGCGCTGCTGTCGAGCCTCTCCGGCAACCTGCTGCTGGTCGGCTCCTTCACCAATCTCATCGTCATCGAGCGCGGCGCCGCCTTCGGCGTGCGCATCAGCTTCGCCGAATATGCGCGCGCCGGCGTACCGATCACGCTCCTCTCGATGGGTTTCGCGGTGTTCTGGCTCGCCTGGATCGGCTGGCTGCCGCTCTGGCCGGGCGGGAGCGCCGGATGAGCCCGATCGCGGTCCGCGCCGCGACCGCAGCCGATGTCGGCACGCTGCTGGGTTTCATCCGCGACCTCGCGCGCTTCGAGCGCATGCCGGACGCGGTCTCCGCCAGCGAGGCGGATCTGCTGCGCGACGGTTTCGGCGCGGTCCCGCGCTTCGAGGCGCGGCTCGCGCTCCGCGACGGGGCGCCCTGCGGCTTCACCCTGTTCTTCACCAGCTATTCGACCTGGGAAGGGCGGCCGGGCCTTTATCTCGAGGACATCTATGTGGCCGAGCCCGCGCGGCGGCAGGGCGTCGGGCGCCGCCTCCTTGCCGATCTCGCGCAGCTCGCGATCGAGCGGGACTATCGCCGGCTCGATCTCTCAGTCCTCGACTGGAACCCGGCGCGCGGGTTTTACGAGCGGATCGGCATCCGCCACCATGCCGGCTGGCTGCCTTACCGCGTCAGCGGCAGGGCGCTTCAGGAACTGGCGCAAGTTGAGGGAGGAGCCGCGCCGGGGAATTAGTCTGTGTTCAAGGGGGGAGCACATGAAGGCATGCAAGTTTTGCGGTCAGCCGATCTCCGACTTGGCACGAAAATGCCAGTTCTGCCATTCCTTCCAGGATGAGGCAGACGCACCCAAGAAATCATTCGACGTCGCCAACCTGGTCGTCAGCTTCGTCGGCAGCATGGTGACGATCGGCACAGTCGTGGCCGGGGTTCTGGGATATCTGGGCTTCAAGACGATCAGCGACCTGACTACGCGCGCCCAACAGATTCAGGAACAGACGCTCGGACAGGCTAAAGAATACACCGCGCTCAAGGGCGAGCTCGAAAGTCTCCTCATCCGCGAGCAATACGATCGGTTTCAAACTCTTTTCGACAATCTCAACTTCGATGAGCTGCACCTGGCGGCCGGCATCGTCAAGGAGCTCGAGGACATCCGGACCGATGCCCAGACCTATGACAAGCTGCTCCCGGGCAGCAGCCTGCCCAAGCGGGTTGCCGGCGAGTTGCGTGAGATGAACGCGGTGCTCAGTGCGATCGACGCCTATCGCGACGGCCGCTTCGAGGAGATGACGAAGCTGGTGGACACCCTTCCCGACGAGAGCATCCAGAAGCATCGGGTGCTCGACATCGCCTACGGCAAGCTCGCCGACAAGGCCAAGGGCGAAAAGAGCGAGGCGCGGCGCAAGGATTTCATCGACAAGGAAATCGTCCAGGCCCGGCGCTACATGGAACTGGCGGCGCAATACAACAAGAAAGATGTTATCGCCCAGTTCAATTATGCGGCAGCGCTGCTCGACCGTCGCCAGCCGCAAGATCTGGCAGCGGCGCGGGACACGCTGGAGCAGCTCCGGAAGATCACCCCTTCCGACCCTCAGCTCTTTTATAATCTCGCTGTCTACTACGTGCTCAAAGGGGATCTCGCCGCCGCGCTGGCCGAACTCGAGACGGACAAGGCGTTGCACGGGCTCGATGCCGCCGAGGACAGAGATTTTTTTGCGACCGATCCCGACTTCGAACCGCTCAGGGCACGGGCGAAGCTCGACCCAAAGATCAATATGCGACTGACGCGCCTCCTGCGCACCGAGTAGGGCATGTCCTGCCGCGCAAGAGCGCCGACGACATAGCCTGAGGCGAGGATTCGACTGCAGTTCCGCCCTGCGTCCTTCGACAAGCTCAGGATGAGGAACATTCTTTACGGGATAAGGAAATTTGCCTCATCCTGAGCGGGCTTTGTCGCTTATCCGGCGGGGCTCGGCGCTAGCGCCTCTTCGCTCACGACGCGGTTGCGGCCGCCGCGTTTCGCCTGGTAGAGCGCGGAATCGGCGCGGCGCACGGTGTCGATGAGCTGCTCGCCCGGCCGGTAGCAGGCGACGCCGATCGAGAGGGTGATGGTGCCGAAATCGTCGCCGGTGTTCTTGCGCACGATGCGGCGGCGCATGATGGTGCGGCGGATCTGCTCGGCAAGACCCTCCGCGTCCTTGAGCCGCGTCTGCGGCAGGATTATGGCGAACTCCTCGCCGCCATAGCGCGCCGGCGTGTCGCGGCCCTTGACGCTGTCGGTGAGGGTGCGGGCGACGAGGCGCAGCACCTGGTCGCCGAGCTGGTGGCCGTAGGTATCGTTGAACTGCTTGAAATGATCGATGTCGGCGATGAGCAGGCTCAGCGTCTCGCCGCTTTCCATCGCGTCGCGCGCCGCTTCGCGCAGCCGCGTGTCGAAGAACTTGCGATTGGGAATGCCGGTGAGCGCATCGGTCAACGCCTCGCGGCGGACCACTTCGAGATTCTGCCGGAGCTCGGCGATCTCGCCCGAGGACTGGGTAAGCTTGTCCTCGAGGCTGCGGTTGCGCTCGGCCATGCGCTGGGTCTCGAGGATGAGGCCGGAGACGACGGCGCGCATCTCGTCGTCGCCGGGCACCCCGCCCATCTCGCTCGAATATTGATCGAGGGCCTGGCCGAAGGCGCTGGCGTCGCCCGAGGCCGATTTGATGTCGCGCATGACCTGATCGACGGTGTATTGCAGCCTGCCGCCGGTCTCCTGCAGCAGGTTGAAATGCCGGCCGGTATCGCAAAATCGATGATAAAGCTCGGCGTTGAGCGCCTGGGTGAACTCCTGATTGTTCGAGATCAGGATGTCGATGGTGCGCTTCAGCTCGGGCAGCAGGCCGGTCGCGTAGGCATACCAGACGGCGTAGTTCTCCGGCGTCGGCGGGACCTCACGGGCGAGCATCCCCGCAAGCGCCTGCTCGGAAAAGCCCTTTGCTTGCCTGAAGTCATCGGCCTGCGCCATCCCTTGGCCTCGCCCTGGGCGGGAAGGCGGCGCCTGCCGCCATGTCCTGGCGGCATAGTGCCCAAGCTTCCTTGCGAAATCGTTGCCATGGCGGTACCCGGCTTTGGTAAAGATTGGCCAAGCCGCCGGAGACCTCCGATGCCGCCGCCGCTTTCCCCCTTCCGCACCACGGTCGAGCCGGGCTGGATCGACTACAACGGGCATATGAACGTCGCCTTCTACGTTCTCGCCTTCGACAAGGCGACGGACCGGCTGCTCGACCATCTGGGCCTGGGCGAGGCCTATCGGCGCGCCACCAACCGCTCGATCTACGTGCTCGAGGCGCATGTCACCTATGACCGCGAAGTGCGGCTGGGCGCGCCGCTCGCCATCGACACGCAGCTCATCGACGCCGACGAGAAGCGCCTCCACTTCTTCCATCGCATGACGCATGGCGAGGAAGGCTATCTCGCCGCGACCAACGAATTGCTGGCGCTCCATGTCGATCTTGCCGGACCGAGATCGGCGCCGCTGCCGCCGGAGGCGCGCACTGAGGTCGAGCGCCTGCTCGCCGCGCATCGCGATCTCCCGGTACCGCCCCAGCTCGGCCGCCGCATCGGCATCGCCCGGCAGCGCTGATGCTGCGCCTCCTCGCGCTGCTCGGGCGGCACGGCACCTCGTTCCTGGCGGGCGGGCTCTTCATCGGCCTGCTGCTGCCGCCGCTGGCCGCGCTGGTCCGCCCGGCGCTCGAGCCGATGATCTTCTTCCTCACCACCGCGAGCCTGCTCAGCATCGACTGGCCGGCGCTCGCCGCGCATGCGCGGCGCCCGGCGCTGCTCGCATTGGTGCTCGTCTGGCTGCTCGGCGCGGTGCCCGTGGTGACGGCGCTCGCCTGCCGCCTCATCGGACTTCCCGCCGGACTGACGCAGGGGCTGGTGTTGTGGGCGGCGGCGCCGCCGCTGATCTCGGCGGCGGCGATCGCGCTGCTCCTCGGATTGGACGGCGCGCTGGCGCTCCTGCTGATGGTCGCCGCGACCTTCATCATGCCCTTCACCCTGCCGCCGCTGGTGCTGGGGCTCATCGGCCTCAAGCTCGGCATCGGCATCCTGCCGCTGATGCGCAACCTCGTGCTGTTCATCGGCGGCGCGGTTGCTGTGACGGCGATCCTGCGCCGCGTCATCGGCGTCGCGCGGCTGAAGCGGCATGCGCTCGAACTCTCCGGCCTCAACGTGCTCATCCTGCTGCTCTTCGCCATCGGCATCATGGATGGCGTACAGCGGCTCATCCTCGAGAAGCCGCAGCAGGTGCTGCTTTACGCCACCGCCGCGCTGACCGCGAGCCTTCTGTTCCAGGCCCTCAGCTTCGCCGCCTTCTCGTTCCTGCCGCGGATTCCGGCGCTCACCATCGGCCTCGTCGGCGGCAACAACAATCTCGCCGTGGTCTGGGCCAGCCTCGGCGCGGCAGCGACGCCGCAGCTCACGCTCTTCTTCGCCACGGTGCAGCTGCCGATCTATGTGCTGCCGGCGGCGCTGAAGCCGATCTATCGCCGGCTCGGCGCCGGCCGCCCGCACGGCGCAGGCGAACGGCAAAGTCCTTCTCCGCCCTTGAGGGCGGAGAAGGATTTAGGATGAGGTGGGTCTCCCGCTACCGCCTGCGACAACGCTGCGCGTTGCGCCTAGGTGGCGATCGCCTCGAGGCGCCGGCGCGTCACGTTCGGGCCGAAGAAGCCGATGACGACGAAGACGACCACCATTGCACCGGCAATGAAACTGAACACGCCGACTGTTCCGTATTGCCGCAGGAAGAAGGCGATGAGAAAGCCCGAGAAGATGGTGCTGAACCGGCTCCAGGAATAGACGAAGCCCACCGCCTGGGCGCGGATGCGGGTGGGATAGAGCTCGGCCTGATAGGCGTGGAAGGAAAAGGACAGCCAGTTATTGCACAAGGTGATCAGCAAGCCGCAGACGATCACCCCCGCCGCCGTCGTTTGCTGCGAGAACAGCAGACCGCAGACCGCGATGCCGATCGCGGCCCAGGCGATCTGCCATTTACGCTCGAACTTGTCGGCAAACAGCACGCCGACGAGCGGCCCGACCGGCGCGGCGAGCGCGATGATGAAGGTGTAGGCGAGAGATTTCGTCGTGCCGATCCCCTGGGCGATCAGCAGGGTCGGAACCCAACTGGAGAAGCCGTAATACCCGATCGTCTGGAAGAGGTTGTAGATCACCAGCATGATCGTGCGGCCGCGATATTGTTCGTTCCACATTTCGCTCCAGGCACCGCGCTTCACTTCGGTTTCGCCGGCGACGAGTTCGGGCGGCGGGAGCGGCTGGCCGGTTTCGGCTTGGACACGCCGCTCCATCTCGGCGGTGATTCGCTCTGCCTCGGCCATGTGCCCGTGCTGCGCGAGCCAGCGGGGCGATTCCGGAAGACCGAGACGGATCCACCAGATCACCGCGGCGCCGACCGATCCGATGAGCACCACCCAGCGCCAGCCATCGAGGCCGAGCACGTTGATCGGCACGAGCAGCCAGGAAATGAAGGCGACGATCGGCACGACCGTGAACATGACGAACTGGTTGTAGGCGAAGGCCGGACCGCGTTGCCCCTTCGGCACCAGCTCGGAGACATAGGTATCGATGTTCACCAGTTCGACACCGAGGCCGACGCTGGCAATGAAGCGCCAGAGATCGACGCCCTGGGCCGTCGTCTGGAACGCCATGATGAAGGCGCCGACGGAATACCACAGCAGCGCGAAGGTGAAGATGGAGCGGCGCCCGAAGCGGTCGGAGAGCCAGGAAAAGGCGATGGTGCCGACGAAGAGCCCGGCGAACAAAGCGGCGACGAAGCTCGCGAAGCCCAGGAAATCGAACAGCCCTTGCGTGGTCGGCTTGAAGATCTGGCCCCTGAAGAGACCGATGGCGATGTAGGCGGTGAAGAAGAGGTCGTAAAACTCGAACCAGCCGCCGAGCGACAGCAGCGTGATAAGCCGGCGCGTGTAGCGCGATCGCGGCAGCCGGTCGATACGCGCGGCGATGGTCACCGCGGAAGAATTTGCCATGAGTTCCCTCCCCCGGTTTGACGCTCTCGGGTCAATTCGGGCGGGCAAATGCTCCCACAGGCGCGTGCGGAGGTAAAGCGTGGCAACTGGATGACAGGGCTGCGCTGGCGTAGGATCAACGCCTGAGCATTCCCATCTCACGGGCGTATAGCTTCAGGAGAGCGAGATGAGCGATTTGCCACGTCGCGTCGATATCCACGAGGAGGGGCCGCGCGAAGGCTTCCAGATCGAGCCCGGGCCGATCAGCACCGGGCGCAAGATCGAGCTCATCGACGCCCTGTCGGAGACCGGACTCGCGCGCATCCAGATCGCCTCCTTCGTCAATCCGAAGCGCGTGCCGGGTTGGGCCGACGCTGATTCGGTGGTGGACGGCATCCACCCGCGCCCGGGCGTGCGCTACACCGCGCTCTGGCTCAACGAGAAGGGGGTGGAGCGCGCGGTTGCGCACAAGGACCGGCTGTCGCTGCGCGGCACCATCTCGATGTGCGCATCGGAGCCCTTCAGCAAGCGCAACCAGAATCGCGATCTCGCCGAGAATGCGCGGGTGCAGCATGCGCAGATCGAGATCTTCAAGGCGAACGGCATCCCGGTCGAGAGCGTCTCGATGATGGCCGCCTTCGGCTGCAATTTCGCCGGCGACATTCCGGTCGAGACGGTGACCGCCACCGCGGCGCAGGGGCTCGAGATCGCCGCCGCGCATGATCTCGCCATCAAGAGCCTGTCGCTCGCCGACACCATGGCCTGGGCGACGCCCGAGAGCATCAAGCGGGTGGTCGGCGCGGTGCGCGAGCGCTGGCCCGCTCTGCGCATCAACCTCCATCTCCACGACACGCGCGGCCTCGGCCTCGCCAACGCCTATGCCGGGCTCGAGATGGGGGTCGCGAGCTTCGATGCCTCAGTCGCCGGGCTGGGCGGCTGCCCCTTCGCCGGCCACAAGGGCGCCGCCGGCAATGTCTGCACCGAGGACCTCGCCTTCATGTGCGAGGAGATGGGCATCGCCACCGGCATCGATATCGAGAAGCTCATCGCCGCGGCGCAGCTCGCCGAGGAGATCGTCGGCCACCCGCTCCCGGGCTCGGTGATGCGCGGCGGCACGCTGGGCAAGTATCGCAAGCACTGAGCGGCAGCGCGGCAAGACGTCCCCGCCCTTGCAGCAGCTTTCAGCCCGCGACGATCACGCCCGCCTTCTCGAGCTCGGCGATCTCGGCGGCGCTCAAGCCGGCTTCGGCGAGGATCTCGCGGCTGTGCTGGCCAATCGCCGCCGGGGCGTCGCGGTAGAGGCCGGGCCGCTCGCCGCCGATCTCGATGGGGAGCCGCGGCAGGCGGGTGTGGATACCGCCCGGCAGATCGACCTCGACCAGCCCGCCGCTCGCCTTCAGATGCGGATCCTCGAAGAGATCGGCCGTCCGCGCCACCGGCGCGTAGGGGATGCTCGCCTGCTCGCAGCGGGCGACGATCTCCGCCTTGGTGAAGCGCGCCATCAGCTCGGCGATGATCGGCAGCATCCAGGGCCGTGCCTCGACCCGCTGCTCGTTGCTCTTGAGCCGGGGATCCCCGAGCAGGTCCGGACGCTGGAAGACCTCGCAGAAGCGCGTCCAGTGCCGGTCGCTGGTGACGCCGACGAAGACCTGGTCGTCATCGGCGGTCTTGAAGGTCTGGTAGATGCCCCAGCCGCCGCGCCGCACCGGCATGGGCGGCACTTCCTCGCCGGTGATCGCCTCGCCGGCCATGTGCTGGCCCATCATGAAGGCCGTCGATTCGAAGAGCGCGCTCTTCAGGAACTCGCCCTTGCCGGTCTCGTCGCGCCGGCGCAACGCCGCCAGGATGGCGATGACGGCAAAGGCGCCGCCCATGATGTCGACCACCGAGGTGCCGGCGCGCAGCGGCTGGCCCTTGGGCCCGGTCATGTAGGCGAGGCCGCCCATGAACTGCACCACCTCGTCGAGCGCCGGGCGGTGCTCATAGGGGCCGGAGAGAAAGCCTTTGAGCGCGCAATAGACGAGCCGCGAATTGAGCCGCGACAGCGCCTCCCAGCCGCAGCCGAGCCGATCCATCGTGCCGGGCGCGTAGTTCTCGATCAGCACATCGGCATCCGTGGCGAGCCGGCGCACCAGGTCGAGCCCCCTCGGCTGCTTCAGGTCGAGCGCGAGGCTGCGCTTGTTGCGGTTGAAATAGCCGAAGAAGCCCGCGGCGAAGCCGGAGAGCCGGCGGGTCGCGTCGCCGCCCGGCGCCGGCTCGATCTTGACCACGTCGGCGCCGAGATCGGCGAGCACAAGCCCGGCGCTCGGCCCCATGATGTTCTGGGTGAATTCGAGGACGCGCAGCCCCCGAAGCGGCAGTGCGGCGGGCGGGGTTTCGGTCGGCATGAAACCGAATTTAGCGGCCGCGCCCGGGCTTTCCAGCCCCGTTAACCCGGCGTTTCCAATCCTCGGCGACAATCCGGCCGCGAAACGATGGAGGCGATGGTGGCGGGCGCGGCGAAAGAGGCGAGATCGACGACGCGGCTCAGGCAGATCGAGCGCGAGCTCGACCAGGAGCAGGCGCTGCAGATCGGCGCCGCCGGCCTCGGATTCCTCGGCGTAGTGCTGTGCCTCTCGGTCAATCCGATCTTCGCGCTGCTGCCGGCGATCGCCTTTGCCGCGCTCGGCCAATACGCCATCCAGGGCTGGTGCCCGCCGATGGCGCTGCTGGCACGCCTCGGGCTGCGCAGCAGCAAGGAGATCGACAGCGAGCGCTATGCGCTCGCCGCCGAGATCGCCGAGCCGGCCAAGCTCGCCCTCGACCGCGCCGCGGGAGCCGACTGACCCGCGACTACCTCAGCGATGTACATCGCTGAGAAAAAATTCCCACTGCGTCATTGACGCAGCCCCACAGAAGCATGCGCCAGCATTCTACCAATGCACCCCACAGGGCTGCAGGCCCGACCCTTCTCCTGCCGCCCTACACCGAGAAATACTTCGCCTGGGGATGCGTCAGAACGATGGCCGAGGTCGATTGCTCGGGATCGAGCTGGTCCTCGTCGGTGAGCGAGACGCCGATCTCCTCGGCGTTCAGGAGCGCCAGGATCTGGCGCTGGTCGGCGAGGTTGGGACAGGCGGGATAGCCGAAGGAATAGCGGCTGCCGCGATAGCCCTGCTGCAGCATCGCCTCGATGTCGCGCGCCTCCTCGGAGGCGAAGCCCAGCTCGGCGCGGATGCGCTTGTGGGTGTACTCCGCCATCGCCTCGGCCATCTCGACCGAAAGCCCGTGCAGATAGAGGTAGTCCTGATAGCGGTTCTCGCCGAACCATTCGCGCGCCACCTCCGTGGCCCGCGGTCCCATGGTGACCACCTGCAGCCCGATGACGTCGCGCTCGTTGTCGGAGACGTCGCGGAAGAAATCGGCGATGCAGAGCCCGCCCTCCTTGGCCTGGCGCGGGAAGGTGAAGCGCGCGAGCTCGTTCAAGCCGTCCTCGGCGAAGAGGATGACGTCGTTGCCTTCGGCCGCGCATTTCCAGAAGCCATAGGCCGCCTGCGGCACCATGATGTCCTGCTGGATCGAGACATCGAGGATGCGCTGCAAGGTCGG
>Ga0134126_10001512_pt1 | contig 29645 bp, 24 predicted proteins | sample KB31752_FD_96881 | JGI IMG/M metagenome (GOLD analysis project Ga0134126, IMG submission 96881) | Terrestrial soil microbial communities with excess Nitrogen fertilizer from Kellogg Biological Station, Michigan, USA - KB3-175-2 | ecosystem: Environmental > Terrestrial > Soil > Unclassified ... | reverse complement strand
TGGTAAGTTATAGAGAGTCAGTTGGGACTGAAGGGAGCCACTGTGACCACCGCCGGAGACCCCGTGATCCGCCCCGCCGTCGGCCGGGCCATCGCCGTCCCCGGTGCGGTGACATCGGTGGCCCGGCGGCGGGACACGGTTCGCCCATACACGGGCCGCCGGCCGGTCAACCCGCCGACCCCACGACCGGGATGGCCGACCAGCCGGCGGGGCCTCGGCCCGATCGCCCTGCTGGACCTGGCCCGGGAGATGGCCGGCCACACCACCCGTTGGGTGGACGCCCACCCCGAGCCCCTGGTCGAGCGGTCCTACGAGCTGCTGGAGGTGACCAACGACGTGGAGGTGTGGGTGATCCACTGGCCCACCGGTGGCCACCTGCAGCTGCACGACCACGGCGGGTCGTCCGGCGCCTTCTGGGTGGTCGGCGGGGCCCTGGAAGAGGGGTACGCCGCCGAGGACCGGTCACTCCGCCGTCGGCACGTCGCCGCCGGGAACGGCGCGGCGTTCGGTCCGCGGTACGTCCACGACGTCCGGAACGGCGGGATGCAGCCGGCGACGAGCGTGCACGCCTACTCGCCCCCCATGCCGGGGATGACCTTCTACCGGAACGCGCCGGGCGGGCTGGTGGCGGAGCGGACCGAGTACCGCTCCGACCCGTCGTGGGCGCCCTGATCGTCCCGCTACGTCCGCCGACCGCTTCCGTCTGGTAGACGTCTTCGGATGAGCGCGGTCGACGACCAGCTGGCCCGGGCCCGCGACGGCCTCCGGCGGGTGGGGCCGGCCCAGGCGGCGGACCTGCAGGCGGCGGGGGCACTCCTGGTCGACATCCGGCCGGTGGCCCAGCGCCGGCAGTACGGCGAGATCCCCGGGGCGCTGGTCATCGAGCGCAACGTCCTGGAGTGGCGGATGGACCCGTCCAGCCCCGACCGGCACCCGGCGGTGACCGACGACCGGGGGCGACCGGTCGTGGTGGTCTGCCAGGAGGGCTACGCCTCCAGCCTGGCGGCGGCGAGCCTACAGTCGCTGGGATTGTCCGAAGCCACCGACCTCGACGGCGGGTTCGCCGCCTGGGAAGCGGCCGGACTGCCGACGCAGCCGGGTCCTACCAGCTGACTAGAGCAGCCCTTCCTTCTGCGCCCAGGCCTTGGCCACTGTGGCGGGCTGCTTGTGGTCTGTTGTCACCTGGATGTTGAGGGTGGACAGCTGGTCGGTGGTGAGCTTGGCCGACAGGTTGTTGAGGGCCTTGGCGACGCCTGGGGTGTCCACCGACTTGCGGATGACCGGGATGACGTATGTGGCTCCTTCGAGGTGCTTGTCGTCCTTCAAGGCGACGAAGTGGTTCTGCTGGACCGCGCCGGTGCTGGAGAACAGCTCCACCACCTGCACCTCGCCGTTCTTGAGGGCGGCCACGCTCAACGGGCCGGCCTCGTCCAGGGACTTGAAGCTGGCGAAGTGGAGGCCGTAGGTCTTCTCCAGGCCGACCTCGCAGCCGGCGTTGGTCGGGCATTCCGGCGGTCCGCCGAGGGTCAGCTTCGACGCCACCGGCTTCAAGCTGGACACGGTGGTCAGGTGGTACTTCTGGGCCGTTGTCTTGGTGACGACGAACACGTTGGTGTCGAGGGCGGGGGCGGCGCTGAGGACGGTCGCCCCGTCCTTGGCGAGGTGGGACTTGAGGTAGGAGACCGCCGTCGACACCTGGGTGGCTGTCTTCAACGAGGCGTTGTTGCCCGCCAGGTAGTTCACCAGGGAGCCGGCGTAGTCGGGCTCGAGGTCGAGTTGGCCCTTCTCCAACGCCGGGACGACGACGGCCCGGGTGCCGAGCGACGGCTCGACCTTGACGTTGTACCCGGCCTTCTGGAGGACGTCGCCGTAGAGGTTGGCGACGATGGCCTGCTCGGGGAAGTTGGTCGAGCCGATGACGATGGTCTTGGTCGAGGCGGTCTTTGTGGAGGCCGCCGAGGCGACGCCGGGAACGACCACCGCACCGGCCACCGCCGTGCCGGCCACCGCCGACGCCAGGGCGACGCCCCCGGCCAGCAGCCGCTGTACACGCTTGCTTCCCATCATGGTTCCCTCCGTCGTTCGTGACTCAGTCATTTGTGACTCAGTCATTCGTGGATGGGCCGTCGGTGGATCCGCCGGCGCTGGCCACTGCTCGCGATCCACGCTCCCGGTCGCCCGCCGCCCGGTCGCCCGCATCGCCCGATCGGGGACGCCTGCTCGGTGTCCCGCCCTACCCGTCGGTGTCCTTCTCGAAACCGTAATATTTACTTACTGCATCGGCTTTGTCAAGTATCGGCCACCCACTACCTCACCCATCGAGGGCGGCCCGCCGTCCGGCCCGGCCCAGTCTGACGCGCCGGCGTAGCGGCGGCGGGGTCAGGACCCGCTGGACGGCGCCCAGGAAGAGGGCGACCAGCGCAGCGGTGACGGCCACCAGGACGGCCCCGCAGAACGCCTCGACGGTGTCGTGGGAGTCCAACCCGGAGATCACGAAGGTGCCGAGGTCGGCGTAGCTGACGTAGGCGGCCAGGGTGGAGGTGGCGACGACCTCGATGGAGGCGGTGCGGAAGCCGGCCATCACGAAGGGCATGGCGAGCGGGGCCTCCACCCGGCCGAACACCTGCAGGCCGGTGAGCCCCATGGCCCGGGCGGCGTCGCGGACGTCGGCGTCGACCTCGCGCATGCCGACGTAGGTGTTGGTGAGGATCGGGGGGATGGCCAGGATCAACAGGGCCAGGAACGAGGCCAGGAAGCCGCTCCATTTCAAGGAGATGCTGGGCTGGATGGCGAAGAGGGTCAGGAGGGCGAGGGTGGGGATGGCCCGGGCGGAGTTGGCGGCGTTGACGGCGACGAGGCCGCCCCGGCCGGTGTGGCCCAGGATCACCCCGATGCCGCCGCCGACCACCAGGGCGGCGACCACCACGGCCAGGGAGAGCTTCAGCTGGTTCACGAACAGCTGGGGGATGCCGTTTGGTCCGCTCCAGTTGGCGGTGTCGCCGAACCAGTCGAAGACCTGGCTGAGGAAGTGCACGGCCGTCCCCTTCAGCCGGCCAGCCGGGTCCGGCGGCGGGGACGGACGCGGCGGGACCACGGCACCAACAGGCGTTCGAGGCCGACCAGGAGGAGGTCGGCCACGGCGGCGAGGGCGACGGAGAGGACGAGGCCGACGATGATCGGGGTGTTGAACCCGGTGGTGAACCCGTATGTGATCAGGCGGCCCAGCCCGCCGAGGCCGATCAGGAAGGTGACGGTGACCAGGCCGATGACGGTGGCGGTGGCCACCCGGAGGCCGGCGAAGATGTACGGCAGGGCCAGCGGGAGGTCGACGCGGACCAGGGCGGCCGTCGGCGAGTACCCCATGGCCCGGGCGGCTTCCCTGGCGTCGTCAGGGACGGCGTCCAACCCGGCCACGGTGTTCCAGATGAGGATCAGCATGGTGTAGCCGACCAGGGCGATCTCGGCCGTCTCGTAGGAGGCCACGAACCCGGTCACCGGGCCGAGGATGACGAAGAGGGCCAGCGAGGGGATGACGTAGAGGGCGCTGGCCAGGCCGAACACCGGGACCCGGACGAGCCGGTAGCGCCAGGCGGCGAGGGCCAGCGGCAGGGAGATGGCCAGGCCGATGGCGACGGCGATGAGGGTGAGCTCGATGTGCTGGACCAGGTCGCTGCCGATCTCCCCCCAGTTGCCGGTGACGTATGTCCACTGGAAGAACGGCTGCGAGGCGGCCGGCATGGAACGACGTTACCGGCCTGCCCCGGTAACGTGACGATCGCATGATCACGCTGGAGGCGGTCTCCAAGCGGTATGGAGCCGACAACGTGGCCGTCCGGGGGCTCAGCCTGACGGTGGCCGCCGGTGAGGTGTGCATGCTGGTCGGCCCGTCGGGCTGCGGCAAGACCACCACCCTGCGGATGATCAATCGCCTCATCGAGCCGTCCGGGGGCCGGATCCTGCTGGACGGGCAGGACGTGCAGGCCATGGACCCCGTGGACTTGCGACGGGGCATCGGGTACGTGATCCAACAGGGTGGGTTGTTCCCGCACCGTCGGATCTTCGACAACGTGGCCACCGTCCCCCGCCTGCTGGGGTGGGACAAGGACCGCACCAAAGCCCGGGTGGAGGAGTTGCTGGACCTGGTCGGCCTGGACCCGGCCGGCTACGGCCGCCGGTACCCCCACGAGCTGTCCGGCGGGGAGCGGCAGCGGGTGGGGGTGGCCCGGGCCCTCGGCGCCGATCCGCCGGTGCTGCTGATGGACGAGCCGTTCGGTGCGGTGGACCCGGTGACCCGGCAGCGGCTGCAACAGCAACTGTTGGAGCTGCAGGCCACCCTCGAGAAGACGATCGTGTTCGTCACCCACGACATCGAGGAGGCGGCGAAGCTCGGGGACCGGATCGCCGTCCTGTCCAAGGGCGGGGTGCTGGAGCAGTACGACACCCCGGCGGAGATCCTGGGGCGGCCGGCCACCCCGTTCGTGGCGGACTTCGTCGGCACCGACCGCGGGGTTCGCCGGCTGGCGGTGGTGACCATCGAGGAGCGGGACCTGTTCCGTCCGTTGGTGGTGTCCCCGTCGCAGTCCATGGCCGACGCGGCCACCGGCCGAGGTGGGCCCGGCGCCGCCCTCGACGGCGGGGTGCCCGGGGCCACCGACGACCAGGACGGCGAGGACCACCGCGACGGCGACGGCAGCCGGTGGGCAGTGGTGGTGGACGGCGCCGGTTCGCTGGTCGGGTGGGCACCGGTCGACGCGACGGCCGACGGGGTGGTGGCCGACCACACCGAGCCGTTCGCCGTCCAGGTGCCACTGGGGGCGTCCCTGCGGTCGGCCCTGGGGGAGATGCTGCAGCACGACATTTCCTGGGTGCCGGTGGTCGACGGGGACCGGTACCTCGGCGTGTTGACCCCCAACCGCATCCACGCCGCCATGCGCCGCTCGGTGGGCGGCCAGCCGGTCGAGCTCTGAGCCCGCACGGTCGGCGGGCGCCGACCCCACCCGCCCGGTCGGCGGGCGCCAACCCCGCCCGTAGCATGGGGGGCCATGACTCCGGCCGCCGGCGCCGACCGGTTCCTCTACGACGGCTACGAGCTGGACGCCGACCGGTCCCAGCTGACCTGCCGGTACTCGGTGGGGGGACACCGGTTCGCCGAGCGGTTCACCTTCGCGGCCAATGGGGACGGGGCCGGTAGGGACGGGGCCGCCGGGGATTGGGGCGGGGATTGGGGCGGAGCGGCCACCGAGGCGGCGGCCAGGCTGGTGTTCCTGCTGGCCGGGGTGTCGTACTACAAGACCGCCGCCCCACCGGTGGTGGACCTCGGGGAGGTGGCGACGACCGCGGCCGAACGCCAGTTCCTGCGGGCGTTCTACGTGGAGGGCCTCGGGGAGTTCGCCCACCGCAATGGCCTGGACCTCTCCGGACTGACGGTGGTCGGACCGGATCTCGACCACCGGGACCCGGCGCCGTACCAACCGGTGACCGGGGTCGACGGGGGACGGCGGCCGCTGGTGCCGTTCGGTGGGGGGATCGACTCGGTGGTGACGGTGGAGGCGGTCCGGGCCCGGCACCCCGGGTCGTCGCTGTTCGTGGCCAGCCGGGCCGGCGACCGGTTCGACGCCATCGAAGCGGCGGCGGCGGTGACGGGACTGCCGGTGGTCCGGGCGGAGCGGGAGATCGACCCGCTGGTGCTGCGGTCGGCGGAGCTCGGGTTCCTCAATGGCCACGTGCCGGTGACCGGGGTGCTCTCGGCGGTGGCGGTGATGGCCGCGGTGCTCGGCGGGCACGACGCCGTGGTGATGTCGAACGAGCGGTCGGCGTCGGAGCCGACGATGGTGGTCGACGGGCGGGCGGTCAACCACCAGTGGTCGAAGAGCTGGGCGTTCGAGTCGGGGTTCGCCGACCTGTTGGCCCGGTCGTTGAAGGGCGGACCTGACTACTTCTCGCTGCTCCGCCCGTGCTCCGAGCTGTGGGTGGCCGAACGGTTCGCCGCCCTCGACCGGTACCACGGGGCCTTCCGGAGCTGCAATCGGGCGTTCACCATCGACCGGGACCGGCGGCTCGACCAGTGGTGCGGGACCTGCGACAAGTGCTGCTTCATCGACCTCGTCCTCTCCCCGTTCCTCACCCCGTCGTCGCTCGCCGAGATCTTCGGCGGCCACGAGCCGCTGGCCGATCCGGGCCTGACCGACCGGTTCCGGTCACTGGTCGGGACCGGCGACGACGCCAAGCCGTTCGAGTGCGTCGGCGACGTCGGCGAGTGCCGGGCGGCGGTCCGGCTGGCCGCCCGACGGCCGGACCGGGCGGGCAACCGGGTGCTCGACGCCCTGCTGGCCGACCTCGACCCGTTCGACCCGGAAACGCCGACAGGCCCGGCCGGTGCGACGCTACTGCGCCCAGCCGGTCCCCATCGCATCCCCGCCGCCTACCGGCCCCCGGCCATCGCTGACCCAGACGGCCCGGACCCGGCCGTCGCGGACCCGGCCGCCTCCCGGTGACACCCCGGCCCGCGTCGGCTCGGCACCGGATCGGCTGGACCGACCTCCGGGGTGGCCGGGTGGGGGTCTGGGGGCTCGGCGTGGAGGGCAACGCCAACCTCCGTCGGCTGGAGGCGCTGGGGGTCGACCCGGTGCTGGTCGACGACCGTCCCAGTGGCCCCGGCCCGGCCACCCCGGTCCCAGGTGGGCCGTCCACCGACGGCCGGACCGTGCTGGGAACGGCGGAGGGCGGCCTCGAGGCGTTGGCCGGCTGCGAGGTGGTGGTGAAGACGCCGGGGATCAGCCGGTACCGGCCGGAGGTGGGCGACCTGGAGTCGGCGGGGGTCGCGGTGGTGGGGGGGCTGGGATTGTGGATGGAGGAGGCCGACCGGGAGCGGGTGGCCTGCGTCACCGGGACGAAGGGGAAGAGCACGACGGCGGCGGTCGCCGGGCACCTGCTGGACCGGTTGGGGTACCGGTGCCTGGTCGGCGGGAACATCGGCCGGCCGCCGTGGGATCCGGCGTCGGGTGAGGACTACGACTACTGGGTGGTGGAGACGTCCAGCTTCCAGGCCACGGACCTGGCGGTGTCGCCGGCGGTCGTGGCGGTGACGTCGCTGTCGCCGGACCACCTGGACTGGCACGGCGACGTGGCGACGTACTACCGGGACAAGCTGTCGGTGTGCACCCAACCGGGAGCCCGCCTCACGGTGGCCGGTGGCGACGACCCGGTGGTGGTGGAGCACGGCGGACAGCTGGGGCCACAGGTCAGGTGGATCCGGCGGGGAGACCGGTCGGTGGACGGGGGCTGGGTCGACCGGCTCGGGCTGCTGGGCCGGCACAACCACGGGAACGCCTTGGTCGCCAGGGCGTGCCTGTTGGAGCTCGGGGTGCCGGAGGCGGCCGACGACGCGGCCCTCGATGCCGCGGCGGCGGACTTTCACGGGTTGCCCAGCCGGTTGCAACGGCTCGGGGCCGTGGAGGGGGTGGCGTTCGTCGACGACAGCCTGTCCACCAACGTCCTCCCCACCCTGGCCGCCCTCGACGCCTTCGCCGGTCGGCGGGTGGCCCTGCTGGTCGGCGGGCACGACCGCGGGGTCGACTACGCCCCGCTGGCCGACGGCCTCGTGGGGCGTTCGGCGCCGACGCTCGTCCTCACCCTGCCGGCCAGCGGGCCCCGGATCCATGCCGCCGTCGACGCCGCCCTGGCCGGAGGGCCGGCGGGCGGCGTAGAGGTGGTTGACTGCGACGACCTGACCACGGCGACGCGGAAGGGGTTCGAATGGGCCGGCCCCGGCGGGGTGGTCCTGCTGTCACCGGCGGCCCCCAGCTTCGGGCAGTTCCGCGACTACGCCGACCGGGCGGCGGCGTTCGCCGACGCCATGCGGGCCTGCGGCCCGGTGTCGCCGGAGGGGTAACCGGTCAGGGGGCGGGCAACAGCACGTTGGGGTTGAGGATGCCGTCGGGGTCGAGTGCCGCCTTGATCCCCCGGAAGGCGTCGATCTCCGCCGCGGTGCGATTGAGGTGTAGCCACCGGCGCTTGGCGGTGCCGATGCCGTGCTCGGCGCTGATGCTGCCGCCGTAACCGGCGGCCAGCGACAACACGGCGTCGTCCACCCGGTCGTCGTCGGGGTCGAGCCCGGTGACGTTGACGTGGACGTTGCCGTCGGCGACGTGGCCGAACAGCCACGTCTCCGCCCGCGGCGCCACTGCCGCCACCTCGTCGGGGACCCGGTCGACGAAGTCGGCCAGGGCGGCCGCCGGCAGGGTGACGTCCATCTTGTGCGGGGGCCCCAGGGCGTTGACCGCCTCGGTGTGGGCCTCCCGGTACCGCCAGAGGGCGGCCGCCCGGACCGAGTCCTCGGCGACGGCCACCTCGGCGACGCCGACCAGGTGGTCGACGGCGTCGGCCAGCTCGCCGGTCGGATCGGCCGGGCCGGCGGCCTCCACCAACAGGTACGCCGGGTGGGGGTCGGCCAGCGGCAGTGGGGCCCCGGTGACCCGGCAGACCAGGGCGATGCCGGACTGCAGCATCAGCTCGGTCGCCGACAGCGACGGCAGGCCCCGCCGCAGCTCGGCCGCGGCCGACACCGCCTCCGCCGTGCCGCCGAACGCCAGGAGGGCCACCACCCGGTGCGGCGACGGGGGGACCAGTCGGAGCCGAGCGGCCGTCACCACCCCGAGGGTGCCCTCGCTGCCGCACAGCAGCGCCGGGAGGGCGTAGCCGGTGTTGTCCTTCAACAGGCCACCGAGGTGGGACACCACCTGGCCGGTGCCCAGGACGGCCTCGATCCCGAGCACCTGGGCCCGGGTGTCCCCGTAGCGGAGCACCCGGAGGCCGCCGGCGTTGGTGCCGACGTTGCCGCCGATGGTGCAGCTGTCCCGGGCGGCGAAGTCGACGCCGTAGGCCCAACCGGCGTCGGCCGCCGCCTGGCGGACGGTGCCGAGGGTGGCCCCGCCGCCGACCGTCACCTGGCCGGCCAGCCGGTCGACGTCGCCGACGGCGTCGAGCCGCCGCAGGCTGAGGACGACCTCACCGGCCAGGGGGACGCCGCCGCCGACCATCCCGGTGTTCCCGCCCTGAGGGACCACCGCCGCCCCGTGACGACGACAGGCGACGACGACCGCGGCCACCTCGGCCACCGAGCCGGGCCGGACCACCACGGTGGAGGCGCCCCGGAACCGGCCGGTCCAGTCGACGGTGTAGGAGGCCACCACCTCGGGGTCGGACAGCACCTGGTCGGGGCCGACCACCTCGCCGAGGTCGACCACCAACCCGTCCATGGAGCCTGGGAGGGGACTCGAACCCCTGACCTGCGCGTTACGAGTGCGCTGCTCTGCCGACTGAGCTACCCAGGCCTGCGGGCCCTCATCGTAGGCGAGTCTCAGCCTTCCAAGTACCGGAGGACGGCGAGTATCCGGCGGTGGTCGTTGGCCGTCGCCGAGATGTCGAGCTTGGCGAAGATGTTCGCCACGTGCTTCTCCACCGCCCCCTCCGAGACGACGAGGCTGGTGGCGATGGCCGAATTGGTCCGGCCCTCGGCCATCAGGGCGAGCACCTCCCGTTCGCGGGCGCTCAGCCGGGCCAAGGCGGTGGTGCGACGGGAAGCCCCCATGAGCTGGGTGACGACCTCGGGGTCGAGGGCGGTGCCACCCGACGCCACCCGCACCAACGCCTCGACGAAGTCGGCGACGTCGGCCACCCGGTCCTTCAGCAGGTAGCCGATGCCGGCGGCGCCGCCGGCCAGCAGCTCGGCGGCGTACCGGGTCTCCACGTACTGGGAGAACACCAATATCCCCACTTCGGGGTGGTCCCGGCGCAGGCGGACCGAGGACCGCAACCCCTCGTCGGTGAAGGTCGGCGGCATGCGGATGTCGACCACGGCCACGTCGGGGGGGTCGCTGGCCACCGCCCGTTCCAGGCCGTCGGCGTCGCTGACCGCCCCGACGACGTCGAAACCCCGGTCGACCAGCAGCTGGACCAGCCCGTCGCGGAGGATCGCCGAGTCCTCGGCGATGACCACCCGGATGGCGTCGGAAGGAGGCGCGTCGGGAGGGGGCATGCTCAGGTGTGGGTGGGGACGTCGACGGTGACGACCGTCGGTCCGCCCGCGGGGCTGGCGACGCTGAGGTGACCGTCGACGGCGCTCACCCGGTCGGCGAGGCCGGCCAGGCCACTGGAGGAGGACCCCACCCGGTTCACCGCCGCCCCACCCCGGCCGTCGTCACGGACGACGATCCGGACCCACGGACCGTGTTGGGTGCACCGAAGGAAAGCTCGGGAGGCCTCGGCGTGCTGGGCGACGTTGGCCAGGAGCTCCGCCGCGCAGAAGTAGGAGATGGCCTCGATGGCCGGGCTCGGCCGCGATTCGAGCTGCACGTGCACCTCGGTGGGCACCGGGCTGCGGGCGGCCAGCGTGGCCAGGGCGTTCTCGAGACCGGTGTCGAGGGCCGGCGGGTGGATGCCCCGGGCCAGGTCCCTCAGGTCGGTGATGGCCTCCTTGGCCCCGCGGTGGGCCTCGTCGACCAGTCGCCGGATGTCACCGAGCTCGGTGGTCTCGGTGGCGGCGACCTCGAGGCCTTCCAGCTTCTCCTTCGCCTGCCCGAGCCGCATGGCCAGGGCGACCAGTTGGGCTTGGGTGCCGTCGTGGAGGTTCCGCTCGATCCGCTGCAGCGTCTCGGTGGCCGCGTCGATGGTCCTCGACCGGGACTGCTCCAGGGTCCGCACCCGGGAAGTGGCGGCGTCGGGGCCCAGCAGCAGGTGCATCAGCCGCCGGTCGACGTAGACGACCAGCCGCATGGTCCACGGCGCCACGAAGAGGAACAACACGCCGAGGACGAAGGTCCCGAGGCGGGCGGCGAACCCGGTTGTCGGCCCGTGGTCCGCCGACACCCGACCGAGGAACCCGAACCCGCTGAAGCCGCCGCCGCCGAACAGTGGTGAGGCGACCCCCACGATGGCCTCGAGCCAGACGCTGAGGGCGAACCAGACGCCGAACAGGGTGAGCGGCAGCTTGATCACGAAGTAGGCCACCGCCCGCCAGGCCGCCCCGTCGGTGAGGCCGGCCCGCAGCCAGCCGAAGAGCCCGGGCCGGGGGTTGAACGGGTCGGGGCCGGCGATGTCCTCGCCGAGGGCCCCTTTGGCGAGGGCCCGCTGCCAGGTGCCGAGGCCTCTGGCCACCCGGAGGCCGCCGGCCAGGATCACGACGCCGACGAACACCACCGTGAGGACCAGCCCGGCGAATCCCATCGCCGCCAGGACGGCCGCCGCCCCGAAGGCCAGGGCCCCGCTGGCCAGGAAGAACCCCAGCTCCGCCCAGCAACGGCGCCGGAACGGTTCGCGGAGGACCGTGGCGGCCAGGCGCCTGGCCTGCTCCGACCGCTCCTCAGGGATCCTGACGGGCATCCGACCTTCCCCGGTGCCCGCCTCGCTCAAGCGTCACGCCTGACGAACAGCGCAGCTCCGACGACGAGGGCGATCGCGGCGTACACGGCCATCAGCAACAACCCTACGGCCGGCGACACCACCTCGGCACCCGGTCCCTGGTTGACCGTGGCCGTGATCGAGTTGGTCAGCATGTTGGTGGGCAGGAAGCGGACGGCGTGCTCGTCGATGCCGTGCATGACCAGGGGGAGCACGAACACGACGGCGACGAAGGCGGCGAGGGCCGCGGCGGTGTTGCGGAAGATGACGCCGAAGCCGAAGGCCATGAGGGTCAGCAGGGCGATGAACAGACCGGTGAACACCACGGCCCGGACGGCGCCGGGTGACGAGAGGGAAGCCGACGGGGCCCCGCCGGAGAGGATCCCGTTGCCGAGGAAGAAGCAGAGGAAGCTCAACACCTCGCAGAACACCACGGTGAGCACCGCGGTGACGGCGATCTTGGTCGCCAGGAGGAAGGGCCGCTTCGGGGTGGCCGCCAGGGTGGATCGGATAGTGCCACTGGCGTACTCGCCGGTGATCAGCAGCGCCCCGAACACGCCGCCGGCGAGGGCGACGGGGATCATGCCGATCAGGGAGGTCTGGGTGGGGTCCCAACCGAACGAGTACCCGCCACGGCGGTTCAGGTCGGAGTGGGCCACCAGGCCGGTCACCAAGAGCGCGGCGACGACCGTCAAGCCGAGGGTGATGGCGGTCGACCGCAGGGTCACCACCTTAGCGATCTCGGACCGGACCACCTGCTTGGCGCGGTAGCGCCCGACCGGGGCGGCTTCGAGGGCCTGGGCCATGTTCTTCACTCCCTCACTCCGACGTCGGCGACGTCGGGCATCGTGCCGACACCGGCGGCATCGGGCATCCTGCCGCCACCGGCGGCGTTGGGCATGGTGGACGGGCGGTACTCCACCTCGTCCTGGGTCAATTCCATGAAGGCGTCTTCCAGCGACCCGGTGACCGGGGTCAGCTCGTGGATCCTCAGGCCGCCGCGAGCGGCGAGGTCGCCGATCTGCGGGGCGGTCATGCCCTCCACCGTCAGCGTTCCGCCCCCCTCGTCGGCCACCGTCGCCCCACCGGCGAGGAGCGCGGTCATGAACCCCGTCCCGTCCGGGGTCACCAGCCGCACGGCGCCGCCCCCGCTGCGGGCCACGAAGTCGGCGACGTCGGTCTCGGTGATGAGCCGGCCGCGACCGACCACCACCAATCGGTCGGCCGTGAGCGCCATCTCGCTGATCAGGTGGCTGGACACGAACACCGTCCGACCTTCGGCCGCCAGGCCCCGGAGGAATAGACGGACCCAGCGGATGCCCTCGGGGTCGAGGCCGTTGACCGGCTCGTCGAAGAGCAGCACCCCGGGGTCGCCGAGCATGGCGGCGGCGATGCCGAGGCGCTGGCTCATGCCGAGCGAGAATTTCCCGGCCCGTCGTCCCGCCACGGACGTCAGCCCTACCTGGTCGAGCACCTCGTCGACCCGGCGCAACGGGATGTCGTTGCTGAGCGCCAACCACCGCAGGTGCCCGCGGGCGGTGCGGGCCGGGTGGAAGGCCTTGGCGTCCAGCAAGGCGCCGACCTCCCGGAGCGGCCAGGCCAGTGACGGGTAGGGCTTTCCGCCGATCAGGGCGGAGCCGGAGTCGGGAAGGTCGAGGCCCATGACCATCCGCATGGTCGTCGACTTCCCGGACCCGTTCGGCCCCAGGAACCCGGTGACGACGCCCGGCGGGACCTCGAAGGTCAGGTGGTCCACCGCGGTGGTGGACCCGTAACGCTTGGTGAGTGCGTGGGCGGTGATCATCACCACCAACGGTAAGGAACCGGACCGCCGGACGGAATACCGCTAGTCGGTGTCGCGGGGTGGGGTTAACCCCCGGCCGAGACTCGGTCAGCCGAGCCGGCCGGATCGCCGGCGGTCAGCCGAGCCGGCCGAGACGCACCAACAGGGCCTCCAGGAGGAGGGTTTCGTTGGGGTTCCGCTCCAGTGACCCGGTGGCCTCGGTGATGAGGGCGACCGCCGCCTCGTAGCCGCGGAGCTCGTCCACCGGCTGGGGGGCCACGGTGGCCGACGGGCGGGCGGTGACGGCGTCGGCCAGGCGGTCACGGTAGGCCCGGGCCAGCACGCCGAGGCCGACCCGAATCTCGTCGGTCCGCCACCGCCGCTCCTCGCGGTGGTGGCGGTCGGTGATCTCCTTGCGACCAGGGACGCCGCGGTCGCCGACGGCCTCGGCGGCCTCGGCCAACCGGCGGAGCTCGTCGGCGTGGGCCTCCCGCAACGGTCCCAGGGCGGCGTCGGCGGCCTCCAGTAGGGCCCGGGCCAGCGCGCCGGCGGTGGCGCCGTGGCCGTCCAGCTCGGCCGGCACCCGCCGCCAGAGGGCCAGCCGTTCGGCGTAGCCCTGGTCCTCCGCCAACAGGCGTGCCCGGTCCAGGTCCCCGCTCGCCCCTTCGGCGATCAGCTCGGCCCTGGCCCGCTCGACTCCCTGGGCGACCAGCCAGTCGATGACCGCCGGTCTCGGGACCGGGGGGAACGCCACCTCCACACACCGGCTGGCCACCGTGACCAGCTCCGGGGGGATGTCCTCGGCGATCAGTACGAAGACCGTCGACGGCGGTGGCTCCTCCACCGTCTTCAACAGGACCGGGGCGGACCGGATGGCCAGGTGGACGTCGGGCACCACGAGGACCTGCTTGGCGGCCTCGAACGGCCGGCGTTGCGCCAGGTTGACCAACCGGCGAGCGTCGTCCACGCCGAGGGACGCCCCGGTGCGCTCGACGATCACCACGTCCGGATGGGTGCCGGCCAGGACCCGACGGCAGACGTCACAGGTCCCACAGCCCCCGTTCGGGCAGAGCAGGGCGGCGGCGAACCCCCGGGCGGCCGGCCGGGTGCCGGATCCGGGAGGCCCGGTGAACAGGTAGGCGTGCACCGGCCGCCGCGCCGCCGATCGCAGGGCGGCCACCGCCGCCGGCTGGCCGACCACGTCGGCGAAGAGGGCGGCCACCGGCCGGTCGCCGCCGCCGTCGTCGCCGTTATCGAGGAGGAGCGTCATCCGGCCGCCCTCGGGACGTTTCCGCGGAAACGTCCGGCACCCAGAGTTACGAACCCGTCGCCGCCAAGCCGAGTCATTCGGCCACCCCGGGAACCCCGGGGACGTTTCCGCGGAAACGTCTGGGCTCGGGTGCCCCGAGGCGCTCGGCCACCAGCCGGGCGATCTCGGCGGCGACGTCGCTGGCGGACGCGGTGCCGTCCACTACGGCCCACTGGTCGGGCTCGGCCCGGGCCAGGGCGAGGAAGCCGAGCCGAACCCGGTCGTGGAAGTCAGCGTCGAGGCGCTCCAGCCGGTCGGGACCTGACCCGGCCAGCCGCTGGCGGGCCACCTCCAATGGGACGTCGACCAGTACGGAGAGGTCGGGCTCCAGCCCCCCGGTGGCCCAGGCCACCACCTGCCGGAGGGGCTCGGTCGGCAGCTGTCGGCCCCAGCCCTGGTAGGCGAGGGTGGAGCCGGAGAACCGATCGGTCACCACCCAACGCCCCGCGTCCAGCGCTGGCCGGATGACCTCGTCGACGTGCTGGGCCCGGTCGGCAGCCATCAGCAGAGCTTCGGCCCGGGGTCCCGGGGTGGCGTGGTCGGCGTCGAGCAGGAGGTGGCGAAGGGCCCGGCCGAGGTCGGTGGCGCCGGGCTCGTGGGTGAGGACGGCCCCGAGGCCCTCGGCCAGCCGACGGGCCTGGGTGGTCTTGCCGCAGCCGTCGATGCCCTCCAGGGCGATCAACCGGCCCCGGCGGGGCGGCGGTTCGTCGCCCGAGCGACCCTGTGTCATTGCGCCCCTCTGGGGCGGTGTCATTGCGCCCCTCTGGGGCGGTGTCATTGCGCCCCTCTGGGGCGGTGTCATTGCGCCCCTCTGGGGCGGGGTCACTCCGCCTTCTTCTTGGCCGCGGCTCGCTTGGCCGGTGCCTTCTTGGCGGCCGCCTTCTTGGTGGTGGCCTTCTTGGCGACCCCCGCCTTCTTGGCCGGGGCCTTCTTGGCGCCACCGGCCCTCCGCCTGGTCGACGGACCGGCCGCCCGCCGCTCGGCCAACAGCTCGGCGGCCCGCTCGATGGTGATGTGCTCGACGTCGTCGCCCTTGCGCAGGGAGGCGTTGGTGGTGCCGTCGGTGACGTACGGTCCGAACCGTCCCTCGCGCAGGACCACCGGCAGGCCGGTGTCCGGATCGGCGCCGAGCTCCTTCAGTGGGGCGGCCGGGGTGCCGCGACCCCGGCGGGTCTTGGGCTGGGCGAACAATGCCTTGGCCTCGTCCATGGTGACGGTCAGCAGCTGGTCCTCACTGGCCAGGCTGCGGCTGTCGGTGCCGCGCTTGAGGTAGGGGCCGAACTTGCCGTTGTGGGCCACCACCTCTTCGCCGGTGTCGGCGTCGGTGCCGACGACCCGGGGGACCTGCAGCAGCTGCATGGCCTCCTCGAAGGTGAGGGTGGCCGGGGTCATGGAGGCGAAGAGGGACGACGTCCGCGGCTTCGGACCGCCGTCGACGACCTCACCCAGCTGGACGTACGGGCCGAACCGGCCGGCCTTGACGTAGACCGGTTGTCCCGTGTCCGGGTCGGTGCCCAACTCCCGGTCGCCGGACGGTGCCGCCAGGAGCTCGGCGGCCCGTTCCATAGTGAGGTCGTCGGGGGCCAGGTCGTCGGGGATGGACGCCCGGTCGTCGCCCCGTTGGAGGTACGGACCGTACCGGCCGACCCGGACCACGATCTGTCGGCCGTCGTCGTCGGTGCCGATGGGGATGGAGTTGATCTCCCGGGCGTCGATGTCCCCCAGATGGGTGGCCACCGCCGACTTCAGCCCCAGCTGGGCGGTCCCGTCTCCCGCCGGCGGGGTGCCGTCGCCCGCCGGGGGGGTGTCGCCGCCGAAGTAGAACCGGCTGAGCCAGGGCAGGGCCTCTTCCCGGCCACCGGCGATCTCGTCCAGGTCGTTCTCCATGGCGGCGGTGAAGCCGTAGTCGACGAGGTCGCCGAAGTACCGCTCGAGGAGGCCGACGACGGCGAAGGCGGTGAAGCTCGGGACGAGGGCCGAGCCCTTCTTCCAGACGTAGCCGCGGTCCAAGATGGTGGCGATGACGCTGGCATAGGTCGACGGGCGGCCGACCCCCAGCTCCTCCATGGCCTTGACCAGCGACGCCTCCGTGTACCGGGCGGGAGGCTGGGTGCTGTGGGAGCCGGGCTCAAAGGACCGGGGGTCGAGGAGGTCGCCCTCGGCCAGGGGCGGGAGGACGACCTCGCGGTCGGCCAGCTCGGCCTCGGGGTCGTCCTCGCCCTCCACGTAGGCCCGGAGGAACCCGGGGAAGCTGATGACCCGGCCGCTGGCCGAGAACTCGACGTCGGCGCCCGCCAGGAGGCCGGTTCCCTCGGCGCCGTTCCCGGCCGCGGCCGCCGGCATGGTGGCACCGAGTCGCACATGGGCGCTGGTCCCCGTGGCGTCGTTCATCTGCGACGCCACCGTGCGCTTCCAGATGAGCTCGTACAGGCGGAGCTCGTCGCCGCTCAGGGACCGGGCGGCGGCGTCGGGGGTCCGGAAGGTGTCACCGGCCGGCCGGATGGCCTCGTGGGCCTCCTGGGCGTTCTTGACCTTCCGCTCGTAGCGGCGGGGGGCGGCGGGGACGTACTCGGGACCGTAGAGGCTGGCGGCCTGGGACCGGGCGGCGTTGAGGGCCTCGTCCGACAGGGTGGTGGAGTCGGTCCGCATGTAGGTGATCCAGCCCTGCTCGTACAGGCGCTGGGCCACCTGCATGGCCCGCTGGGCGCTGAACCGGAGCTTGCGGCCGGCCTCCTGCTGGAGGGTGGACGTCATGAACGGCGCCGCCGGGGACCGTCGGAATGGCTTCTCGGTGACCGACCGGACGGTGAACGGCTGGCCCTCCAACCCGGTGGCCAGCGCCCTGGCCTCGGCCTCCACGAGCACCCGGGTCGACCCGGTGGTGGCCTGCTCGCCGGTGGCGGTGAAGTCCCGGCCGGTGGCCAGGGGGGTGCCGTCGACCGCCACCAGGGTGGCCCCGAACTCGGCGGGGGCGTCGGCCGGGGCGGAACCAGCGGCGAACACGCCGTCGACCCCCCACCAGGTGGCCGATCGGAACCGCATCCGGGCCCGCTCCCGCTCGACCACCATGCGGGTGGCCACACTCTGGACCCGGCCGGCGGAGAGCCGCGGCATGACCTTCTTCCAGAGCACCGGGGAGACCTCGTAGCCGTAGAGGCGGTCGAGGATGCGGCGGGCCTCCTGGGCGTCCACCAACCGGCGGTCCAGCTCCCGCCACTCGTCGACGGCCCGACGGATGGCGGCCGGGGTGATCTCGTGGAAGACCATCCGCTTCACGGGGATCTGCGGGGCGAGGACCTCCGACAGGTGCCAGGCGATGGACTCGCCCTCGCGGTCTTCGTCCGTCGCCAGGTAGAGCTCGTCGGCGTTCTTCAGCAGCTTCTTCAGGTTGGCGACCACCGACCGTTTCTCGGAGGACACCACGTACAGCGGCTTGAAGCCGTTGTCGACGTCCACCCCCAGCCGGGCCCAGCCCTCGCCCTTGTAGGCCGCCGGGACCTCGTCGGCACCCCGCGGGAGGTCCCGGATGTGGCCGATCGACGACTCGACGACGAAGTCCGGGCCGAGCAGGCCGCCGATCGTCCGGGCCTTGGCCGGGGACTCCACGATGACCAGGGCTTTACCCACGGCGTGCTCGGGTTCGGTCGGAGTGGCTGGGCTGGGTCATGACGACGACAGGCTCCCGGCAACCGGGGGGCTCTGTCAAGACCCCGCCCGGGGCCGCGACCCCGGGCCCCTCCGATGCGTGGGGCTCCAACCCCACGCCGGCCGTCCCCACGCCGAGCTCCGTAGGATCCTCAGTCGGCGACCGCCGAGGTGGCGGGGCTGGCCGGGGCGGCGGTGGCGGACGACGGCAGCTCGGCGTCCATGCTGGAGGACTTCCGCTTGGAGAAGGCGATGGCGGCCAGCAGGACCACCAGGCCGGCGGCGGCGATGGCATACCGGGCGCCGTTGTTGTGGCGGAGGGTGATGACCGCCGGCAGGACCAGCAGGGACACCAGGTTCATCACCTTGATCATCGGGTTCAATGCCGGCCCGGCGGTGTCCTTGAACGGGTCGCCGACGGTGTCGCCGATGACTGCCGCCTTGTGGGCCTCGGAGCCCTTCCCGCCCTCATTGCCATCTTCGATGTACTTCTTGGCGTTGTCCCACGCCCCACCGGAGTTCGAAAGGGTGTTCGCCATCAGCTGGCCGGTCAGGATGGACCCGGCCAGGAAGGCCCCGAGGGCCAGGTAATTGATGCCGAAGCCCACGATGACCGGGGCCAGGATGGCCAGCAGGGCCGGGGTGGCCAGCTCCCGCTGGGCGGCGGCGGTGCAGATCGAGATGACCCGCCCGTACTCCGGCTTCTCGGAGTAGTCCATGATCCCCGGGTGCTCCCGGAACTGCCGGCGGACCTCCTGGACCACGGTGCCGGCCGACCGACCGACGGCCCGGATGGCCAGGGCCGAGAACAGGAAGGCGATCGATCCGCCGATGAGGAGCCCCGTGAACGTGGTCGGGTTGGCCACGTTGATCTCCGAAGCGAGCTGGTGGAACAGCTGGGAAGCCGGGATGTGCTTCAGGCTGGGCAACTGCTCGCCGATGGTCTCGATGAACGAGGCGAACAGGGCCACGGCGGCGATGACGGCCGACCCGATGGCCACCCCCTTGGTGATGGCCTTGGTGGTGTTCCCGACGGCGTCCAGGCTGACCATGATCCGCTCGGCCTCGCCGGTGAACTCCCCCGACATCTCGGCGACGCCGGCGGCGTTGTCCGACACCGGCCCGAAGCTGTCCTCGGAGACGACCATGCCGGTGGTGGCCAGCAGGCCGATCCCGATGAGGGCCACCAGGTAGAAGGTGTACTCGATGTTGCCCCCACCCAGGCCGATGGCCACCCCGATGGCGATGGCGATGGCGATGATCGCCCACACCGACGACTCCAGGCCGATGGCGATGCCGGAGAGCACGGTGGTGGCCGGGCCGGTCCGGGCGGACTCGGCGATCTCCTTGACCGGTCCCCGCTCGGTGGAGGTGAACTGCTCGGTGATCTGGCTGGCCACCAGGGCCAGGACGACCCCGGTGAGGACCGCCCAGAACACCTTGAGGTCGTGGACGTAGTACTGGGCGACGAAGAAGGCGCCGATGACGGTCAGGACCGCCGAGAGCCAGAACCCGCGGTTGATGGGGGCCATGGCGTTGCGGTCCTTCTCCCGGGCCCGGACCACGTAGACGCCGATGACCGAGGCGATGATGCCCATCGCCGGCACGATCAGCGGGTACAGGATCGCCGGGGTCGGGTGGAAGGCGTGGCCCGGCAGGGTCCGGAAGGCGGAGTAGCCGAGGATCAGCGACGAGATGATGGTGATCTCGTAGGACTCGAACAGGTCGGCGGCCATGCCGGCGCAGTCACCGACGTTGTCCCCGACGTTGTCGGCGATGGTGGCGGCGTTCCGGGGGTCGTCCTCGGGGATGCCGGCCTCCACCTTGCCGACCAGGTCGGCACCGACGTCGGCCGCCTTGGTGAAGATGCCGCCGCCGACCCGCATGAACAGGGCCAACAGGGACGCCCCGAAGGCGAAGCCGATCAGCACGGCGGTGGCCGAGTTCTGGAAGATCATCACGATGGCCGTGGCGCCGAGGAGGCCCAGGCCGACGCAGAGCATGCCGGTGACGGCCCCGGTCCGGAAGGCCACCCGCAGGGCCCCGGCCATCTTGCCGCCCTTGGCGGCGGCCGCGGCCGTCCGAACGTTGCCCCGGACGGCGATGGACATGCCGATGAACCCGGTCAGGCCCGAGAAGGCGGCGCCGAACAGGAAGCAGATGACCCGGTAGATGCCGGCCTGGGCGAAGCTGAGGGCGATGGTCCCGTCCGGCCGGGTCACCTTGGTGGCGGTGAAGAAGATCAGGACGGCCAGCGGCACCACGATGATCAGGATCACCTTGAATTGCCGCTTCAGGAACGCCTCGGCCCCTTCCTGGATGGCGGTGGCGATCTCCCGCATCTTGGCCGTGCCGGTGTCGGCGGCCAGCACGTTACGCATCAGCACGAGGCCGGCGGCGATACCGATGACGCCGGCGGCCAGGGCGATGACCAGCCACGTCCAATCTGCACCGCTGAGGTGGAACGCCTGGTACCCCCCTTCGGCTACGAGGGTGTGGTTCATGCCTGCCGCGTTCCCTTTCTGTTCCTCCGACCCGAGGCCCGGGCGCGCGCCAACTCAGGGCACCCGCTTCAGGCCGTGGGGACGATAGCGACTGGGCGCAGCCGAGGCAAGGAAATGGCTCAGGACCCGTCGCCGTCGTCGTGCTCGGGGCCGGCCACCAGCTCGTAGTCGGGGTTCAAGATGGCCAAACGGCGGCCCCAGGCCCCGACCATGCCCTCGGCGACCAGCCGGGCCCCCGGCTCGATCCCGGGGATCTTCGGCCGGCCCTGGAAGACCAGCAGCAGTCCGCCGGTCGGGTCCACCAGCAGGCATTCCAGGTTGGACGTCCCCGCCCGCGGTTGCACCCGCACCGACTTCACCCGCCCGGCCACCCGGACCCGCTCCCGCCAGTGGGCGTCGCCGATCGGCCGGGTGCCCTTCGCCCGCTCGGCCAGGGCCCGGTCCGCCGGCGACCTCCGGCCGTCACGCTCCCGGTCCCTGTCCTTGGGCGCCCGGTCCTTCGCCCGGTCGCGCCGTCCGCCGGTACCGCCGCCGTCGTCCGCCGGTGGGGTCCCCAACCCCGCCGGGACGTCCGTGCTGGGGTGCTCGTGGTCGGGTTCGGGCCGCTCCCGCTCGCGGTCGTCGAGCGCCCAGGCCCGTTGGGCCTTGGCGTCGACCCGCCGTGTCGAGCTGGACACCGCCGCCGCCTCCACCACCTTGCGGTAGCGGCGGCCCCGCTCGGCCCACCGGCCGCCGACGTTGTAGGGGACGATGGTGGCCGCCACGTGCGGGACCTGGCCGACCACGGCGGCGATCTTGTCGGCGGTCCGGTCGTGGAGCAGCCGCTGCCAACCGAGGGCGAACGTCCGGCGTGGGAGCAGGACCGTGCACTCGGTCTCCCCGTCCACCACGGCGTCGGCCACCAGCTCCACCGCCGCCCGGGACAGCCGGCGGTCGGGGCACTCGATGACGTCGAGGGGCAGCCGGCTGAGGCCGAGCCGCCGCCATTCGTCCTGGAGGTCCCGGGCCTCGCGGTTGTCGACGTCGAAGTGGACCGCCCGGAGGTCGTCGGGGGTGAGGGTCCGGGCGTACTGGATGGCCCGCGCCGTGGCCATGTCCAGCCGGTCGACGAGGACCACCACCACGTGGTGGCGGAGGATGGGCGCCGACGCCGCCCGGGCCGCCCCGACCTCGAGCAGCTCGGACTCGCCCACATACTCCCGGTGCAGTCGGAGCAGGGCGAAGAAGCCGAGGGGCAGGATGACCACGATGGCCCAGGCGCCCTCGGTGAACTTGGTGACCACGATGACGATGTCGACGAGGAAGGACAGGACCGCCGCCGTGCCGTTGATGACCGCCCGCCGGCGCCACTGGGGCTCGCGCAAGCGGAGGTGGTGCTTCACCATGCCGGCCCCCGCCATGGTGAACCCGGTGAACACCCCGATGGCGTAGAGCGGGATCAGGCTGTCGACCCGGGCCCTGGTGACCAGCAGGAGGGCGATGGACACCACGGTGAGCACCAAGATCCCGGTGGAGAACACCAGGCGGTGACCCCGGCGGGTCAGCTGTCTGGGCAGGTAGGAGTCCTCGGCGGCGAAGCTGGCCAGGAACGGGAACCCGGTGAAGCTGGTGTTGGCGGCCAGCACCAGGATGAAGACGGTGCTGGCCTGCAGTAGGACGAAGAGGGCGTGGCCGAGCCATCCGGACCCGTACACGTACTTGGCGATCTGGGCCACCACGGTCGGGGTGCCGGCGACGTAGGGGACGGGGTGGGTCACCGAGGCCAGGGTGCTCACCCCGAGGACCAGGGAGCCGAGGATCACCGCCATCCACACCATGGTGATCCGGGCGTTTCGGGCCTCGGGACGGCGGAAGATGCTGACCCCATTGGAGATGGCTTCGGTGCCGGTCAGGGCGGAGCCGCCGGAGGCGAACGACCGGAGGAGGACGAAGACGGTGGCGCCGTAGAGGAGGCCGCTGCCGGGATGACCGATGGGAACGGCGCCGGCCTGGTGGACCGAATGGGCGTGCAGGCTGCCCCCGATCGCCTTCACGGCGCCGACCACCAGGAGCAGCACCATGTTGGCGATGAAGAAGTACGTCGGGACGGCGAAGACCTTGCCGGCCTCCCGGACCCCCCGGAGGTTGCCGAAGGAGATGAGGATCACCAGGGCCACGGCCAGCCAGGTGGTCGCCGGGGTGAGGGCGGGGAACACCGAGGTGAGCGCGGCCACGCCGGCGGCCACGGAGACGGCGACGGTGAGGGTGTAGTCGATGAGCAGCGACACCGCCGCCACCTGGGCCACCGTGAGGCCGAAGTTCTCCCTGGCCACGACGTAGGCCCCCCCGGCCTTGGTGTACACCTTCACGACCTCGAGGTAGCTGAGGGTGACGAAGGCGAGGACCACCACCACGGCGATACTGACCGGGACGAGGAGGGAGAAGGCGGCGACGCCGACCAGCTGGATCAGCGGGATGAGGGCCTGCTCGGTGGCGTAGGCCGACGACGAGATGACGTCGGAGGACAGGACGGCCAGAGCGGTCGGCCGCCCCAGCCGTTCGGAGCTGAGCTGCTCGGTGACCAGCGGCGGCCCGAGCAGCTTGTTCTTCAGCCGGTACCGGAAGGTCTCGGGGAACTGGTCGGGGTCGATCGCCGCCTGCAGCTGCGGTGGCCTGGGGCCGGGTCGGGTCCGCCCGGGGGCCTGGCCGGGTGAGTGGGTGGGCCGGCCGCCGGCCGGCCCGTGGCCGGGGGGGTGCGCTTGCAGGCCGGCGGGGCGAGGATCGCTGTCGCCGTCGCCGTCGCCGTCCACGGCCCAACAGTAAAGCCGGTGCGCCACCCTCCTTGACAGCCCATTCTCAGCCTTTCCCGGCACCGCCGCCGGGAGGGTGGGGGGTTGCCTTTACAGCCGGGAGGCAGTCGTGTTGCACTGTCGGGCATGCACGTCGTCGTGGTCGGCTGTGGCCGGGTGGGATCCGGGCTGGCCCTGTCGCTGACCGCCGAGGGCCACACGGTGTCCATCCTCGACAAGAACCAACGCGCCTTCCGCCGGCTGCCCCCCGAGTGGGACGGTGGTCGGATCGTCGGGTCCGGCTTCGACCGGGACGACCTGGAGCGGGCGGGGGCCATCGGCGCCGACGCCCTCGCCGCGGTGACCAGCGGCGACAACACCAACATCCTCACCGTCCGGATCGCCCGGGAGACCTACCACATCCCCCGGGTGGTGGCCCGGATCTACGACCCCCGCCGAGCCGAGATCTACCAGCGGCTGGGCATCCCGACGGTGGCCACCGTGACGTGGACGATCGACCAGGTCCGCCGTCGGCTGCTCCCCGAGACGGTCACCGGGGAGTGGGCGGACGCCTCCGGGAAGCTCCTCCTCCTCGACCGGGCCATGCCCGACAGCTGGGCCGGCCGGAACCTCGCCGACGTCGAAGAGCCGGGGCGGATCTCCCTGGTGGGTCTGACCCGGGCGGGGGTGGCCCGGCTGGACGCCCGGGAGCTGGTCGGCCAGGAAGGGGACCAGTTGCACGTCGCCGTCATGAAGGACGCCCTGGGCGACTTCGAGCAACGGATGGGTGGCGCGGCCCCCGTCGCCGAGGGAGCGCAGTCGTGAGGGTGGCTATCGCCGGCGCCGGGAGCGTCGGCACGGCCATCGCCCGGGACCTCCGGGTGAGCGGCCACGACGTGCTGGTCCTCGAGCAGGACCCCGACCTGGTGGAGCGGCGGCGGCAGGAGCTGGACGTCACCTGGGTGGCCGCCGACGCCTGCGAGGTGGCCTCCCTCGACGCCGCCGGGCTCGCCACCGTCGACGTCGTGGTGGCGGCCACCGGCGACGACGAGGACAACCTGGTCATCTCCCTACTGGCCAAGCAGGAGTTCGCCGTCCCTCGGGTGGTCGCCCGGGTGAACCACTCCAAGAACCAGTGGCTGTTCAACGAGAGCTGGGGCGTCGACGTGTCGGTGTCCACCCCACAGCTGCTGACGGCCCTGGTGGAGGAGGCGGTGTCGGTCGGCTCGCTGGTCCGGCTGCTGCAGTTCCAGGGCGGCTCGGCTCACCTGGTGGAGGTCACCCTGGCCGAGGACTCCCCGGCGGCCACCGTGGCCATCGCCGACCTCGGCATCCCGCGTGACGCCACCGTGGTCGCCGTGGTCCGTGAGGACCGCCTGGTGGTCCCCCGGGGCGACACCGTCCTCCAGGTCGGCGACGAGGTCCTGGTGCTGGTGACGGCCGACGCCGAAAAGGGCGTCCAGGCCCTCTTCGTCGGTGGCTGACACCCCCGTCACCTTCTGTTCACCCAGGTAACCGACGTATTCTGGCGAGGCCAGGTAGGGGTCCATGCCCTGACGGGCCCGGGCGGTCCCCCTACCATTGGCGGCGTGAGAGCCGCGTTCTTCGACCTCGACAAGACGGTCATCGCCAAGGCGTCCATCGCCGCCTTCGGCCGGCCGTTCCGCCGGGGTGGCCTCATCAACCGGCGGGTGGTCCTCCGGGCGGTCCTCGGCCAGCTGATCTTCCTGCAGTTCGGCGCCGACGAGCGACGGCTGGCCCGCATCCGGGAGTCGATGCTGGCCCTCACCAAGGGATGGGACCGCGACCGCGTCCGGCAGATCGTCCGGCAGACCCTCCTCGAGACCATCGAGCCGCTCATCTACAACGAGGCCCTCGAGCTGATGGAGGCCCATCGGCTGGCCGGTGACCGGGTCTACCTGGTGTCGGCGTCGCCGGAGGAGATCGTGCTCCCCCTCACCGAGCTGCTGGGGGTCGACGGGGCCATCTCGTCCGTCGGGGAGGTGGACGCCGAGGGCCGGTACACCGGGAAGATGGCGTTCTACGCTTACGGCCCCAGCAAGGCGGACGCCATCCGGGCCCTGGCCGCCCGCACCGGGATCGACCTCGCCGAGTCCACGGCGTACTCCGACTCGGCCACCGACCTCCCCATGCTGGAGGCCGTCGGCCATCCGGTCGCCGTCAACGCCGACCGCCCCCTCGCCCGGATCGCCGGCGAACGCGGGTGGGAGACGCGGCAGTTCACCAAGCCGGTCCGGCTCCGGGACCGCATGACGGTACGCACCCCCATCGTCACCACCGGCCTGGCGGTGGCCGCCGGGGCGGCGTTGTTGCTCTGGCGTGGCCGCAAAGACCGGGCCCTACGGATGGGCGCGGCGCCGGTGCGACCGGCGACGTGAACTAACCCTGGATCAGGCCGAGCGCAGCCGCTTGGCGGCGACGAAGCCCAGGGTCAGCAACACGGCGAGGATCAGCAGCTTCTTCATGCCCGTGAATGTTAGACGGTCAAGAGATCGCGGGCGCCGGTGTCCGACGAGGGGTGGCGGAGCTTCGACATCGCCCGGGCCTCGATCTGGCGGATCCGTTCCCGGGTCAGGTTGAAGTGCTCGCCGACCTCTTCGAGGGTGCGGGGCTCCCCACGGTCGAGGCCGAACCGGAGGCGGAGGATCTCCCGCTCCCGCTCGTCGAGGGGGGACAGCAGGCGGCCGATCTCTTCGGGGAGGAGGGACACCGCCGCCACCTCGAAGGGGGACTCGGCGGAACGGTCCTCGACGACGTCGCCGAGCTCGGCGTCGCCGTCCTCCCGGAGGGGCTCAGACAGCGACAGCGGTTCGGCCCGGAACCGCAGGGCCTCCACCAGCTTGTCCTCGGGCATCTCCACCTCGACGCCCAGCTCGGCCAGGGTGGCCGGTCGGCCCAGCTTCAGCTCCAGCCGGGCCTGGGCCTTCTGCACCCGCGCCAGGGTGTCCCCGGCGTGCACCGGCAGCCGGATGGTCCGACCGGTGTTGGCGATCCCCCGGGTGATGGCCTGACGGATCCACCAGGTGGCGTAGGTCGAGAACTTGAACCCCTTCCGCCAGTCGAACTTCTCAACGGCGTGCATCAGGCCGAGGTTGCCCTCTTGGATGAGGTCGAGCAGCGGCAGGCCGGAGGCCTGGTACTTCTTGGCGATCGACACCACCAGCCGCAGGTTGGACTGCACGAACGTCTGCTGGGCCTGCTCACCCACCAGCACCGCCCGGCGGAGCTCACGCTTCTTGGCCGCCGTCAGACCCTTCGGGGCTTTGTTGGCCTCCTCCTCGGCCTCCCGACCGGCCTCGATGGCCTGGGCCAGCCGGACCTCGTCGTCCTTGGTGAGGAGCGGGTATTGCCCGATGTCGGTCAGGTACAGCCGTACCAGATCCTCATCGTCGCGTTCGATGCGTTCCTTCGCCAAGGTTGGCCGAGCCTTCCGTAGTAGATTCGGCACCGCGGGATGTGTACCCTCCCCGCTGGAGCCGTCGTGTAGACCGTCCCGCAGCGGCGTGGGCACACGCAGCAGGTGTGTCGACATTCTATATGGCGCGTCAAGTGACCGGTCCGGGCCGCGGTCCGGGAGCCATAAATCCCCTTTGAACTGGGATTCTGTGGATCTACCGGCCGAGCTCCGTCGGCCAGGGGAACAGCCCCGGCCGGCCTCCCCGGTCGGCCAGCACCGCCTCCAGGTCGCGCTGCGCCGCCGCCGCCGTCGACGCCTCGGTCGGACCCGCCACCAACCCCTGGAGGAGGGCCTCTCCGGTGCGCCACGAGTCGGCATGGTCCCGGCGGACGAGCTGCAACGCCCGGACCGCCGGACCGTCGGTGGCCGGAGCCGCCAGCCGCAGGTGCCGGTCGTAGCCGACGAGGAGCCGGGGGACCACCACCCGGTAGAGGCCGGCCAGTCGGGCCACCGGGTCCGCCGGCAACGCCGCCAACGCATCGAGGACCGGTCCGGCGGTCGGTCCCAGTGGTCCGGTCGCTGCGTCCTGGTCGAACCAGTCGAGGACCGGCAGCCGGTCGGCCCACAGCTGGGCGTGCCAGGCGTGGTGGCCGCTGACCTCGTCGAGGTGCACGCCGACCGCCGGTGGCCCCGGGTCGGCTGCCCAGGTGCCGGTCAGCCGGAACAGCCGGTCCTCGGCCCACCGGTAGGCCCCGGCCAACGCCGCCGACTCCTCCAGGGTGAGGGGCGCCGGCGACTCGCCCCCACCGACCGCGACGTGGAGCGCGTCAGCCATTGGCCACCGCCGACGAGGCTGCGGGGACAACTGCCGGAGCGGTCGCCGGCGAGACCGGTCGATAGCGGTTGGTGATCGGCATCCGCCGGTCCTTTCCGAACGCCTTCGTCGTGATCCGCACCCCTGGCGGCATCTGCCGTCGCTTGTACTCGGCGCCGTCCACCAACCGGACCACCCGGTCGACCACGTCGGGGTCGAACCCGTCGGCGACCAGGTCGGCGGCGGTGCGGTCGCGTTCGACGTAGGCCGCCAGCACCGGGTCGAGGAGGTCGTAGGACGGCAGCGACTGGTCGTCGCGCTGGTCCGGCCGGAGCTCCGCCGACGGTGGCTTCTCCAGCACCTCCCGGGGGATCGGCTCGGGGTCACCGGCGTCGGCGGCCCGCCGGTTGCGGTACCGGCAGAGCTCGTACACCAACGTCTTCGGCACGTCCTTGATCACCGCGAACCCACCGGCGGAGTCGCCGTAGAGGGTCGAGTACCCGGTGGCCATCTCGCTCTTGTTCCCGGTCGTCAGCACGATGTAGCCGCGGGCGTTGGACACGGCCATCAGCAACAGCCCCCGCAGCCGGGACTGCAGGTTCTCGTCGGTCAGCCCGGCCGGCGGGCCGTCCAACACCGGTTCGAGCAGCCCGGCCAGGGCGACGTGGGCCGCCTCGATCGGCACCGTCCGCAGGTCGATGCCCAGCCGGTCGGCCAGCTGCTCGGCGTCGGTCCGCGACCCCACACTCGAGTACCGCGACGGCATCGACAGGCCGTGCACCCGGTCGCGCCCGACGGCGTCGACGGCCACCGTGGCCACCAGCGACGAGTCGATCCCGCCCGACAGCCCGACGATGGCGTCGGTGAACCCGTTCTTGGCCAGGTAGTCACGGGTGCCGAGGACCAGCGCCTCGTACACCTCCGCCGCTTCCGACAGCGGCTCCGGCACCACCGGGACGACCACCGGCCGCGGCCGGCGGTCCGGGGCCGGGTGGGCCGACGCCGTCGCCGACCCCGACACGGGCACCGACTCGGGCACCGGCACGATGGTGAGGCCCGGTCGGACACCGCCGGCCCCCGCCGGTGCCACCGCCGGCAGGTCGACCACCACGAGGTCCTCGGCGAACTGCGCCCCGGCCGCCAGCACGGAGCCGTCGCCGTCCACCACCAGGCTCGCCCCGTCGAAGACCAGCTCGTCCTGCCCACCGACCTGGTTGACGTAGGCGATGGGGCACCCGCACTGGGCGACCCGCTCCCGCAACATCGCCAACCGCTCGGACCGGCGGCCCTGGGAGTACGGGGAGGCGTTCAGGTTGACGACCACCCCGGCCCCGCCCCGACCCATGATCGGCACCGGACCGTCGGCCGACCACACGTCCTCACAGACCGACACCCCGACCAACACGTCGGCGGCGGCGTACAGCGTCGGCGGCTCCTGCCCCGGAGTGAACCACCGGACCTCGTCGAACACCCCGTAGTTCGGGAGCAGCCGCTTGTGGTACACCCCCACCACCCGCCCGCCGGCACAGACGGCGGCGGCGTTGGCCAGCGGCGACCGCGGCAGCGTCCCGTACGGGCCGGCCGACGGGCGGTGGTCACGCCCGCCCAGGGGGTCGACGAACCCGACGACGGCCGCACAGTCACCGGTCGCCGCCGCCACGGCCTGGAGGGCCGCCACGTTGTCGGCGACGAACCCGGGCTTCAGCAACAGGTCCTCCGGCGGGTACCCGGTGACGGCCAGCTCGGGGAGGACGCACAGGTCGGCTCCCACCCGGTCGGCGGCGGCCAAGGCCTCGAGGATGCGGCCGACGTTGCCGTCCAGGTCGCCGACGACGGTGTTGATCTGCGCGGCGGCCAACCGCAGGGGGGACACGGCCGAAGCCTATCGGGGGGTCCAGGTCGGGCTACCCCGAACCATCGGGATCCCGTGCCGGCGGGTCGCCACCGCCGAGGAGCTCGTAGAGGGGGTTGATCATGGCCAGCTTCCCGTGGTGCTTGCCCACCCGG
>Ga0134126_10001511_pt1 | contig 29651 bp, 25 predicted proteins | sample KB31752_FD_96881 | JGI IMG/M metagenome (GOLD analysis project Ga0134126, IMG submission 96881) | Terrestrial soil microbial communities with excess Nitrogen fertilizer from Kellogg Biological Station, Michigan, USA - KB3-175-2 | ecosystem: Environmental > Terrestrial > Soil > Unclassified ... | reverse complement strand
TCAGCATCGCTTGCTCCTCACTTCAGCCGTTCGCAGGCCTTCACGTAGGCGATCGCCGCTACGAAGAAAACCACCGTCGCCGCGACAAAAATCAGATCCCTCAACTTCGTCTCCGATCGCTACACGCTTCGCCACATTTCAGTTCCCTCATGGATCGAGCGTCCAAATCAATCCGAAAACCAAGAGGTGCTGAGTCGGCGTCAATTGGACCAATCCCGGTTGAGCATAACCATCTCGGAAGAACCCTCCGCCCCGCCCGGTCGAATCGTCAAAACGATACTCCAGTCGCGCGATTGTATTCGTCCATCGGCAGGGAACGCGATATTCGAGCGTGATTGTAACCGCCTTGACGAACTGCCGGGACTCGGTCATGCGGCCATCAGGGTCCCACAAAATCTCAGGGCGAACGGTCACACTCCAGGGCCCTTTCACGGCCCAGTGCACGGGGAGCTGCGCCGCTGTCCAGAAGACGCGCGGATTTCCGCCGGCCGCAAGATTCTCCGTTCCAGCCTGATATTCGAATGCCGTCGTGACAGGCTTTTCCTTCCATTCGGCAATGCTGTCAGTAAAAAAGCGCCAATATTCGAGTGCGGTGTTTGATTGCTGTGGGCCGTAGAAAAGTGGTTCTTTCAACGCCAACTGCTCGGTCGCCTGGTAAGCGATCTGACCGCCGAAACTCGGGGAGTTGTTGGGGTGCGCCAGATGGAAGTAGCCGTTAATCACGAATAGAGTGCCAGTCAGCTTGTTGGTGAACGGATAAGTCGCGTTCACACCCATCATCAAATAGGGCGAATAGTCGGCTCCCCACGAGCGGGTGTAAGTGAAATTATCTTTAGCGTAAAGCGATTCGTATCCGATCAGGCTGTTGAAAATTCCCGCTTGAACCGTGAGCCCCCTGCCCACCGGCGCCAGGTAAGACACGTTTGCGCGGCCAAGCTTGCTGAGCCAGTGGGCGCCCGGAAGATTCGGCGCCGTGGCGGAGAATCCGAATTCCTTGGAATCCTGTCCAGCTTGGAGCAGCAGTTCCATACCGAAGCGCGATTTGGCTGACGCATCCTTGTTGAGATAGAGGCCGGCCATATTCAGATCTAACTCGTTCACACGCGGCGTTGTCCCGCGATTGCGAAACAGGTGATTTGCCGGATGGTTGAAATCGAGCATGTAGCCCAAGTCGACGAATCCTCCGTAGTGCCATTCGTGTTGCGTTGATATCCGCCTTGCCGGCTGCGGTCCTTCGCTCGTGTCCGGTCGCGGTTCCGTGGTTACTACCTTGACTGTAGAGGAGCCAGCGCGCTCTTGCGCACGCACATCTTGACCCGAAACGGTGAAGAGCATAACCAGAACGCTAAGCATGGAATTTCGCTTTCGTGTTGAACGCCGGCGCCCATGCTTTTGCGGCAATGTTTGTCCCTCGCGAATAAATCTAACCAACACGCAAAGCATGGAAATTACGCTCAACGATGTAATCACCACGAAGGTAGCCATAGCATTGACGTAGCTTGTCCTGGCAGCTGCGCGGCTTCTACGATGTGCCGACCGGAGCAGGAGCCAGGGACATTCGCGGAAGAAGGTAAGTCCGAACAGCCCAAAAAGTCGTAAGAAAAGCATAAGGATTTCGTAAGCGAGGCCATTCCACTAAAGTCGCCGGAGCACGACTAGGCGCGGGCACGCAATCATAAGGAGTTGTCTGACTCAATGGGGAGCAAGCCCGAATCAGCAGGTCTGTGCCATGTTTCTATTGGGGCAAGAGGGTGTGCAAGATGAGTGTTTTGGTCACTTTATGCCTCCTCTTGGCACGTGCTGCGTCATACACGTGCAACATGGCTCAGCGAATCGGGTGCAACGATTCGAGCGGCACAGGACATCCTCGGTCAGTCTGATGTTGAGACTACGCTCAGGGTGTACACACACTCGGTACCGGAATCGAAACGCCGTGCTGCAGCCAATGTCGCGGCCTTATTGTTCTCTTCTGTTCCCCTGCAGGAGGGTCAGCAAGAGCAGCGGCAGGAGTCAGTCAATTGAAAACAAAGAACAAGACGAAAAGAGTGGTGAGCCGCCCAGGACTCGAACCTGGAACCCGTTGATTAAGAGTCAACTGCTCTACCAATTGAGCTAGCGGCCCGACAAACATTCATCATAACACGATCAAAATCCCGCCATCTCGTCGCCTGAAGCGATCTCGCAGGGCGGGATGGGCGAATTTAGCGCTTCTGCCCGCGCAAGATACCCGCGATTTCCTTGGCGACCTGCCGCGCGCGCACCAGGTCACCCGGCCCGAACGAAATGGCGGCCACTCGGGCGTGCCCCCCGCCGCCGTATTTTTCGCACAGGGATGCGAGATTGACGTCCGCGGGAGGCTCTTTCCAGGGACTCGTGCCCACGGACACCTTGGCGCGGGTTGGCGAGGCACTGACGCCGACCGAATACAGGGCGCTGGGGCACAGAAAATACGGAATAAACTTGTTGTAGCCCTCGAGATCAAGATCGCTCACGTCGAAGTAGATGACGCCACTTCGCGAGTCCATTCGCTCGCGCAGCACCTCGATGGACCGGCGGTGCCGCTCGAGCAGCGGCCCCAGATGCTTCTGCACCATGGGCAACTCGACGATTTCCGCCAGGGATCGCGTGGCGAGCTCCGGAACCAGGCGCGGCACTAGATTGGGCTCGGGGGCGGCTTCAATCACGAGTGCGATACGCATGGCCGGCTCCGCCAGGCCGACGGCCTCTTCCGGCGAAGCGAATTGCGCGCCGTCTATGATATCGCCCCAGTGAACTAGCTCGGCGAGCGGCGCGGCGTCGAATCCAAATTTCTCCGCGGCAATCGTGGCCAGGAACTTCGTGCAGGATTTGTACGTGGGATCGTAGAATTTTTTGCCGGAGCGGTCGCGGCGGAAGTGCTCCGCGTCCTCCGGCTTCAGGAATGCGCTCTGGTGATGGTCGAACCACCAGGTGAGGTCGGGCGAACTCGAGTACTTGAAATCCACGATGGCGTTTTCGTCGCCGTCGAAAATGCCGTCCTCGAAAGGCTGCGAGGCTTTGTGCGTCATCCCGGTGTAGAGAAATTCCGCGTCGGGATGAATTCGCTCGCGATAAAAACGCGAAAAAATAGCGGCAGACGATGCGCCGTCGAAGCATTTGTCGTGAAAGCAGACCCGCACTCTCAATCGTGTCTCCCAGCCCAACGCCGCCGCCCGGGGGAAAATCACAGGCGGAGGAAAGCCCTTAAAGATGGCCGCTCCATTTGAGATTGTCAAGGGTACTTCGCTCAATGGGAAAGCGCCGCGGCAGGGAGAAAGTACCGTGCGCCGCTATCGGCGCGGGGCGCGAAAAGCGAAGTGCAGGTTATTGCGCACGGCACGAAAGCAGCTGACGAAACCGGGAACGATTTTCTTCCGGCGAGGCTGAGAAGGCATGGTCTTCATGCCGGTGAAGAGGAAATTGACGACGGTCGCGGCGGGCACACGCGTGGTGGTGCGGTCCACCGATTGAAAGCGAACACGGAGATCGGGCTCAACGATGAAGACGGACGGCCGGGCGATGCCGCCGCGCTCTTCTTCGTTGAGGATGCCCCATTCGCGCAGCACACGGCGCTGCGTATCGCAGAGGAGCGGAAAGGGAAGGCGCAACTGGCGCCGCACCGCATCCGAAATGGGCGGCGAGTCCACCGAGACAGCGACCATATCGGCGCCGGCATGCCGAATGCGGGCGTAAAGATCGCGATACCCCGCCAACTGGCGGAGGCAGAAGGGTCACCAATATCCGCGATAAAAAAGCAGGATGCGCGGGCCGGTGGCCACCAGATCGGCCAGGCGACGAGGCTGGCCGGAAGAATCCGGCAGCTCAAATTCAGGGGCTATTTTGCCTACGTGCGGGGCGGAGGTCATGGGAAGGAACGGACCGGGAGAGCAGAACTCGGGCAACTCCTCCTCTATTCATCATAATAGATGTGGCGCGCTGGCGGGTGGATTCTGTGTCTCTGGCGGACTCAGGAACTCAGAGTGGCAGTGTGCCGGAATAGACCACGCGCGCCTTGCCGCGCGTGGAGGCTTCAATACGTCCAATGACGAAGAATTTTTCGCGGCGGCGCTTCATTTCAGCCTCAACGTGCGAGACCTGCTTTGCGGGGACGATCAGGATCATCCCGAGTCCGAGATTGAAGGTGGCGAGCAGTTCGTCGCGCTCGATCTGGCCGATCTGGGCCAGGTAGCGGAACACGGGCAGCACGGGCCAAGAGCCGAGCTGAACCACGGCCTGCACGTTGCGGGGCAGGGCGCGCGGCAGATTTCCGGTGATTCCGCCGCCGGTGATATGCGCCATCGCGGAAATCCAGCCGCGCGAGAGAACGCCCTTGAGCATGGGCCAATAGGCGCGATGAGGCTTCAGGAGTTCGGCGCCGATCTTATTTCCGACTTCGGCCACGTAGGCGTCGGGATCGAGCTTGGCGACTTCGAAGACGAGCTTTCGCGCGAGGGAATAGCCGTTGGTGTGCAGGCCGCTCGAGGGGAGCGCGATGAGCGCGTCGCCGGGGCGGACGGCGCGCGGATCGAGCTGCTTCGATTTTTCCACCGCGCCGACAATGAAGCCCGCCAGATCGTATTCGCCGGGGGCGTAAAAGTCCGGCATTTCGGCGGTCTCGCCGCCGATAAGCGCGCAGCCGGCCTGCTTCGCGGCGCGGCTCATGCCCTCAATCACCTGCTCGACGATTTTTGCATCCACCTTGCCCATCGCGAGGTAATCAAGGAAGAAGAGCGGCTCAGCGCCCTGCGTAAGGATGTCGTTGACGCAGTGATTCAGAATGTCGGCGCCCACGGTCGAGTGCATCCCGGTGGCAAAGGCGATTTTGAGCTTGGTGCCGACTCCGTCGGCGCTCGCGACGAGCACGGGCTCGCGCCAACGTTTGCGGTCCAGCTCGAAAAGCGAGCCGAAACCGCCGATGGGCGCGAGCACGCCGCGGCGAAAGGTCTTCCCGGCCAGAGCGGCGATGCGCCGCTTGGCTTCATCTGCAACAGAAATGTTCACACCGGCATCGGCATAGCGCATGAGGAAGATCCTGACGGAAAGAGGCTTGGGCGCGATCCGTGAAAGTTAGTATTTGTGAAACGTGTGAAACAGCCGGCGCCAGCGCACCTCTTTCGGATGAATCAGCGCGCTGAAGTACGTTTCGAAACGTTCGGCGATGTGGCCCGGATCCCACGCCAGACTATCCGGCGCTTTGATGGACATGTAAATGACCTCCGGCGTACCGATCACGTCCGACCGCGGCACGAACCCCCAGTAGCGGCTGTCGTAGGAATCGTCGCGGTTATCCCCCATCATAAAATATTCATGCGGGGGAATGACGAGCTCTCCATTCACCTCGTGCTGCGATATATCCACGTGCCATGAGGGGTTATCGCTGGAAAAAAGCCCGTAAGCCCGGGCGGGAAAATTTTCGGCGGCCGAATCCAGGTAGCCGGGTACGTCGTGGTATGCGTACGGTTCCTGGAGCGGCGCGCCATTCACAAACACCTGTCCGTGCACGATGCGCAGATGATCGCCGGGAATGCCGATGACGCGCTTGATGAAATCCTGCGAACCGGGCAAAGGGGCGCGAAAGACGATGATCTGCTGCCGCCGCGGATTGCGCCACAGCGGAACGTGCCAATTGGTGAAGGGAATGCCGGCATCGTAGCCGAAGCGACTGACGATCAGATGATCGCCGACCAGGACCGTCTGCTCCATCGAGCCGCTGGGGATCACGCGGGCCTGCGCAAGCGTTCCTTCGATGAAGAGAAACGCGAGGATCACCCAGATCCAAGAGACTACTTCGCGCCACACACGGTCGCTGGTTGTCAGCCGAGTCTCCGGCGGTGCCGCTTTGTCTGTTGCCACTGCCTGGTCCGCTTCTGCCGTCACGATGCTCCTTGCCTCCCAATCTCACAACACTAGCTTCACGCCCGCGGCTAAAAACCGCGCAACAGCCTCCGCCAGCGGATTTCGCCCGGATGAATGGCCGCGTCGAAATAGGCGCCGAACCGATCGGCGATGTTGCCGGAATCCCAAACTTCGCCGGGCGCCCGAATAGACATGTACACGAACACGGGCGTGCCGATGACGTGCGAACGCGGCACGAAGCCCCAGAAGCGGCTGTCAAAGGAATTGTCGCGGTTATCGCCCATGACGAAGAAGTCGCCGGCCGGAACAACGATTTCTCCATTCGGGTCGTGGGTCGAGACGTAGCGCGCCCAAGAGGCGGGGACGTCGCTGCCGAGCAGGCTCATATCGCGCGGCGGATAATTCTCGCTCGGCGCATCGAGTGCTGCGGGATCGTGCTCCGCGTATGGTTCGCGCAACGCGGCGCCATTGATGTACACCTGGCCGTGCACGATGCGGAGACGGTCGCCGGGAATGGCGACGATGCGCTTGATCAGGTCGGGCGAATTGGGCAGCACCGCGCGAAGCACGATGATCTGCTGGCGGTGCGGTTCGCGCCAGAGGGACACGTGATAGCGTGTGAAGGGAATGCCGGCATCGTAACCGGCGCGGCTGACGATCAGATGATCGCCGATCAGAACCGAGTTCTCCATCGAGCCGCTGGGGATCACGCGGGCCTGCACCACGGTGCCTTCCAGAAGCAGAAACGCGAAGAGCACCCAAAACCAGGAGAGCAGCTCGCTGCGAACTCGGCTGCCGGTTGTGGACGGTCGCCGCGTTGCAGCGGCGGCTCCGCTGGACCCGCCACGTCGAGCAGGCCTAGCCTTCACGATGCGCCTCCACCTCGAGCTGCACCAGTTCGGTGGGATAGCTGCCGGTGTAGCAGGAGGTGCAGAATTTCTTTTCCGTGTCCTCGACGGCCTCGCGCAGGGATTGCAGCGAAAGATAGCCCAGAGAATCGGCGCCCAGGAAATTGCGGATCTCCTCGACCGAATGCTGCGCGGCGATCAGTTCGTCGCGGCGCGGGGTATCCACGCCGTAGTAGCAGGGCGAGATCGTGGGCGGGCAACTGATACGAACGTGAACTTCGGTTGCTCCCGCTTCGCGCACCATGCGGACGATCTTGCGGCTGGTGGTGCCTCGCACGATGGAATCATCCACCAGGGCGACGCGCTGCCCCTCGAGCATGCGGCGCACCGGATTCAATTTCAGCTTCACGCCAAAATCGCGGATGGACTGCTCCGGCTCGATGAACGTGCGGCCCACATAATGGTTGCGAATCAGGGCCATGCGGAAGGGAATACCGGATTCCGCGGCGTAGCCGATTGCAGCGGGCACGCCCGAGTCGGGCACGGGGGTGACGATATCGGCCACGGCGGGATGTTCGCGGGCCAGCAGGTGGCCCAGGCGTTCGCGGCTTTCGTTCACCGAGCGGCCGAAGACGATGCTATCGGGACGCGAGAAATAGACGTGCTCGAACATGCAGTATTGATGCGGCTTCTGCGCGGCGAAGCGGATGGACTCGAGGCCCGCGCGCGAGATACGCAGCATTTCGCCGGGCTCGATTTCGCGGACGTACTCCGCGTCAATCAGATCGAACGCACACGTCTCCGAGGCAACGACCCACGAGCCTTCCAGGCGGCCGAGCGCCAGCGGACGAAAGCCGCGCGGGTCGCGGATGGCATAGATTTCATCCCGCGTAAGAATCACCAGAGAATAGGCGCCTTCCACCTGCGTGAGCGCGTCGGCAAGGGCGCCGGGCAGGTTGCGGGCGGCGCTGCGCGCAACCAGATGGACGATCACTTCGGTGTCGCTGGTGCTTTGGAAAATTGAGCCGCGATGCTCGAGGCGGCGGCGCACCTCGCCGGCGTTGGTGAGGTTTCCATTGTGGCCGAGCGCGAGCTTTCCCTTATTGCAGTCAATCACCACCGGCTGCGCGTTCATGAGCGTGGTTTCGCCAGCGGTGGAATAGCGGGTGTGGCCGATGGCGGCCGAGCCGGGAAGATGCGCGATCACTTCGGGCGTGAAAATCTCCTGCACGTGGCCTAGCGACTTGTGCACGTGAATTTCAGCACCGTCGGTGGAGGCGATGCCGGCGGATTCCTGCCCGCGATGCTGCAGGGCGTAAAGACCTAGATAGGCGAGCTTCGCGGCTTCCGAATGGCCGAAAATTCCGAACACGCCGCAGTGATCGTGGAAGTGGTCATCCAGCAGGACGTGCGATTCGCCCGCAGCGGCCCCCGAATCGTCGCGGACGCGAATTTGGGCACTTGGACTCATACGTTTTCGAGGGCCCGGCCGAGCGTTTGGCTCCAGATGCGGCGGAAGGAGGTCACATCCCCTTGTATCACAGGAAGCCCACTATATTGGATGCGAAGTTCGCCCCGCGTGACTGTGCCAATTCGCTCAAACCGCACCTTATATTGTGCCGCAATATCGCCGAGGCGGGCAAGGAAAGCGGGCGCCGCGGAGACTACGGCGCGCGCGCCGCGCTCGCCGAAAAGAACGGCTTCAGGCCGCTGCTCGGCACCCTCCGCGGGAAGGGCGACGTCGGCGGAGAGGCCGTTGGCAGCGAAGCAGGATTCGGCAATCGTCAGGGCGAGGCCGCCGTCGCTCACGTCGTGGGCCGAGGCGATCGCCTTTTCCGCGGCAAGCTTCACGAGGCATTCGACCAGGCGCCGCTCCGCCGCAAGGTCCAGCGCCGGGGGTTGGCCGGCAACGATCCCATGGATCGTTTTTGCATATTCAGAGGAGCAAAGCCCGGCTCCGGCGGATGAGGGCTGCGCCGCAGCCGCGTCGAGCAGCACGATTGCATCACCTTCGCTGCGGAATCCGGACCCGAGCGCGCATTCGGCATCGTCCAGCAGGCCGAGCACGCCGAGCACCGGCGTCGGGTAAATCGGCTGGCCGAGGGTTTCGTTGTAGAAACTGACGTTGCCGCCGGTAATCGGAGTGTCGAGTACGCGGCAGGCTTCCGCGATGCCGTCAATCGCCTCGGTGAATTGCCACATTACTTCAGGCTTTTCGGGATTGCCGAAATTGAGGCAGTTCGTTGCGGCAATGGGGCGCGCGCCCGTACACGCAACGTTGCGCGCGGCTTCCGCGACGGCGTGCATCGCGCCCAGGCGCGGCGAAAGGAAGCACCATCGGCCGTTGCCGTCCGTTGCAAGCGCGAGCGCCCGCTGCGATTCCTTCAACCGCAGCACGGCGGCATCGCCCGAGCCGGGACCGACGCGCGTGTTCGTGCGCACCATCGAATCATATTGTTCCGTGACCCAGGCCTTCGAGGCGATGGTGGGCGATGCGAGAAGGCGGCGAAAATTTTCGGTCAGATTGGCGCCCGCCGGGGCAAAGGGAAAGCTCGCTTGCTCCGCCGCGCCGGACGCCGGAGATGAAGGAGGGGCGGCGGGGCGGTCGTAGCGAGGGCCTTCTTCGGCCAGCGCATGCGCCGGAATTTCGGCGGCAAGGTTGCCGCCATCGAGAATGCGCAGCATGCCATCGTCCGTCACGCGGCCCACGGCAACGGCGTCGAGCCCCCATTTGTGAAACACGGCAAAGACTTCGTTCTCGCGGCCACGCTCGGCGACGAGCAGCATGCGCTCCTGCGATTCGCTGAGCATGATTTCGTAGGGCGTCATGCCCGTCTCGCGCTGCGGCACGCGCGCCAGATCAATTTCGATTCCCACGCCACCGCGCGACGCCATTTCGGAGCTCGAGCTGGTGAGCCCCGCGGCGCCCATGTCCTGAATCGCGACGACGGCGCCGGTGCGCATAGCTTCGAGACACGCTTCGAGCAGCAGCTTTTCCATGAAAGGATCGCCGACTTGCACGTTAGGCCGCTTCTGCTGCGATTCCTCGCTGAATTCGGCGGAGGCGAGCAGCGAAGCGCCGTGAATGCCGTCGCGGCCCGTCTTTGCGCCCGCGTAGATCACCGGGTTGCCCTGTCCCTTAGCGCGCGCAAAAAAGAGATCTTCCCGGCGGCCGATGCCGAGCGCGAGCGCGTTGACCAGCGGATTATTCGAATAGCACGGCTCGAAGACGACTTCGCCGCCCACGGTCGGAACGCCGAAGCAATTCCCGTAAAACGCAATCCCGCGTACGATGCCATCCAGAATCCGGCGATTACGCGCGAGTTCCTCCGGAGCGGCGTTCGCAGCGGAAGGGCCGGCCGCCACCGGGCCAAACCGCAGCGAATCGAGCACGGCGATGGGCCGCGCGCCCATAGTGAAAATGTCGCGCAGAATCCCGCCGACGCCCGTCGCCGCGCCCTGAAATGGCTCGACGAAGCTGGGATGATTGTGCGATTCGATTTTGAAGACGGCAACCAGGCCATCGCCGATATCAACGACGCCGGCGTTTTCTCCCGGGCCTTGAACGACGTGCTTGCCGCGCGTCGGCAGGCGCTTCAGATGGATCCGCGAGGATTTGTACGAGCAGTGTTCGCTCCAACTGACGCTGAATACGCCCAGCTCAGTGAAATTCGGATCGCGCCCCAGAATTTTCTGGATTCGGGCGTATTCCTCCGGCGTGAGGCCGTGTTCGGCGGCGATCTGCGGCGTGATTTTAATTTCGGTGTCGAGCATCGCGAGCGTTGGAGAAAGAATTGTCCCAGCAAACGAATCGGAGCGCAACTGAGCGAAAGAGTCGCGCGCGAAGCAATATCCTTCAGCAAGCTAATGGCGCTTGCCTCACGACGACGATCCTCGGCGGATCGTCACTTCAGCCCGGCAAGCTTGCCAATACCGCGCATCTTCATCTTGGACATATTGCCGTACTGCTTCATCATGCGCCGCATATCGGCATATTGCCGGAGAACCTCGTTCACCTGCTGAACGGAGGTGCCGCTGCCGCTCGCGATGCGCTTGCGGCGCTTGCCGTCAATCAGGTGGTGGTCGGATCGCTCGGCTGCCGTCATCGAGTTGATCACGGCTTCCACGGATTTCAGGCGGCTCTCGTCAATCTGCGTATCCTTCGGCAGCTTGGCGAAAGGGCCGATCTTGGGCAGCATTCCGATCAACTGCTCGATCGAGCCCATCTTGCGAATCTGGCGGAGCTGATCGCGGAAATCCTCGAGCGTGAAGTCGTTCTCGCGCAGCTTGCGTTCCAGCTCGCGCGCCTGTTTTTCGTCAATGGTCTTCTCGGCCTTTTCGATCAGACCGAGAACGTCGCCCATGCCCAGAATGCGCGAGACGATGCGGTCCGGAAGGAACGGCTCGATGGCGTCGTATTTTTCGCCGACGCCGACGAACTTTACGGGTGCGCCGGTGACTTTGCGAATCGAAAGCGCCGCCCCGCCGCGCGCGTCCCCATCCATTTTTGTGAGCACTACGCCGGTGATGCCCAGGCGTCTGTGAAATTCGCCGGCGGAGTTGACGGCGTCCTGGCCGGTCATGGCGTCTGCAACGAACAGAATTTCCGCGGGGTTCAGCTCGTGCTTCAGATCGGAAAGCTCTCGCATCAGCTCGTCGTCAATATGCAGCCGACCGGCGGTGTCCACCAGAATCACGTCGCAGGCGGCAAGCCTTGCTTCGCGCGAAGCGCCGCGAACGATTTCCAGCGGCTTATCGGTTCCGGCGCCGGGCCAGAGCGGCGTCGCCGTCGCCTTCGCGACCTGCGCGAGTTGTTCGCGCGCCGCAGGGCGATACACGTCGGTGGAGACGACGATGGGGCGGTGCCCATGCTCTCCCAGCCATTTGCCGAGCTTGCCCGTCGAGGTCGTCTTGCCGGAGCCTTGCAAGCCGACGATCAGCCACACGGACGGCGGACGCGAGGCAAATTGCGGGCGTGCCTCGCGGCCCAGCAGGTCGCCCAATTCGTCGCGTACGATTTTCACGACTTGCTGATCGGGCGAGAGCTGCAGAAGGACCTCGGAGCCGAGCGCCTTTTTGCGCACGTCCGCGATGAAGGCATCGGCGACGCCAAGGTTCACGTCCGCATCGAGCAGCGCCTCGCGCACTTCGCCCAATGCCAGGTCCAGATGCTCCTCGGTCAGTTTGCCCTGGCCGCGAAGGTTCTTAAATGCGCGCTGAAGCTTGTCGGTGAGCGTTTCGAACATGGATACGTTGCGCCGAGGGCGAGCGAACGCCCGCGCGACTACTCATTTTAGGGGCGCACGCGCAAAGCGTCAAACGGAGCGGACCGCGTGGGCCGGCGCGGCGTGCTTCGGCGGCTGGTACACGCCGGCCACCGCTCGAAACGCAATCGCCAGGCGGTTCCATCCGTTGATGGCGACAATGGCCATCGAAAGTGCGACGAGTTCCGCTTCCGAGAACTGCTTCTTTGCGCGTTCGAACACGTCCTCGGGCACATGTCTTTCGGAGACCAGCGTAACCGCCTCGGTCCACGCAAGCGCGGCGCGTTCGCGGTCCGAGTAGAAGGGCGATTCCTCCCAGGCATCGAGGCCATAGAGGCGGTGCTCGGATTCTCCTTCGGCGCGAGCGTCCTTCGTGTGCATGTCAATGCAGTACGCGCAGCCGTTGATCTGCGACGCACGGAGCTTCACGAGATTCAGAAGCGAAGGTTCAAGCCCCGATTGTCGAACGTAATGCTCGAGCCCGAGCATCGCCTGATACGCCTTGGGATCCACCTTTGCCACGTCAATTCTAGGTTCCATGGTTACCTCCTCAAGCTATATGGATGCGCAAATGCGCGCGAGGACGCATCCTTTTAATATCACGGCAAAACCGCGCAGGTGAAAAGGGCTCAGGGAGGACGATCACACCCGCTGTCGCGAAACAGGTTTCCGGGCTCGGCTGCGGAAAGCTTCCGCAAACGGACTTGACGGCGGCGATAAACAGCGTTCATGGAGGAAGGGAAAGTGCTCTTCGAGGAGTCCATGAGCGATCTGACCGCGCGGTTCCGCGAAGTGAGGGTAGCGAGAGAGGCGCCCGCAGATGTGCCCGCAAACTGGCCGGTGGATTGGCTGGACCCACGCGCGGAAGCAGCGATGCTGCGCTTCGTGGATTCGCGGTTTTCCGAAGCGGGATTCGCGGAGCAGATTCGTGGCGTTATCTTGGACGCTACACGATTGGACGTGGCGGCAATGGGGCTGCGCTCGATTCTTACGGCCCTGGCGCGAGCGGCGCGCATTCGGGCCCAAGCGGCGGCTCGCTAGGAATCAAGATCGGCGGAGGAGCGAATGGTTTGGCACATCTTCAAGAAGGACTGGAAGCTGCTGTGGCCGCTCGCGATCGCGGTCGAGTCTACGCGCCAGTGGACCATTTCACGCGGCAGCTGATAATTCCCCAGGTGAAGCTTTCGGATTGGATGACCATGAGATAGCCAGATGCGTGACAGCGGGCAGCGCTTCGGCGGGATTTTCCCTCCAGTTTTTACAAAATGCGTACATGCGGGTGACATCGGCGGGCGGACGGGTGCGTATTCTGGCCGGCTTGCGATATAGCGGCATATGATATCGCCCCAAGGGCTTTCCGAGGAGAGGTGTATGCCGGGCATGGCGGGGACGAGTGGCGCAGCTTGCGCGCAGGGGCGAGCGGATGCGGCGGCACGCGAAGCCGTCTGCGTCGCACCGCCTTCGCGGGGGCTCACGGTGGGCGTGTTGTGCGCTGCTGCGGCCTACCTTTACGCGAGGCTTTTTACCCTGCGCGGCATTCCCTTCCTGACGGGCGGCGATCAGGCGTATTTCTGGGAATACGCGGAGCGCATGCTGCATGGTCAACGGCCCTATGTGGACTTTTTTCAGTTCACGCCGCCGGGGACCGATTTCTTCTACCTCACGCTATTCAAAATTTTTGGGGCGCGTGTCTGGGTGACGAACGCAGCGATCCTCGCGCTGGGCGTGGCGCTCTGCTGGGTGTGCCTGCGGATCGCGAGCGCGATCATGGAGCGCGGGCTGGCTGTACTGGCGACCGCGGTGTTCCTAGTTCTCATCTACGCACGGCTGCAGAACGGGACGCATCACTGGTTCAGTGCGTTGCTGGTGCTGGCGGCGGTAGCGGTAGCCATCGAGGGGCAAAGCACGGGGCGCATGGCTGCGGCGGGGGCGCTGCTGGGCGCGTCATGCTTTTTCACGCAGACGCACGGCGTGATGGCACTCGGCGCGTTCGTGCTCTGGATTGCATGGCGAGAATGGGATCCGACGCGATCGGGAAACGAAACGCGAGTGCACAGGATGGGCAGGACGCTCGGCGCGTTGCTGCTGGGATTTTGCGCGGGGCTCGGCGCGATCGGTGCGTACGGCATGGCGACCGTTGGGCTGGGGCGGCTTTGGTACTTTGAGGTAACGTACGTCGGCCGGCACATGCTGCGCGGAATGGGCGGCGGCTATCTGGGGCTGCCGGACGACGCGTTTGCGTGGAGGCAGGCGGTTTCGCTCGCGCCCGTACTCTTCGTTTACGCGCTGCTGCCGGCGATTTATCCCGTCGCGCTGACCGTGGTGTGGCGCGAAGGGCGCTGCGGATCGGCGAAAATGGCGCGGGCGAATCGTGGAGCAGGCCTCGTCGCGCTGGTGGGAATATCGTGGCTCGCGGAAGTGGCCGTCTCTCCCAATTGGCTGCGCGTCTACGCGGTGGCGATGCCGGGAATCATCTTGTTGCTATGGCTGGTGGGCCGGAGCGGAAGATGGCGATCGCGGCTTGCGGCGCTGGCATGGATTGGGATTGCCTGCATGACGGTACACCAAACGGCCGTGAAGCATCATCATCCTTACGCCACGATGCTGCTGCCCGCGGGCGCGGCGGCGATGAACCAGGTTCATGCCGAAAAGCTCGGCTGGCTTATGCAGCGCACTCAGCCGGGCCAATATTTCTTCGAGCCTTTCGGTCCGGGCCTGGCGTTCAGCCTGCAACTGCGTAATCCCGCGTTTGCCGACGACATCAGCCGGCCCGAATACGTGGCGCAGGCAATCCAACAGCTGGAAGAGAAGCGGGTGCGGTACGTTCTGTGGTCCGCGTGGCTGAACCGCGACGATCTCGGTTCACTATGGAAGACGCATCTGCCGGAGCTGCGCGGCTACATCACGCAGCGATATGAGCGCGTGAAGGTGTTCACGGGCGGGGACGAAGTGTGGGAAAGAAAATGATTTGCCGCAGACGCACCGGAGCCGGGGAAATCTGCCGGGCAATATGACGTGAACGGCGGGGCGCAAATGCGCAGGGGAGACGACGCGAATGGTGGGTAAAGAGAAGCATCTCGAAGGGCAAGTCGCGCTGGTGACGGGCGCGGCGAAAAGGATTGGACGGAGCGTCGCGCTGCGCCTGGCGGCGGAGGGCGCGGACGTGACGGTGAACTATCAATCGTCGCGGGCGGAAGCGGAAGCCGTGGTGCGCGAAATTCAGGCGCTGGGGCGGCGAGCGATCGCCGTGCAGGCCAACGTGGCGCAGCGCGCGGACGTGCAGAAGCTCTTCGGAGCGGTGGATGCCGAGTTCAAACGGCTGGATATCCTGGTGAATAATGCGGGCATGTTCTTCACGGCGCGCTTCGAGGAGTTGACCGAAGAGCAGTGGGACAAGATCATGAATGCGAATCTCAAGTCGCAATTCCTGTGCGCGCAGGCGGCAGCGGCCGTGATGAAGCGGCAAGGATGGGGGCGAATCATCAATATTTCATCGCTTGGCGGAATACTCGCGTGGCCCGCGTTCACGCATTACTGCGTGTCGAAGGCGGGCGTGATCATGCTGACGAAATGTCTGGCGCGTGCGCTCGCCCCGGAAATTTTGGTGAATAGTGTCGCACCGGGGACGACTCAGTTCGAAGGTGAAGCCCCGGACCAGGAATATATCGCGCGCGCGCCGCTGCGGCGTACTGGAACGGGCGAGGAGATTGCGGACGCCGTCGCGTATTTCGCGAAGGCGGAGTTTGTCACCGGGCAGGTGCTCGCCGTGGATGGCGGCCGGATGCTCACCTGATTCGCAATGCGGCTGCGCTGGCCCTAAAGCCAGGAGGCGAGCTTCGTTCCCCGAGGAACGATCGTCGCGTCGCGCTCCGGACCGGTCGAAATCATGCCGATCTCGACTTCAATCTGGTCCGAAATGAAGTTCAGGTAATCGCGCGCCGCTGCGGGAAGCTCGCACACTTCGCGAATTCCCGGCGTGGGCTTGCGCCAGCCGGGCAAGGTGCGATATTCGGGCTCGATCTGCGCGAGCGTTTCCACGTCGGGAGGCATTTCGGCGAGGGGCGTTCCCTTGTAGCGATATCCCACACAAACCTTGATTTCCGGCTGCTCATCAAACACATCGAGCTTCGTCACCACTAGCGAATCAATTCCGCTGAGCATTCGGGCGTAGCGAAGCACCGCCAGATCCAGCCAGCCGCACCGGCGCGGCCGGCCCGTGACGGCCCCGAATTCATTGCCGCGCGCGCGCACCTCCTCTGCTTCGAGGCCCGCCATTTCCGTAGGAAAAGGTCCACTGCCCACGCGCGTCGTGTATGCCTTCGTCACGCCAACCACGCCAGCAAGCCGCGTCGGGGCGACGCCGAGCCCCGTAGCCGCGCCGCCGGAGGTCGCGCTGGACGAGGTGACGAACGGATACGTGCCGTGATCAATATCGAGCATAGTGCCCTGCGCGCCTTCGAAGAGCACGGATTCGCCCGCGTCGAGCGCGCGATTCAGGAGCGCGGTCGTATCCACCACGAGCCCGCGAATGTGCGCCGCAAGTTCGAGCGACTGTTCGAGCAGGCCCGCGGTCTCCAGGGGGTGGCCGTAGGCCGCGCTGCTGATCGCATTCTTTTCCGCAAGTACGCGCTCGAGCTTTTCACCCAGCTTCGCCGAATCGAGCAGATCGCAGACGCGCAGGCCGCGCCGCGCCATTTTGTCTTCGTAGGCCGGGCCGATGCCGCGCGATGTGGTGCCGATTTTCGCTTCGCCGCGCGCCGATTCCGCCGCGCGGTCCATTTCGCGGTGGTAGGGAAATATCACATGCGCGCGATTGCTGAGGAAAAGCCGACCGCGAACGTCCACTCCCCCGCGCTGTAGGTTATCGAGTTCCGTCACTAGCGCAGCCGGGTCCACCACCGTGCCGGGCCCAATCACTGCCTTCTTTCCGGGGCGCAGAATTCCGCTGGGGATCAGTTGCAGCACATAGCGGTGATTGTTCCACATCACAGTGTGGCCCGCGTTGTGGCCCCCGGCGTAGCGCGCCGTATAGTCGAAGGCAGCGGCTAGATAGTCCACTACCTTGCCTTTGCCTTCGTCGCCCCACTGCGCGCCTACCACCGCGATCGCCTTCGCCCGAGCCTTCTCCACCATCTACCGCACTCCGTGAGCCGCAAAAGCCGCACTTGCCCCGCCCCGTTTCCATCGTGAAACGCTGCAAGGAGGGCTAAACGGCAAAATTCCAATTCACGATCCTACGCTCCGCAACCGACGAACGCAAGGGATTGCCTGGAGATCCGTCCGCGAAAAATCGGCCTATGCGGCATTGCGGCGATAAAGAAGATAGGCGCGAATGAACGAGTCAATGTCGCCGTCGAGCACCCGCTGTACGTCGCCGCGCTCCACCTTCGTGCGATGATCCTTGATCAGCTGATAGGGCTGCATCACGTACGAGCGAATCTGGCTGCCGAAGCTGATCTCCGGTTTTGACGCATCCAGCTTGCGCGTTTCCTCGCGCCGCTTTTCAATTTCTAATTCATAGAGCTGCGAGCGCAGGATTTTCATCCCCAACTCGCGGTTCTTGTGCTGGCTGCGTTCGTTCTGGCATTGCACCACCACGCCCGTGGGCAAGTGCGTGATGCGGATCGCCGTCTCCACTTTGTTGACATTCTGGCCCCCGTGCCCGCCGGCGCGAAACGTGTCCAGGCGAATATCCTCCGGCTTGATCACGATTTCGATGCGGTCGTCAATTTCGGGAATCGCGAAGACGGACGCGAACGAGGTGTGCCGGCGCGCGGCCTGGTCGAATGGGGAAATGCGCACCAGGCGATGAACGCCGCTTTCGCCGGAGAGCATCCCGTACGCGTTTTCCCCCTCGATGCGCACCGTGGCGGACTTGATCCCCGCCTCTTCGCCGGGCGTGGAATCAATCATCGTCGCGCGCAGATTTTTCTCCTCGGCCCATCGGAGATACATTCGCAGCAGCATTTCCGCCCAGTCCTGGGATTCCGTGCCGCCCGCTCCCGGCTTGATCGTCAGGATGGCGTTCAAGCGATCGTTTTCGCCGGCAAGGAGCGTCCTGGTCTCGAGTTCGGAGATGTATGCATCGGCCGCAGCCAGCTCCTTGGAGATGTCCTCCAGCAAGCCGTCGCGCTGCGCGTCATTGGCCTCTTCCTGCGCCAGATGAAAATAGGTATCGAGATCGCTCGTCTTGTTCGCGAGCGTTGCTCCGGCGTTTACGCGATCCTCGGCCTGCTTGCGTTCTTGCAGCACGGCCTGCGCCTTTTGCTGATCTTGCCAGAAATTTGGATCGCTGGTTTTCTGTTCGAGCGCGGCGAGTTGCGCCTCGGCGGCGGCAACGTCAAAGATAGCTCCGCACAAGCTCGATGCGCTTCTGGAGCTCGGCATACCGCTGCTGCAGGTCTTCGATGTGTTCGGGCATGGAGGGAATTTTACACAGGAAACGCAAAAGACGAAAATCGCGCCGCTTTACTTCACCTCGACGACGATCACCTCAAGCCGGTTCTTCCCGGCATTCGTGCTCCTGTGGATCACGGACCCGGCGCTCCACGTCGCGTCGCCGGCGCGTTGGTGCTGCGTGCTTGTCTTGCCGTTCGCGGCTTTCGTTGTCGTGTCCAGGTTCGTCAAGAATACGGTCACGCGCCCCGCGCCCGTGTGTTCGTGCAGCGGCTCCGTGCCGCCGGGCTCGCGCCAGCTTCGCATCACGCGGACTTGCCGATTCTCAAATAGCAGCGCGTAATGCCGCGGATCAATCACCAGCGGATCAAGCTTGGGATTGCGGCGCGGCGCGACGGCGGGACCGGGTTTCTTCAGCTCGATTTCGATCATGCGCAGCGGTGCCGTTCCCACATTTTCGCTCGTGTGCAGCCCCCGCGCGGGGCTCCACGCCACGTCCCCGGCCTTCCAGTGCTGCTGCTCGACGGGCCCTTGCGCGGGAGTGATCGTCATCTCGCCGGCATCGAGATAGATCATCACGCGATTGAATTCATGCCGATGAGGAGCGCTCTTCACGTGCGGCGCGTCCGTTCCGTGGATCACATGAACATACGCGTTGTTGATCTCCGCCCGTTGCCCAGCAGCGAAACTCCCGACGCAGAAAGCCAGAAAGGCAAGCAATAGCCACGGTGTGCGTTTCATGGTGCCGCCAGCATACGCCGAATTCACGCCGGCCGCGAGCGCCGCCTGCCCAGTAACGCCGCCAGTAAAAATGCCAGCGACGCAATCACGCATAGCCAAGCAAACCAATCGCCGAAGCGCACGTAAATCGTCTCGCCGGAGCGAAAATCGTAAGGTGCATCGAGTTCGCCGCGCACGTCCGTCGCAAGCCGCGCGACGATTCGCCCGTAGGGGTCCACGTCCACCGTGAAGCCGTTGTTCGTATCGCGCAGCAGCCATCGCCGATTTTCGACGGCACGCACGCGAGCCATCCGCAGATGCTGCGCGGGCGCGGCCGAGCGGCCGAACCAGCCGTCGTTCGAAATATTGATCAGCAATTGGGCGCCGCGCGCCGTGAAGTGCCGCACCTCATCGGGAAACACCGCTTCATAGCAAATGAACACACCGAATCGCCCGCCGGGAATTTTGCCGATGCCGTAGACATTCCCCGGAGTGAAATCCCCGATATCCGCGGTCAGCTTGCCCGCGAATCCAAGCCAGTTTCGCAGCGGCACATATTCACCAAAGGGGACCAAGTGCATTTTGTCGTACGTAAAGAGCCGCTCGCCCGATGGCCCGAGCAGCACCGCGCTATTGGAGGCGTCCCACGCGCCGCGCTCGCCGCGCTTCCAATCCACCACGCCGACCAGAAAATGGCCCCCGGAATCGCGCGCGATGCGCTGCGCCCGGCCGGCAAACGCCGGGTCCTGAAAGCTGAAGGGAGCAGGCACCTCCGGCCACACGATCAGCCCGGGATTCCGCCGCGCGGCATCCACGCTGATCTGCTCAAGCTGCGCCAGGTCGCCGGCGTGCGCCGCCATCCATCCGACCGGATAACTCTCCGACTGCGCGAAATCGGTCTGCACCAGGTGCGCCACGTGGCGCGGAGTGCCGTCCGCCGGAAGGAAGTAGCGTCCCCCAATTGCAACCAGCACGATCGCGCCGGTAAATGCAACCAGCGCCTGCCAGGCCCGCTGCCTGCCGGAAAGAATCGCGAACGCGAGCAGCGATCCCCACGCCGCGATCAGAAAGCTCAGCCCGTAGACGCCGGTGATCGTAGTCAATTGCGCGAGCGGCAGGTTCGGCGTCGCGGCGTATCCCGTCAGATTCCAGGGAAACGCGATGATCGGCAGGTGCGCGCGCGCGAATTCCAGCGCCACCCACAAAAAGGGCGCGAGGATGCACGCAAGCGCTGCGCCCCGGCGACGCGAAACAATCGCCACGCAAAACGAGAATGCCGCGCAAATAATACCGCCCGCGATGGCCAGCAGCGCCAGGATTCCCGCGGCGGTCCACGGGCCGGCGTTGCCATATTGCCGCATCACCACGTCAATCCACGGCACCGAAATCGGATAGAACGCTAGCCCGTGCAGAAAGCCGTAGAGCGGCGAAGCCGCGGGACGCGCCGCAATCGAAGCAAGCGCGAGCAGCGCAATGGCAATCCACGCCAGCGGCCAAAGATTGTAGTTGGGAAACGAGAGCGCCAAGGCCGCGCCGCTTGCGATGGCAAGAAGCGCGCGCGTATGCCAGCGAAAATTCATTCAGCGCTTAAGGATGGCGCGAAAGCCGGCGTGCTCGAGTGCGCGCTGCGCGTTTTGCGCGGCGTGCAGTTCACGGTATGGACCGGTCTGCACGCGATAAAGGTTATCGCCGGCGGGAGCGATGACGAACGATGGAAACCGCTTCTGCCGCAGGGCGTCCGCCAGGGCGAGCGCGTCGCTTTCATGGCGCAGCGCCGCCACTTGCAGCACAATCGAGCCCCTCGGAATCCTCGGCGGGGCGTACCGCCCGGAAATCTTTGCTGTGGGCGCGGGCTTCGAGCGAGCAGGCGCCGCTGCGGGCTGCCGCGGCGCGGCGACCGGCGATGCAGCAGCCGCAACAGGCGCATCGAGCCGATCATCCGCCTTCTTCCCATAGAAATCCCACTCGCTGGGAACCGCGGCGGTCGCGCCAGCCGCCTTCGCGGATTTCAGCGGCGCAGCGGCCGTCGCGGGAGGATCCATCGCCCCGGCAGCATGCACCGCCCCGCCATACTGCGCGCGGCCCATGACGTAGCCCAGCGTGAAAAATACCCCGCACAGGACGACGACTCCGAAAAAGAGTCCGACCAGGTGCCTGCTTTCGAGAATGCGGTCGCCGCCGCTGCGTCGTCCGTTGCTTCCCATCCGTTACTTCCGTCCCCCCGCGCTATTCATCCACTGAGTGATGATATCAATCGGCAGCGGGAAAATAATCGTTGTGTTCTTTTCGACGCCGATTTCGGTCAACGTCTGCAGATAGCGCAGCTGAATCGAGCTGGGCTGCCTTTCCAGCACTTCGGCGGCCTCTGCCAGCTTCGTGGATGCCTCGAATTCGCCCGCGGCGTGAATGATTTTGGCGCGACGCTCGCGCTCCGCCTCCGCCTGCCGGGCGATGGCGCGCTGCATCTGCTCCGGAATATCAACCTGCTTCACCTCAACCTTCGTTACCTTGATACCCCAGGGCTCGGTATCCTGGTCAAGGATTACTTGCAGCTTCGCGTTTACCTTTTCGCGATCCGAAAGCACCTCGTCCAGCTCGAATTGCCCCAGCACGCTGCGCAGGTTCGTCTGCGCGAGCTGCGAAGTCGCGTAAAGATAATTCTGCACCTGCGAGACGGCCAGGTTCGCGTCCACCACGCGAAAATAGCAAACCGCGTTCACCTTTGCGGAGACGTTGTCGCGCGTGATCACGTCTTGCGGTGGCACGTCCAGCGTCTCCACCCGGAGCGAAATGCGAATCAGCTTATCAATCGGATAGAAGACGAGCTGCAGGCCGGCGGGTTTCGGCGTGGGCAGCATGCGCCCCAGCCGCAGCACCACTCCGCGCTCCCATTCCTTGATCACGTACACCGAATTGAAGAGCCAGATCAGGAAAATGATTACCGCGATTGCCACCACCGTGGTCAGCACGTCCATCGCTTTTCTCCTTCGCAGCACCTGCAGTTCGGCTCCGCCGCGGCTGCGCATCCCAGGGGGGGTCGTCCCACAACGGTCATCAGGTTCGCACCGGGTTCGGCGCCTTCGCGGCCGATTCCACGTGCAGCGTCAACCCGTTCACTTTTTTCACGCGCACGCGCGTGCCCGGCGGAATGCTCGCGCCATCTTCCGCCGCCGCTCGCCACAATTCCCCATGGATCAGCACCATACCCGGCGTGCCGTCTGCCGCGATCGCCTGCTTCACTTCGCCTTCTTCGCCGATTAGCTCTTCTTTGCCGGCCGCCTGCTTCCATCGGTAGGATCGCAGCACCAGCCGCATCAGAATAATGATGATCACGGCAAACGGTATCGCCACCGCCAGCGCCGTCGCCAGGCTCACGCCCATTCCCGTCATCGGTGAACGTACCAGCATCAGCGCACCCAGCACCATCGCCACCACTCCTCCCACGCCCAGCACGCCGTGCGTGGGAAACTTCGCTTCGAGCACGAATAATATCAGCGCCGCCACGATCAGCAGCAGCCCCGTGAAGTTCACCGGCAGCAGGTGCATCGCGAAAAGCGCCAGCACCAACGCGATCCCGCCGATCACCCCCGGCGCAAACATCCCCGGATGCGTGAATTCCACGTAAATCCCAAGCGCCGCGATGATCAGCAGAATAAAGAACGCGTCAGGCTGCACGATCCGCGAAAGGAACCGCTCCCGCCCCGTCATCGTCACGGCGGTGAGGATCGGATGCGAAAGCGCAAGCCGTTCGGTCGAGCCATCCAGCCGCGTAATCGTGCGCCCGTCGAGCTTGGCCACCAGGTCCTCGGGCGAACTGGCGATCAGGTCCACCAGCCTTCCGTCCAGCGCCTCTTTTTCCGTGAACGCCTTCGCGTCCGTCACGGCCGTCGCCGCCAGATCGGCGTTACGCCCGCGTTTGGTCACGTAGCTGCGCAGGTACGCCGTTGCTTCGTTCAGAATCTTCTTGTGCAGCGTTTCGTCAATCTGCACCGGCTGGCCGCCGATGGCCATGATCGGCGAGGCCGCGCCGGTGTCCGTTCCCGGAGACATCGCGTCTATATCCGCCGAAAGCAGAATGAAAAATCCTGCGGACGCCGCACGCGATCCGGTGGGATACACGTAGGTCGCCACGGGCGCCTGCGACGTCAGGATCGCGTGAATGATCTCGCGCATCGAGACGTCGAGCCCGCCCGGCGTGTTGATCGTAATCACGATCAGGCTCGCGTGTTCCTGATTCGCGCGCGCGATTCCGTTAACGATGTATTCGGCGAGGATCGGCTCGATTTCGTCGTCAATCCGCAGTTCGACTACGCTAGACGCCGCGTTCGCCGGTGCGCTGGTCTTTCTGGTAGTCGCAAGCCGAGGAGTTGCAATCTGGCGCGCAGCGGGTTGCGAGGCTCCCCGCGCGCCAAGCACGCCGCAAGCCATAGCCGTGACGCAGAGGATCGCCAGGAGCGCGCGCCGCATTCGGCAGGTCATTTCGAATCGGCATTATAGCAAGAGAAAAGGGAAGAGCGCCGAGAATCGCGCCAGGAAGGGAGGCGCCGGCGACGCGGCGATTCAGGCGCGCTCGCGCGAGGGATGCCGCCAGTCGCGCAGCAGTTCCAGCACCACCAGCGACGCGCCGATCACGATTGCCGAATCCGCCAGATTGAAGGTGTACCAGTGGTAATGCCCGAGCTGAAAATCAATAAAGTCCGTCACGCTGTGGCGCAGCACCCGGTCCATCACGTTTCCCGCCGCGCCCCCCAGGATCAGTGCCAGCCCGCACTGGCCCATCCAGCCGCCCGCGCGACCCGTGACCAGAATCCAGGCGAGCAGCGCGATCACGCTCAGCGAAAAAATCACCAGCAGCGGCGCCATCCATGGCGAGGAGGAGTCGGCCCCCAGGCCAAACGCCACGCCGGGATTGCTCGTCCGCACCATGTTCAGCAACCCGGGGATCAGCACGTGTCGCGAGCCGGTCGTCAGCACCCGCTCCACGATAAACTTGCTCACCTGGTCCGCCAGCAACGCCCCAAGCCCCATCGCAATCAGCGGGTACCAGCCGTGCCGCGGCATCCTTTCACCTCTGCTTCGCGAACCTGAATCTCACCGAATAAAGACAACGCTCATATGGTACCGCGATTCGCGGCGATTTCGGAAAGCGCCGCCGTGCAGCGCTCGCATATCGTCGGAATCTCGGCGTTTTCTCCTACGTGAACCGAATAATTCCAGCAGCGTTCGCATTTCTTTCCCTGCGCTCGCTCCACGCGCACTTCCGGCCGTTCGGTCCCGCCCGGCCGCGGCGGCGCAGCCAATTCCACCTGCGAAACGATCAAGAACGCCGGCAGGCTTGCCGCGTATTTTTCGAGCAAACGGCCCAGATCGCCGTTGGCCGCCAGCCTCACCCGCGCCTCCAGCCCGGCGGAGATCGTCTTCGCCGCGCGCGCTTCTTCCAGCGATTTCATCACCTCGTGCCGCACCGCCAGCAGCCGCTCCCAATTTTCCGCCCGCTTCGCGTCCAGCGCGCGCTCGAACTCCTCCGCCTCCGGGAAGAGCGCGATGTGAACGCTTTCCGGATCGCCGGCCGCCCGCGGCAGATAGCCCCAAGCCTCTTCGGCGGTAAACGTCAGAATCGGCGCGATCAGGCGCACCAGCGCGTGCATGATGCGATAGATCGCCGTCTGCGCCGACCGCCGCCCGCTCGATTGCGGCGCGGACGTGTACAGCCGGTCCTTGAGCACGTCGAAATAGAACGAGCTCAGCTCCACGGTGCAAAAATCATCCAGCGCGTGATACACGCGGTGGAACTCGAATTGTTCGTACCATTCCCGGCATCGCCGCACGAGCTGGCCCGTCCGCCGCAGCATCCAGGCGTCCATCTCCCACAGATCGCCATCAGCCACGGCATCGCGCGCCGGCTCGAAATCGAAGAGATTCGAGAGCGCAAAGCGAAAGCGATTCCGGATATTGCGATATGCCTCGGAAAGCTGCCGCATCAGCGCGTCATACATCCGCACGTCCGCCGTGTAATCCTGTGAGGCCACCCACAGCCGCAGCAGGTCTGCGCCGTATTTTTCGCAGATTTCGCGCGGATACATCGCGTTTCCCAGCGATTTCGACATCGGCTGGCCCTTTTCGTCGAGCGTCCAGCCGTGCGTCACGATCTGCCGGTAGGGCGCCGCTCCGCGTGTTCCCACGCCGATCAGCAGTGAACTCTGAAACCAGCCGCGATATTGGTCCGGGCCTTCCAGGTACACGTCCGCGGGCCAGCGCAGCCCCGCACTTTCGCGCAGCACCGCCAGATGCGTCGAGCCGGAATCGAACCACACGTCGAGAATGTCGTTCTCTTTACGCCAGCGCCGCGCCCCGCAATCGCATTTCGCGTCCGCCGGCAGCAGTTCCTCGGCCGTATGCGTGTACCATGCGTCCGCCCCTTCGCGCTCGAAGAAGGGCAGCACGTGGCGCAGCGACGCCGGATCGCGAAGCTGCTTTCCGCAGCCCTCGCAGTAGAAGACGATCAGCGGCACGCCCCAATATCGCTGCCGCGAAATGCACCAGTCCGGCCGCCCCGCCACCATCTCGCGCATTCGGTCGTGGCCCCACTCCGGCATCCACTTCACTTTTTCAATCTCGGCCAGCGCACGCTTGCGAAGCGGCCCTTCCTTCGGCGGCGGCACGCTCGCGCTGCCCGCATCCATCTGGATAAACCACTGCTCCGTCGCCCGGAAAATCACCGGGTTATGGCAACGCCAGCAGTGCGGATAACTATGCGACAGCTTTTGCTCCGCGAGTAGCATTCCGCGCTCCCGCAGCAGTTGCACAATCGCCGGATTCGCCTCGAACACAGCTTTGCCCTTATATTCCGGTAAGCCTTCCGTGAACCTCCCCTGATCATCCAGCGGTTGATACGTCTCAAGTGCGTATTCCTGCCCGGTGTAGAAGTCCTCCGCGCCATGCCCCGGCGCCGTGTGAACGATGCCGCTGCCCTGTTCGAGCGTCACGTGATCGCCCAGCACCCCCGGAACCAAGCGATCGAGAAACGGATGCTTGAATTTCGCGGCCGTGAACGCGCTGCCCGGGAATGATTCGCCGGTTTCCGCCAAGCGCAACCCCGTTGCCTCGGCCACGCGGCCAAGCAGGTCCTTTGCCGCGATATATGTATCGCCCTTTTCATCCGTGGCCAGCGCGTAGGGAAGATTGCCGTTGAATGCCAGCGCCATGCTCGCCGGCAGCGTCCAGGGCGTCGTGGTCCACATGATTGCGTAAAGATTCGAGCGCCCCTGCGCCGGCGGAAACTCGACCACCGGATAGCACACCCAAATGGACGGGCTCGTGTGATCGTGGTATTCCACTTCTGCTTCGGCCAGCGCCGTGCGGTCGTAAATGCACCAATAGACCGGCTTGAGCCCCCGATAGACGTAGCCCTTATCCAGAAACTCCAGAAACGCCTCGGCAATGCACGCTTCGTGGTGCGGCTCCATCGTCAGGTAGGGCTTATCCCATTGGCCAAACACGCCTAGCCGCTTGAAATCGCGCTTGTGCGCCTCCACAAAACGCCCCGCGAATTCGCGGCACATCCGCCGGAAATCAGCTGCGGAGACCTTGTTGGTCTTCCCGCCCAGTTCTTTTTCTACCTGCGTCTCGATCGGCAGCCCATGGCAATCCCAGCCCGGCACATACGGCGCCTGGAATCCCGCCATCGTCTTCGATTTGACGATCAGGTCTTTTAGGATTTTGTTTAACCCGGTGCCGAGGTGGATTTCCCCGGTCGGATAGGGCGGCCCATCGTGCAACACAAAGAGCGGCCTGCCCGCGCGCGATTCGATGATCCGGCGATAGAGTCCTTGCTTTTCCCATGCGGCAAGCTGTGCCGGTTCGCGTTCCGGCAGCTGCGCTTTCATGGGGAAATCGGTGCGCGGAAGGTTTAGCGTGCTCTTTAGGTCCGGGCTTTTCATCTATTTGCGAGCGTCGGGAAACCTTTCGTGATGGCCGGGCCGCACCATTCGCGCGCGCCCGCGCCTCAATATACGGTGCCCGTATACAGGGCTGTCCGGCAGCCTCTCCATCGAACAGATGAAACGTGGCTTGGCTATGGCGCGTCGTATAGTGCGCCCAAGGTGTATGTTACAATGAATCGCAGGCGGTGTCAGCCGGGGCGGGCGAGACATCCTTTTCCGCGGTAGGCTGGTCTAATCTATGGGGCCTCGCGGAGAAACCGGTGAGTTCGATGGCAGATTTGAATTCAGGGCCCGGCGGCCCCGAAGGGCAGACCGGGCCGACCTTGCATATCGGGAAGTTCCGCTCCCCACACGCCCAATCCGGCCTGAAGGGCTTTTTCTCCAATCTTCGGGATTTCCTGGTCGAGCGGCCCGCAAAAATCCGGGAAGGCGCCCCCACGGCGTTTTCCTCCACCGGTTTTGGCACCAGCTTCAAGGAAAACTGGAAAGAATTCTGGCGCCCTGCGCCTAAGGGCCGCGTGCGTTCGGACCTGCTCGTCAATTGGACCGAGGGCGGCTTCTGGCAGAATCTAAAGGACTTAATCTCCCCGCCCAAGCTTCCACCCCTCAAAACCACCAGCGAAGCGGTGGACGTGCCGGAGATCTGGTCGAAAAATCCGCAGTTCACGCGTGTACAGGCCCTTTCGGTCGCTATCCATGCCGTTGTGATCGTCCTGCTCGTGGTTCCATTTCTCACCGGCCTCACTTCGCCGCCAAATACGAACCCCAGGGTAATCACGAACGATTATTCCGTGTTTCTGCCGAAGCTTCCCGCGGGCGCGGAGCGCTCCGGCGGCGGCGGTGGCAGCGGCCAGCACGATGCCTTACCCGCCACGCGCGGCAAAATCCCTAAATTTTCATGGACGCAGCTTGCCCCGCCGATGGTTCATCCCATCGAGCACCCGCATGTCTCCGTCACCGCAACGATTGTAGGCAATCCGCGCCTGAATCTGCCGAACCCGAATGATCGCAACTTCGGCGATCCGCTCGGCAAAATGCTGAATGATTCCAGCGGCAGCGGCACCGGCGGCAGCATCGGTACGGGCAACGGCACCGGCGTCGGCAGCGGCAATGGCGCGGGCGTTGGCCCCGGCCAGGGATACGGCACCGGCGGCGGTACTCCAAACGCCGGCCTGAACGGATACGGATACGCTACTTGCCTCTATTGTCCGAATCCGCCCTTCACCGACGAAGCTGTGAAAGAAAAGTATTCAGGCACAGTCGTCCTGGTCGGCACCGTTCACCCGGATGGCCATGTCACTGATATCCAGGTCGTCGAGGGGCTCGGCCTCGGCCTCAGCGAAAAGGCCATCGAGACGGTGAAGAAGTGGCGCCTCAAGCCCGCGATTGGCCCCGATGGCCGCCCCGCCACCGTGCGCGAGACTATCAACATTGATTTCCGCCTCTTCTGATCCCCGCTTCCGCATCGCCCGTTAACTAAATGGAGCACCGCCCGCCTTTGCGCCGCGGTCGCGCCGCTCGATCTGTTAGCATGTGCGCCATGGGACGAACATCTTGCGCGCTGATTCTCGCTCTATTCGCCGCCGCTGCTTTCGCGCCTGCCGCTCCCGCGCAGAACGGCTCGATTCAATTTGTCGTCCGCGCCACGCCCTCCGGCGGCATCGAGGAGCCCGTGCGCGGCTTTCCTTTGTATCTGCTCAATAAGAGCTTCGCCCAGATTACCCAGGAAGTGAGCGCCGATTCTCCCACGCCGCGTTTGGACGCCTTCATTGACGGTCTGAACCTCTCCCCGCAGCTCAAGTCCTGGATGAAGAAAAATCACTCCGTGAAGCTTTCCGGCCCCGATTTTCTGCATAAGCTCAAGCCCGGCGATGTGATGGACGTGCCCGAATTCTATCGCGCCTATATGGAAGGCGCCGCCGGCGAAGTCGCCATGGATTTCCCCAAGCCGAAATACAAGCCGTCGGACGAAAAGAAAAATCCGGAAAAATACCGCAAGCTCGTCGCCGCCTATCGCGAAGCGATCCGCCATTACGTCGAGCAGTATCCGCAGACCCGTATCGGCATGGAAGTCGGCCTTGCCGATTCCGATCCCGAGACGAAATGGAACGAGCTGCGTTCGAGGAGCGCGCGCGAAAATCAACGCCTCGCCCTCAATCTCGCCGAATCGAAATATCTGGTCGCCAAGGCGGACACGAACCTTCAGGGCGAAGCCGTGCTGCAAGGCATACCGCCTGGCGCCTATTGGCTCAGCTCGCTTGATCTCGCCGCCACCATCGGCGACGTGCGCCCCCGCTGGGACGTGCCCGTCCAGGTTCGCCCCGGCCAGAATTCCTATATCGCGCTCTCCAACGTGAACGCCGTTCCGCCCTCGCGCGGCGCTCAATAGCGCATCCGGTCGCGCCGGTGGCTCGTTCCGCTCACATCCCGCCGCTGATTCGCGAACTACGCGCCGCCGGCGCCACGCGCCGCGAATGCGCTGCCGCGCAGCTCTTTCAAGCCGGCCGCGATCTTGCCATCGCGGCCTCGGTACGCTGGTTCGCTGATCGCGCCCTCGCCGCCTGTTTCGCGCTCGCCAAAGATTCGGGATTGCCGGAAATCACCGT